>Ga0306921_10005369_pt1 | contig 13293 bp, 13 predicted proteins | sample sta12Cox44000080_FD_203760 | JGI IMG/M metagenome (GOLD analysis project Ga0306921, IMG submission 203760) | Lab enrichment of tropical soil microbial communities from Luquillo Experimental Forest, Puerto Rico - statoxic.12C.oxic.44.000.080 (v2)... | ecosystem: Environmental > Terrestrial >... | reverse complement strand
TAATAAATTATGCGCTGATCCAGATAGCTTTTTAGCAACTCGTGCACTTTCGTCGCATCAGGGGAGGGCATCAGGTTCGCTCGAACATATTCGGTCCCAATTGCGTTGGCTTCCTGTTCTTCGTAGCTCTTGCGTTGGTCGTACCTGCTGACCGCCATCGAAAAGCTGAATGCGATGATAAGACCCAGCAATGTCAAGGATGCGCCGAGGATGATTCCGAAAAAATCGCTGTCTGCTCCTTCCTTCACGTTTCCATACCTCCTGCGACACGAGGCACCAAACCACGCTGAAATCCAGAATATGGGAAGAGAGACCAGAACAGATACAATTGGGTAGTCCATTGGATTAAACATTTCTATAAGCTCGCATCAGTTTCCAGATTTGGCTTGCCCAGCTGGGTTGACACACGAGAACCCAGCATTACCCAATACAGATAAAACCGCTTGAACGAACCTTTTGTAGTTATCTTGCGACTGGTAGTGGGGCTGGCTGCTGAAGCCTGAATTCAAGTAACGACTCCGAAGGAATCGACAGCTGCTCACCCTTCTTTGTGGCGGCAACAGCCGTCCCAGCTCCTGCTCCAGCCAATGCCCCTATGCCCGCGCCTTTTCCCCCACCCGCGATCCCCCCAATCAATGCTCCAAGTCCTGCGCCACCAACAACCTTCTTCGCCGTCTTAGAGCCTTCGCCACTTCCCCGGATTGAGTAATCGCTAGTGACGAGAGGATATGACGTGCCGTTAATGACGATGTCGGTCAGCTGCAGCGTTAGCTCAGAACTTCCCGACATTCGACCAGCTGAAGAGGCAGATACCAATTGGCCGTACACCGTTGTCCCTCGTGAGGCAACAACTCTGTTGTCCACCTGAAGGTTGGTTTCTAGGCTGGCTGTAAATCGGTAACCGGCCTTTTGTTTAGTCGTGTCAATGGAATCAATCGTCCGAATCAGAATGCGCGTTCCTGCAGGGACCGTCACCTTATTCTGAGGCGATGGAGCTGCAGTAGCCAGTGCTGCGATGAGTGTTGCGGCGGAAAGAACCAAGTATCTCATTTCTTTCTCCTACATTCCTCAACTTAGAGCTCTCTTCAGACACTTGTAAACGTCACCCTCGCGTTGCTCACTACTGCTTGAAGACTAAAGGTGGCCCACTGACTCGCTTCGCAGTGAGGGCGACAGTCACTTCGACACGATCCGCAATTTTGATGAACGGAATACCGCTGTTCATCCCGTATTCCTTGCGGTCAAAGGCCATCGTTCCATTGACCGTGCCAACGCCTGACCCCTTCTTCCCGGACAAATCCAATTCCAGCTTTTCTTGCCGGGTCACTCCACGAATCGTGAAGTCGCCGTCCACTTCAAAGGTGGTGGGGCCGGTCTGAACGATCTTCGTCGACTTGAAAGTAATGTAAGGGTCGTCTTTGACGTTGAAGAAATCCTTACCCTTAAGTTTTCCATCCTTCATTCCGCTTCCTGTGTCTACGCTGTCTGCTTGAATCTTGATAGATAGAACGCCGGACTCCACGGCCGTAGAGGTATTCGTCAATGTAGCATCCCACTTTTTGAAAGTGCCTTGAATTGGCACCGAGGCTTGCACGCCGAATTTGATTGTGCTTTCGACCGGCGTTATCTGAAATACAGGGACGCCGGAGGGAGCTTGTGCTTTCGTGGCGGACAACACTAAAGCAGATGCCACGAAGAAACTCACTGAGAGGAACGCAAGGGATAATAGTCGACGACAAATCTCAAGCAAGCCTGCTGTCTTCATAATTCACCTCACCTCCAAAAGATATTCAATTACTAGAAGCCGTATGAGGTTAACAACCAAAACCCATAGGCTCCGAGAGACCTTTCGTCCAAGAGTAGCGGCAACATCTTACGACCCTGTGGGAGACAAATTCAGAGCATGCCGAGAATGGAAAAAGGCTCTGATCAGTCGATCTTCACCGAACACCCTCCGTAGCTCGGTGAACCCAAAAAAGGGGGTGAGCAGGACGAACAACAGCATCGTGAGAGTCAAGATTGCCCTCCAGGTTCCCCCCCCCCAAGGTCCGCGATGCTGTCGTGGAGCGATTTCCCATGAAATTTACCGACCGCAGCGTCCTCAACAACCTTGAAACAAGCAAGCAAGACTGTGAACACAAATGACTTCAAAAGAGTCGGATAGATCAGGGGTGCGTCACGGAAACAGTCGGCCAAATGTAGATCTTGCGCAACAAGCATCACTTTCCCAAGTGCCAGTGCGTTGATCAGCGCGAAGCCGTGCAGCGCGAAGTCGATGTGATACTCTGCAAGAATCATGGACTTATAGAGGACAAACAAAGAAAACACGACAAAAAGGTAGAGAGAGATTACGAGATACTCTCTCACCTCGTGGACGACTTTTTGCTTTATAGATCGCTTGGCATCACTCACGGTCTTTTCTCCTAGAAGCGTTACGTGCTCGTTGTTATCAGTTGGGCGCTTTGTGAATTCCGAGTCCAGAAATGCAAAAAAACAGAACTCTCCAGCGGCAAACAGCGCAACCTTTATGTGCTTGTTTTCCTACATAGGGAGCCGCACTTCATGGTCGCGACTCGTATCATTTTTTTATCTTCTTTTATCGGAATAGACTCAATTCAAATCTTTCTATTTGTCGAGGTTGCATCCTTCACACATCGAAATCCCAGATGATTCGTTCCTGTGCTGATTTCACCTTTGCCTCGCGTCCCAACGATGTAGCGCGAACAATATTGTTCCGTGCACAGATACGATCCTCCGCGGTGCGCTTTTTTTCGTTCGTTTGGCTCACCAGGGTCGTAGGAGGAATCAGGCCCTTTCGGGTTTCGTGTCACTCCTCCAGTGGACGCAAGCTGCTGATAATAGTCAGGACGATACCAATCGCTCGTCCACTGCCAGACATTTCCAGCCATGTCGTACAAACCATACGCGTTCGGTGCATATTGCATTACGGGAGAAATCCCAATAAACCCGTCTTCGCCGGTATCCTTGTCCGGGAAATGTCCCTGGTGTGTATTCGCCATCCACTTTCCATTCGGCCGGAATTGCTCGCCCCACACGAACGGTTTTCCCGTCATTCCGCCGCGAGCGGCAAATTCCCATTCCGCTTCGGTAGGCAGGCGCTTTCCCGCCCAATTCGCGTAGGCTTCGGCGTCTGGATATGCAATTTGAACCACGGGATAGTTACCTTTGCCGCGAATGTCACTCTTCGGGCCACTAGGATGGCGCCAATTGGCTCCCTTGACGTAAGACCACCACTGAAAATGATTGTCGAGAGGAACGGAATGGTCAGGCGGTGCGAAAACAACGCCTCCCGCAACTAAGTTTTCAGGTGGTGCTTTCGGAAAATCCTCTGCTCGTGGAGTCCGTTCGGCGATCGTTCGGTATCCGGTCGCTTTCACGAACTCGGCGAATTGCGTGTTGGTAACATCGGTTTTGTCCATGTAAAACCCGTCCACATACACTCGGTGAATGGGACGCGCATCGAGAGTCGCCTTCATGCCAACTTCATCCTGATCCGGTGGATCGTTTGCTCCCATTGAAAACTCTCCGCCAGGGATCCAGACCATGCCCTTGGGAGCTTCGGGAGAAGGCTCCCGATTCTCAATCGTTGGCTGGAATCCGCCTATAGGTGAACCAGAATTCGCGCTATGATCGTCAGAGCCCTCTTGTGCTGATGCGCTCCCGACAGCATGGGGTGAATGTATTCGATAGGCTATATACGCGGTGCCTGCGACCAGTAGAGTCAGGATGATGGCGGCGGCAAGTAGGTTTGGCTTTGGTTTACGCTTCTCGTCTTTGGCAAGCTGTGGCAGTTGTTGCACTCGCTTGGCCTTCCGGCTCATGTTGAGATCCTCCGGCCGTGTAACGTAAAACATGACTTCACCAGCAGAGGCGTAGTCGAGAGCCACGTCAAGAAACCTACCTGAACACTGCATACAACTCACTTAAGATTGATTGTCACACCCATGACGGCCCCTGATGTAATGACATTGAAGAGGAATCCTCCGCTGCGATAATCCACCCCCAGGTAGCGATAGCCTGCCTGCAATGTCCAAGTGGACTTAATTCTGTAACCGAGCAAGCCAGCAAACTGGTATTCGAGCTGGGATCCGGTGCCCCACCCGCCTACATCCCCGAAAACTGTAACGACGACTTTCGGTGCGGGAACCAATTCAACGCGTCCGCCCACCAACGGATCCACCCAGTTCTGTGAATTCGAGAAGCTCAAGGCAACGGGGTTAAATTTTAGACTCTCACTCAGGTGCCAGTAACGGAAGCCTGTCAATGCAGTGATTCTAAGTTTTTCCTCATCGACCAAGCGATAGCCAATCTTGGGCGCCAAAAAGAATTCGTCCGCCTTAAGCTTTGCCGACGTAACTGCTTCCAGTGGTATCGGATGATCATCCTCCAGCCGGACCCACATCATGTCCACGGGAACCACGAGCCGCTTGTAACGAAACTCAACTGCGCCCATGAGTCCGAACTTGAAATTCGAGAGGAGGTCACCGGGGCTCGCATGAACGCTGACTTCCTTGCCGGCAGCACCGACCGTTCCGTGAACCCCCGGAAACCAGAGGTACGGGGAGGCGTCGACATGCCAGTTGCTATCGTCGTTGCTCGATTTGGATTGAGCCGGACTTGGTGACTGAGGCTGCGCGTCAGAAAAGGAGTAATTATCAATCGGTCCGGAATTCGACGATGCCATTTGAATGAATTTGTCTGCCACAGCCAGAGGCGTGTCGGACTGAGGCGGCATCACTTGTGCTCCACAAGGACGGGCAGCGAATAGCAAGCCGAGGCCGAGTCCCCCAATGGCAAGCGCGGCCGATAACAGTGTTTTCAGATTTGATGTCATTCAAAATCCTTGTAGCTCTTCGTGATTCGCTTACCATCCGCTCGGAGTCGTTCGATGGAACGCAACCTTTTTAGCATTTTGTCTCAACCACTGATTCTCAAACAGAAGTGTGACGCGCTCAACCAAAGACTGGCAGAGGGTGAAACTCTCGTCGAAGTAAGCGATCATTTCCTGAAATGAATCCTTACAATCGAAATAACGCTGAAAAAAAACCGGCGGAAATGCTATTTCGACCCGCCACTTTCTTTCAGCTTCTCCATGACCTCGTCCATGTTGAAGCTGGCAGCCTTTTGTCGCTGTGGATATTCCGCAAAGGTCATCAGGAACTGGCCTACATACGCCTGCGCGGGCACCAATAGAAAGGCATGATCCAGCAACCAGTCGTAATAGGTGTTTGAGGTGAGATCCGCCCGCTCGTATGGGTCCGTGCGAAGATTGAATATTTTGGGCACACGCAAGTTGGTGAATGGGTTCGCCCAAATGAGCAGGGTTCCGGGGGCGCGCTGCTCCATGAAAACAAGTTTCCAGTTGTCGTAGCGCAGACCTGTTAGTTGTTGGTCGTCGTTGATATACAAAAACGATACTCGCGGGCTGTTCGGGACTTGGCCAGTCAGGTAGGGAACGAGGTTGTCGCCGTCCAGATGGACCTTATAGGTCATCTCGCCGACCTTGTAGCCCTTGAGTAGCTCGTCTTTCGCCTGCGTGTCACCTGCCATGGCCAAAAAGGTTGGCAGCCAGTCGAGATGGGCGACTATGTCATTAGATACGCTCCCTGGTTTTATGTGCCCAGGCCAGCGAACTATGCATGGCACCCGATAGGCGCCTTCCCAGTTTGAATTTTTCTCGTTCCGGAACGGAGTCATCGCTGCGTCCGGCCAGCTGTTCATGTGTGGGCCGTTGTCGGTCGAGTACATGACAAACGTGTTGTCGGCAGTGCCCAAATCATCCAGCACCTTAAGAACGGTGCCGACATTCTTGTCATGGTCGATCATGGTGTCGTGGTATGGGCTCTCCCAGCGTCCTGATTGGCCGAGGCTCTCTGGCTTAGTGTGCGTGCGGAAGTGCATGTGTGTGAAGTTCACCCAGACGAAAACTGGCTTGCCCGCTTTGTTTTGCCGCTGGATGAAATCGACAGCTCGGTCAGCGATGTCATCGTCGATGGTTACCATCCGGGTCTTGGTTAGAGGGCCCGTGTCTTTACAGATCTGCTTACCTATCTTGCCGAAGCGCGGGTCAACAGTCGGGTCGTCCTTGTCAGAAGCTTTGCAGTCCAGCACGCCCCGCGGTCCGAACTTGGCGTGGAAGGCCGGATCCTTCGGGTAGTCCGGCAGCTCCGGTTCTTCCTCTGCATTCAGGTGATAGAGGTTCCCGTAGAACTCGTCAAAGCCGTGGACCGTGGGCAGATATTCGTTACGATCGCCCAAGTGGTTCTTCCCGAATTGCCCGGTCGCATAGCCTTGGGCTTTCAAAAGCTCTGCAATCGTCGGATCTTCCTTTCGCAACCCTAATGTTGCGCCCGGCAAGCCAACCTTGGTCATGCCGGTACGCAATCCAGATTGGCCGGTGATGAACGACGCCCTGCCGGCCGTGCAGCTTTGCTCGCCATAGTAATCTGTGAAAATCATTCCTTCCTTCGCGATGCGATCGATGTTAGGCGTGTGAAAGCCCATAAGTCCCATCGAGTAGGCACTTATATCGGTGAGGCCGATGTCATCGCCCCAAATAATGACAATGTTGGGTTTCCTAGTTTGGGCACAAAGCTTAGGAGGAACAGCTGCAAATCCCAGAATGAAGGTCAACCCCAGAACTGCACACAGAAAACCGCGTCGGCTAAGCATCCGCTTTACTCCTCTTGACATAAGGTGGGGTAAATACACCGGGACTTTCTCCAAATCCGAATCGACGTTGCAATTCATTTCTCCAACTGCCACTACGAGTCGGAAGCAGACAGCGGGCAAGAGAGCTCGTTAACTCAAGCGAACAGAGATGCTGAACACCACTAGCAAACTTTTTTGAATCCAATTGGCCCAATTGTGAAAATCTGCCTAGACTACGGAGAATTCGATGGAAACAGGTCCTGAGCCTCGATGATCCAGCCATCGGACGTATGGAAACGCAGCATTTCCTGAGGTCTAGGCTCCAACCCATACGATTTCTGCCTTAAAGCCTTACGCACTGTAACCTGTCAGTTCTTACAGGGCAGCGTGCCAGAATCACGAGCAGGCGGTGGCACACGCTCGCAGTCGTTCGATGGATCAAAAACCTTATTAGCATTAGTCCCAACCACTGATTCTCAATTTTATGTGGCATCTCGCAGCCGAATCTGAAATTAAGTAACTAAATTTTTATTTACTCTTGCTGAAAACCTTAATGGCCATTGAGATGCCGATAATTTCGTTGGTCTCCCAGCCACTGCGAAGATTCACCGACTGCAGTAGATAATAAGGCCGTATGGAAAACGAATCGGTGATGGGCAGCCTAACTCCCGCTTGGAAACGGTTCTGCGTAAAACTGCCACCGGCAGCAAAGCTGTTGGTTCCGGGGACGACAAAAAACTCATCGCTCACGACTAGCGCAGGGCGCCGGTTCATCCGCAGCGGCAACGTATAGTCAACTCCAGGCCGAAATCGAAGGCGTGCGGAGGCTGAACGATTATCAGGAAACCGTCCCTCAACCATTATCCGCAGATTAGGTCGCCATGCTCCCCGCGATATGGCCATCGTCGCGTTGAGTAGCAACCGGTTCTCGTAAGCTACCGCAGGATTTCCAGGAAACCTCTGATATCGATACAGCGGAATCACCGTCAACCACGGCCGCACACGAAACGCGATGCCACCCTGGACGAAATACTCGTAGAAGTTCGAGATTATTTCGTCATACCTTTCATGGAATTCGATCTCCAGCGACTTGTTTGGTGTGAGGCCACTCGAAATTCCCTGATCGAGCCAGAGCCCTAGCTGCTTGTCGTCTTCCGGATCCTCCGGCGGTTGCTGTGCCCTGGCCGGGGCAGCCAGCACGCAACAGAACGCTACTGCAAGCACGATCCCCCAATTCGGTCCTCGCGACGCGACCCAGTGAAAGCCGAGGCGAGACGTCTGGTGTTGATTCCTCGTGAAGAAAGAAGGTCGGCTTTGCACAGCTCGGTTCCATTTCTCTGTTTTTATCTGATATATCTACCTATCTCGCCATAGGGAGCGCCACGGGCTGCTCCAGTCGAAATATTCTAGGTGAGTGTGCACAAACACCGGCAAGGAGCAACTACCCGACGAAGTCCACCATGCCATTGGACAGGTTATACATTGCGCCGGAGATTCTTATGTTTCCCTTCGTTTCCAGGTCCTTCAGGATGGGACTCCTGCGACGAATCTCCTCAAGCCCTAGTACCACGTTGGTCCGCGCAACCGCATCCACGTAGGGCGCATTCTTACTCGACTTCTCCCCGTCAAATTTTGTCGCAGGAATCGCAGGTTTGATTCGCGCCAGGAGCCCAGTGAGATTACCGAGCACAACATCGTCTATGGCGCCCTTCACGGCCCCGCAGGCAGTGTGTCCCAAAAGCAATACGACCTTGGCTCCAGAAACTCCACAAGCAAACTCCATGCTACCCAGCATGTCGTCGTTCACGACATTGCCCGCAACTCTGCCGACGAACGCATCACCAATGCCTGTATCGAATATGATTTCGGCAGGCACTCGCGAATCGAGACATCCAAGCACTACCGCTGCCGGGTATTGCCCAGATGCACTCGCTCGTTTCTCAGCCAGATAATCTCGTGATGTCATTTTGCCGGACCGGAATCGCTCGTTGCCTTTCTTCAATTCATCAATAATCTGGGACGGAGTCATGCTGTCACGTTGCTCTTTTGTTAGAGAGCCACTCAGACTTGTTGCCAGTTGGACGCACGACAGTGGGGCAAACGGACTAATGACACAGGGTCCAAGCGCGGCACTAAGAAAATCGCGACGGTACAGGTGCTTGCTGGCGAAAGATTTGCCATTCGTTGTCGTCATCTCTTCCTCCTCCTAGCCGAGGCGAACGAACCCCGCGATCCAAGGAGTTCGCAGCTCTTCGCGCCGCACTTCACACGAACCCTGATGAGTCCGTTTACGAATTGTGTAATTATCTGGATCAGGGCGGCACAATAAATTGAGGTTTAGCCATTTGTCCAATGCAATGTTGGCATTGAAGTGATACATTCCGCGTATGGCGATTGAATTGAGGCTTCTTCATTGTGCTCTCGTGCTTGCCGAACACAGGAATTTCGCGCGGGCGGCTAAGGCCGTAAACGTGTCTCAGCCTTCCCTGTCGCGCAACATTCAGGAAATTGAGCGGCGCATCGAGACGCGGTTATTTGAGAGAGGAACAGGAGGGGTGGTTCCGACCGACGCCGGGGAAATCTTCCTGGAGCACGCCCGAGAAGTAGTTGCTCGCGCTGCCGATCTTGACCGAGAGATGGATCTGCTGAGAGGGCTTGAGAAAGGCGAACTGAAGATTGGCGCGGGCACGTATCAGTCTGCAATGATGGTTGACCGCGCGGTCATCCGGCTTCTGCGCGCAAATCCTGCCATCCGGCTGCAAATCCATACCGACAATCGAGAGAAACTATTGCCGCTACTCCGCAGACGCGAATTGGACCTAGCAGTGATCGGTCTGGGCGGAATCGAAGTCGAGCCGGAGATGCATCTCACCAGGCTGAATCGACATCAGGGCTATTTCGTCGTTCGCAGCGCACATCCATTGCTCGCATCAAGAGTGGTACCCACTCTGAAGAGCATCCTGCGGTTTCCTGGGGTAATGACCTCGCGGGTTACCATTCCTGCCCTGAAGCAATTTCTCGCCAACGCGCCGAGAAACGGGACAGATCATGACATCGCAAAGTCGTTTCCCGCAATCGGTTGCGAATCGGTAGAAATGATGAAGATCATCGTTACGGAAACGGATGCGGTTGGCGTATTGCCGCTGAATACGGTTATTGCCGAAGTCCGAGCTGGTAAACTGGTTGTTCTTCCTCTAGTTTCCCCGTTCCTGAAGGTTGATTTCGGTATTATTCGGCTGGCGCATCGCAGTCTGTCTCCTCTTGGCGAAAGCTTCGTGCGCTTGCAGCTGGAGGTAGATGCAGAAGTTTTTGAGTTCGAGGAGGAGAATGCACCGAAGGTAATTGCTGCGCCAAACTCCACTCGCTCCAGGGTGAGGTCCGCATTCAGCGCATAAAGCGGCAGCTCAGCGGACAATGTTTTCATTAGGCACTGCGATGAAGCGACTAACCAACTGAAATGGCTGGCTCTCAGACTGAGTACCTCATGAGTGCCTCCGTATCGGGCAAGCGGACGAAGGACCCGTTTTCCACACTGTTAATTTTGCCAGTTTGTGCCGGGGGGAGTCACTGCTAGCTTCCGGCTCGTGTGTCAGTCTCTCCTTGGGGGCGCCTTTCCTCCCCGGAGGCACCCCGTATTTTCTTAGTCTGCAAGAGGTGTCGTCCTCGGAACACTTTAGAAATCGCCACTTAAAATTTTCAAAGGAGGAAGCAACATGAAAAATAAGAAGGTCCTTTGGCTCTCGGTTTTTTTGATGATTGTTCTATTTGTTCCCGCGGCCCACAGCCAGGACAACGCACAGGCTGCGAAATCTGATCAGCAAGGTGGTGCACCGCCTACAACTGATACACAAAAGAAGAATGTCCAGGCCTATATCGAAATGCTCCGATCGAATGTGCGCCAAAACAAGGCGGAAATCATGGGAGCGGTCATGCTTTTAAGCGCGGACGACGCTGCCAAGTTTTGGCCGATTTATTCCGAGTACGACGCGGAGCTGACGAAAGTGAATGACCAGCGAGTGGCCAACATCGAGGAATACGCGCGGAACTACAATGAGATGACCGACCAAAAAGCGGACGAGCTCGTTCAGAAAGCGATTAATTTCCGGAAAGCTCGGAATGAGCTTTTGGCAAAGTATTATGAACGGGTCAAGCAGTCGCTGGGAGCTGTAACGGCGGCGCGATTTTTACAGGTCGAAGACCAGATGCTCTTGATCATAGATCTTCAAATTGCATCCTCCTTGCCGCTCGCCAGTGAGAGTTCTTAAATTTCAAGATATGGAGGAGGACCTATGAGAAGAGGCTGGTTTTCGGTCACATTGCTTTCGTCACTCCCATTGGTCCAGAAACGGGGCAATTAGAATGGGGCACCGCCTGCGGACTGTAGAACGTGCTCTCCTTATCTTAGGCACAGGGCTTCTGGCAGTTTACGCGGTGGCCCGGCTTCGGGAGTTGTGACGCGAGACAAGTGGGCGATTGAACTGGATGAAATTGAAGGCACGGTGACGCGGGTGAGCAACGGGATGGATATATCTTCTCACGTGAAGACTGTGGTTGTGTACCGGCGCGAAGCGGATGGAGAATGGAAGGTAGCGCGACTAATGGAGTTGCTCGACTAGTTCCTAAAATCCTTCAACGTGTCCGGATTGAATTCATTCCCGCATTCGAATTGGGCAAATCAGTCAGCGTCAACACCTTCACCCTGAATATGTTGGCGGAAGCGTGCGGAGTCGAACCTGCGACCGGGTTACTTGTAATAAGGCGACTAATCAACAAGTAGATTTTCAGTCGAGTTCAACGATGGGACCTCGGCAAAAGTCACGACTTGGATACGCGGGCTAATGCTTGAAGACCAAGGGCGGCCCACTGGCTCGCTTCCCTTTGAGCGCAATATCCACTTCGACGCGGTCGGCAATCTTGATGAATGGGATGCCGCTATTCATTCCGTATTGTTTGCGGTCGAATGCCATAGTCTCCGTAATGGTCCCCGAGCCTGTCCCCTTGCCAGCCAGCGTCAAAGTCAGCTTCTCAGATTTGGTCGCTCCGCGAATCGTAAAGTCGCCATCCACCTCGAAGGTGTCGGGGCTAGTCTGCACAATCTTCGTTGACTTGAAGGTGATATATGGGTTGTTCTTTACGTCGAAGAAATCTTTGCCCTTCAGCTTACCATTCTTCATCCCGCTACCCGTATCCACGGTGTCTGCCTGAATCTTGATGTTCAATGTGCCAGACTCCACATCAGTAGAAGCAAAAGTCAGAGTCGCGTCCCACTTGTCGAATTTACCCTTGATATCCACCGAGGCTTCGACATCGAACGTAATCTTGCTTTCTATAGGAGTAATCTCGAAGACCGGAACGCCGGAACGGAGCCTGCGCCCGAGTCACAGTGGGAAAGAGGATGGAACCTAAGACGCAAAGGAAAGTCAATCGCATGGCGGTTAGTGTGGGGTTATTCCATTTCATTTGTCAATGGCTGATTCCACGGACCTTAGCGAAATATCGTGGCATTTCTGGCGAGTAAGTGTTGATAACAGGCACTTTCACTCACAACCCCCGTTACTTGTGATAGCGCGATTTATCAGTAGCTAGCCGAACCGTGGCAATTCAGCTAAAGGAACCACGACCATCAGTCAGTAAGCTAAGCTGCCTAATACGGTAAGACCACGGGCGGTCCACTGACTCGCTTCGATTTGACGACGAAACTCACTTCGACTCGGTCAGCAATCTTCATGGAGGGAATGCCAGTATTCATTCCGTACTCTTTGGGATCGAAGACTACGGTTCCTTCAATTGTGCCTGAACCAGTCCCCACGCCGGTGACTTTCAAACTCAACTTCTCTGGTTTGGTTACTCCGCGAAGTGTAAGGTCTCCGTCTGCCTCAAATGTGTCGTGGCTAGTCTGCACAATCTTCGTTGACTTGAAGGTGATATTCGGGTTGTTCTTTACGTCGAAGTAGCCCTTGCCTTTCAACTTTTCGTTCTTCATCCCGCTACCCGTATCCACGCTGTCTGCCTGAATTGTGATGTTCAGGACGCCGGTGGCCAGGTCACGCGAAGTAAAGGTCAGAGTCGCATCCCATTTGTCGAAAGTACCCTTGATAGGCACCGACACCTCAACATCGAACTTAAATTTGCTTTCTAGTGGGGTACTCTCAAAAACCGGGACATTTGCAGGAGACTGCGCCAGACCTGCGGACGAAAAGAAGAGCCCTAGAAGGATGATCCCTAGTGGGTGAAGGTTTTCACGCAGTTTCTTGTTTTCCATTGGAGCTTACCCTGAACTGTGGCCAGGGATTATATAGAGTCTGCAGGGCCTATCTTGATTGCTCTATCACGCACTGCTTGCCTTTCCCCGATTAGCGTAGTCTGCAGCCAAAGCTTCTATCTGTTTGCAATCAGTTGAATGCCCATGACCTGCAAGGAACTTTGCGGCAAGGAGCACAATACAAATGGTAGCGGCTGTCGTCACGTCTCTAATTACTTCGTCGTCGACGTCTAATCCAGGGCTTGAGTGAACGTCCCAACGGCCGACTTGGAAAATATCTGATCGCGTGTATTTGTAGAGTTGAGGTGCCCAGCGGTTCTTAAGGTTCACAAAGAAGGGATCTGTACTGTACGCAGCCT
>Ga0306921_10005366_pt1 | contig 13295 bp, 12 predicted proteins | sample sta12Cox44000080_FD_203760 | JGI IMG/M metagenome (GOLD analysis project Ga0306921, IMG submission 203760) | Lab enrichment of tropical soil microbial communities from Luquillo Experimental Forest, Puerto Rico - statoxic.12C.oxic.44.000.080 (v2)... | ecosystem: Environmental > Terrestrial >... | reverse complement strand
GGCGGTGCTCCCGCACGTGGAGTCCTCCTTCAACCCGAGTGCGTACTCCAAAGTCGGCGCTGCGGGCCTGTGGCAATTCATGCGCTCGACGGGCAGGCGCTACATGCGCATCGACGGGGCAGTAGACGACCGGCTCGATCCCTTCCGCTCGACCGAAGCGGCGGCGCAGCTGCTCGCCTACAACTACCGCGTGCTCGGCACCTGGCCGCTGGCGCTCACCGCCTACAACCACGGCACCGCCGGAGTGCGCCGCGCCAAGGAGACCCTTGGCACCGATGACATCGTGCGCATCGTGCGCAGCTACAGCAGCCGCACCTTCGGCTTCGCCTCGCGCAACTTCTATGTCTCGTTCCTCGCGGCTCTCGAGATCGACCGCAACCCGGAGAAGTATTTCGGTCCGCTCCAGAAAGAGAGCGAGGCGCACTTCCACGAGGTCGAGCTGCCGGCGTACGTCTCCGCCGCTTCCCTCGAGCGCGCGCTGAAAATCGACGGGGCGAAGCTGCGCGGACTGAATCCGGCGCTGCTACCTGCGGTTTGGAGCGGTGCGCAGCGGGTGCCGAAGGCTTATCGCCTGCGCTTGCCCGTGGATGGGACGCAGTGGAGCACCCAGCTACTCGCTCAGCGTCTCGTGCCCGGCGACATGTTCAGCGGTCAGCGCGCACCGCCGCATTATCGCGTGCAGCGCGGCGACACACTTGCGGCGCTCGCCGACCGTTACGGCGTGTCGATCGAGGCGCTCGCGGAGCTGAATCACCTGCGCACGAGCGCACACCTGCGGCCCGGCCGGGTGCTCACCGTGCCCGAGACCACTGCGATCAGCCTCGCCGCGGCGACCTCGCCCGCCTCGGTACCCTCGACGACGCCTCAAGCCGCAGCAGCGCCGCCCGCGCCCGCGGCTCCGGCGACAACGCCGGCAGCGACACCACCGGCGCCAGCGACGCCACCGCCGGGAGCGCCCGCTCCCTCGCGCGCCTCGCCGCCGGTCGTGGCCTCGCGCGCACCGCCGGCACCCCAGGCGGCCTCCGCTGCGGAGGTCGAGGCCGTGGCGCCGCCTTCTCCCGGAGGCGCGGTGTCGGCGGAAGTCGCGGTGCGTGAGAGCGCCGAAGATGCTGCGGCGGCCGCGGCCGCTGCCGCAGCCGGTGCCAAGCCTCACGCGGCAGCCGCTTCGCAACCGGTGTCGGCCGCACAGGCCGAGGCGCTCGGCCCGGCGCTCGGGCCGGCCGCGGACGCCGAGCAGAGCGCAGATCCCTTCGATTACAGCGTCGCCCAGGATGACACCATCCGGGTGGCGGCAGAGGAGACGCTCGGTCATTACGCCGACTGGCTCGGGGTGACCTCCGCGCGCCTGCGCGAACTCAACCACCTGAAGTTTCACAGCCCGGTGCTCATCGGGCAGCACATCCGCCTGGACTTCTCGCGCGTGACGCGCGAGGTATTCGAGACACTGCGTCACGAGTACCACCGCGAGCTGCAGGCGGCTTATTTCGCCGGTCATCGCATCGTCGGCACCGAGATTCGCATCGCGCGGCCGGGCGACTCGGTGTGGACGCTCACCCAGCATCGCGCGCAGTTACCCTTGTGGCTGCTGCAGCAGTACAACCCGGACCTCGATCTGACGGCGCTGCGCGCCGGTACCCAGATCGTCATGCCACGCGTAGAGGAGGTCGGCAGTGGTGGCTGAGGCATGTTCCCCGCGATCGGCAGGGCTTGCCGCTGCCTCCCGTGCGGCCTGTAGGAGCACACGTACAGCGGGTGTGACCCGGCGCACATGCCGGCCATCCTGTGCTGCGCCTATAATCGCGCCCAAGGTGCAGGTTTGGACCGGAAGGTAATGAATTTCAGAAGCTTAGGGATGCTGTGGCTGCTGCTCGGTAGCCTGACCGGTATCGCTTGCGCGGACGGTCTGCCACAGGCTCAGCCGGTGATGCTGCCGGTACCGGCCCTCAACACGCTGCCGGTCGTCGACCGGGTCGTGGTGCACAAGGCCGAGCGGCGAATGCTGCTCATGCACGGCGGCAACATCGTGCGCACCTACCACGTGGTGCTCGGGCTCAGTCCAGTCGGCCAGAAGGAGCGTTCGGGCGACTTCCGCACCCCGGAAGGGACCTACCGCCTCGAGCGCCGCAACGCCCGCAGCGATTACTTCCTCTCCATCAAGGTGTCGTATCCGAACGAGGCGGACCTCAAGCGCGCCCGCTCGCGGCACTGGGATACCGGCGGCTCGATCATGATCCACGGGCTGCCGAACTACCTCAAGCACGAGCCGGAGTACTACCAGAGTCACGACTGGACAGACGGCTGCATCGCGCTGTCGAACGCCGACATGACCGAGATCTGGATGCTCACTCCGGACGACGTGGCGATCGATATCCTTCCCTGACGCTCAGTGAGCAGCGATTTCTCAGAGTTCGTCGACGCGCGCGTCGGTCCGCGGGGTAGTCTCGAAAATCTTTCCCAGGACGAGATCGACAAGCTGCTCGATGCCGGCCAGGGCGGTCTCTACCCGTTGTTCCGGCGCTGCGCGCTCGCAGTGCTCAACTCCGGCGCCCCGACCGACAACTCCAAGGAGGTTTTCGACCGCTACCGCGATTTCGAGATCCGCATCGTGCGCCATCCCTGGGGGGTGAAGCTCGAGATGCAGAATGCCCCGGCGGCCGCTTTCGTCGACGGCCAGATGATCCGGGGCATGAAGGAGCACCTGTTTGCGGTGCTGCGCGATGTGGTGTTCATCTCCAACGAGATCATCGGCAGCGGCCGTTTCGATCTGAGCGACTCCGCCTCCATCACCAACGCGGTGTTCCACGTGCTGCGTAACGCGCGGCTGCTCGACTACAAGGCACGCCCCAACCTCGTCGTGTGCTGGGGCGGTCACTCGATCTCCTCCGAGGAGTACCAGTACACCAAGAACCTCGGCTACCAGCTCGGGCTGCGCGGGCTGGATGTGTGCACCGGCTGCGGCCCGGGCGCGATGAAGGGTCCGATGAAGGGCGCGACCATCGGGCACGCCAAGCAGCGCATCGAGCACAGCCGCTACATCGGTATCACCGAGCCGGGGATCATCGCCGCCGAGCCACCGAACCCGATCGTTACCCAGCTGGTCGTCATGCCGGACATCGAGAAGCGCCTCGAGGCGTTCGTGCGCGTGGCGCACGGCATCGTGGTGGTCCCGGGCGGCGCGGGCACGGCCGAGGAGATCCTGTATCTCGCCGGCATTCTGCTCGACCCGGCCAACCGCGAGCAGCCATTCCCGGTGGTGCTGACCGGACCGCGTGACAGCGGAGAGTACTTCGAGCACATCGACCGCTTCATTACCGCGACACTGGGAGCGGAAGCCACCAGGCGTTTCAGCATCGTCATCGATGACCCGCCGGAGGTGGCGCGGCGCATGGTGCGCGGCATGCACGAGGTGCGCGAGTTCCGCCGCCAGCACAGCGACTCGTACAACTTCAACTGGCTGCTGTCGATTCAGCCGGCATTTCAGCAGCCCTTCGAGGTCACGCACGCAGCCATGCGCGCGCTCGACCTGAACCGCGGGCAGCCCCCGCACGAGCTGGCGGCGAACCTGCGGCGAGCCTTCTCCGGCATCGTCACGGGCAACGTGAAAGAGGTTGGTATCCAGGCGATCGAGCGCGAAGGACCCTACGAGCTCGCGGGCGACCCCGAGGTCATGCGGCTGCTCGATGACCTGCTCGCAGCGTTCGTGGCGCAGCGGCGCATGCGTCTGCCAGGCAGCACTTATCGTCCGGTGTATCGACTGGTGGCGTGAGGGCTAGGCGCCGGCAGCGACGCTACGCGCAGGCCGCGCGCGGCGCTGCGCGACGCGTTACATAACGCTCGGCGGGCCGCACATTTTCCGACAGCTGTTCGAGAGCTGTGACCCAGCGTATGCGACTGGCGACATGCCTGTGAACCAGTTCCTGCGGCGTACGCGTGAACGCCGTACGCTGACCCTCACGATCTACAGGAGCTTCTCATGAGCTCGAGTGACAGGGGGCGAGACAACGCGCCCGGCACGCAACGCGAACCGGCACCCGCCGGCACCCCGACGGGTGGCGCCGACGCGTATGCCAACTGGCTGGATCGTATGCAACGCGCTCGCGCCCGGCAGGCTGCCATCACCCGCAACCTCTACACCTGGACGAACTACAAGAGCTGGGCCGACCAGGTGCGCGATTCCTGGTCCAACACCGAGAACCCCGCGCCGAACGGCGGCGCCGCCAAGCCGAAGAAATAACGCGCGCAGCCCGCGCGCGGCAATCCCTCAGGCCATCGCTGCCGCCACTGGCGGTGGCAGTTCCGCAGCCTCGGGCAATTCGGCCGGCGGCGTGGGCTCCCGGGCTTCGTGCCCACCCGGCGCACTGCCGTCCGGCTCTGCCCCTACCGGGCCTGCCTGTGGGCCGTTTCCGGGAGGGGCCTGCCGGCCCCGCGGCCGCGCCAGCCAGTCGACCAGAGGCATCCACTGCTCGACGTCATCGTGGGCGACGTAGCTCTTCATCTCGTGGATCCCCACGCCGAGCTCTGCCGCACGCACGTAGTTCTGGGAATCGCGGATGGTGGCGACGATCGGGATGCCGAGCGTGTGCAGGAAGCGGATCAGGGACTGGTAGGTGAGGGTGTTGCGGCGCACGCGGTTGGCGATGACGCCGATGCGGTCGTCCTCGCGGCGGATCTTGCCGACCAGCAGCAGGTCGCGGATACAGCGCGAGCAGGTGTGGATGTCGATGTCCGAAGGCAGAACCGGCACGAGGACCTTGTCTGCATCGCGCGTCATTTCCGGCAGCTGGCGTGCTTCGAGCGCGGCCGGGGTGTCGATGATGACGTGCGTGGTCACCTCCGGCACGCGCAACTGGAAGGCACGCGTGGTGCGGGTGTCTTTCTCGAAAGCGGCGATCACGTGGATCGGCGGCTGTGTGGGCTTGCGCTTCCTGACCCAGCGGACCGAGGATCCCTGAGGATCGAAGTCCATGAGCACGGGTACGTGCCCACGAGCGGCGAGATAGCTCGCCAGATTGATTGCGATGGTCGTCTTGCCGGACCCGCCTTTGGGGTTCAGGACGACGATACGTTGCATGATGTCCTTATGTTCTATCGCATCCGCGTGACGCGGGTCGCAGCCAAGCCTACGCACGCCCCGCTGCGCCTGCAAGCCGCCGCGGCGGCTGCGCCAGTGTGAGCACGCGCACGTCCGCACGCCCGGCGCTCCCGTACAGTGCCCGTGCGATGGAAGAGTTCTTTCTGCACCTGTGGGACGAGATCGATGACGTCGTCGGCGTCTGCCGCCACCTGGCGACCGTGACGGCGGCCGAGGTCGTCGCTGCCTCGGCGCCGGTCATTGCCGCCACCTCGGGTGCGCTCCTCGCCGGAGCGGCGACGCTGCTCCTCTCTTACCGCCAGCTCTTCGACATCTTCGCCTGAGCTTTCCGTCCCGCCTGGGACGCGCGGCCCCTCTCGGGGCTGAGGCTACGCTCTCACCGTTGCTGCGGCGGCGCTTGAAAATTGCCCCCGCCTTCCCCAGATCCGCGGAGTTTCACCAGGTCTGCGGACGTACCAGCATGGAATCATCAAAAGAGACCCAGGCCCCGGAACCCGGCGAGTCGGGCGAGCCCGGCGTGCAGCGGCAGACGCACGGCTTTCAGGCCGAGGTGCGCGAGCTGCTGAAGCTCATGATCCACTCGCTCTACAGCCACCGGGACATCTTCCTGCGTGAGCTGATTTCAAACGCTTCCGACGCCTGCGACCGGCTGCGTTTCGCCGCCATCGCCAATAGCGCGCTGCTCGCGGAAGACCCCGAGCTCAGCATCCGCATCGACGCCGACCCCTCCGCCGGTACGGTGACCATCAGCGACAACGGCATCGGCATGACGCGCGAGGAGGCAATCGCCAACCTCGGCACCATCGCCCGCTCCGGGACCGCAGAGTTCTTTCGCGGGCTCTCGGGGGATGAGCAGAAGGTTTCGCAGCTCATCGGGCAGTTCGGGGTCGGGTTTTATTCCGCGTTCATCGTCGCAGACCGCGTCGAGGTGCGCTCGCGCAAGGCCGGCGAGCCGGCTGCGGACGGGGTGCGCTGGGAGTCGGCGGCCGACGGAGAGTTCACGGTGGAGACCGTGACGCTCCCCGCGCGTGGCACGGTGGTGACCTTGCACCTGAAGTCCGAGGCACGCGAGTTCGCCGATCCGTTCCGCCTGCGCGGCCTGATCCGCCGCTACTCCGATCACATCGGCTTCCCGGTGCGCATGCGCAAGGAAGGCGAGGCATCGATCGAGTACGAGGTGGTGAACCAGGCGAAGGCCTTGTGGACGCTGCCGCGCAGCGAGATCACCGACGAGGAGTACCGGCAGTTCTATCAGTATGTCGCCCACGACTTCACCGACCCGCTCGCCTGGAGCCACAACAAGGTGGAGGGCAAGCGCGAGTACATCAGCCTGCTGTATGTGCCGGGGCGTGCGCCGTTCGACCTCTGGCAGCGTGAGGGGGCGCGCGGGCTGAAGCTGTATGTGCGCCGCGTGTTCATCATGGACGACGCCGAGCAGTTCCTGCCGCTGTACCTGCGATTCGTCAAGGGTGTGGTGGATTCGAGTGACTTGCCGCTGAACGTCTCGCGCGAGCTGCTGCAGCAGGATCCGGAGGTCGAGGCGATCCGCAGCGGGCTCACCCGCCGCGTCCTCGACCTGCTCGCGCGGCTCATGAAGGAGGAGCCGGAGAAGTATGCCGCTTTCTGGAAGGAGTTCGGCGCGGTTCTCAAGGAGGGTATCGCACAGGATCACGCCAACCACAGCGCGATCCTCCCTCTGCTGCGCTTCGCCAGCACCTCGAGGGAGGATGATGCCGCGACGGTGAGCCTCGCCGACTACCTCGGCCGCATGAAGCCCGGGCAGGAGCGTATCTACTACGTCATCGCCGAGAGCGTCGCCGCGGCACGCAGCAGCCCCGCGATCGAGCAGCTCAAGGAGCGCGGCGTCGAGGTGCTGCTGCTCGCCGAGCGCATCGACGAATGGGTCATGGGACACATCGAGAGCTACGAAGGCAAGCGCTTCAAGGATGCCACGCGTGGCGACCTGGAGCTCGCCGGGCTGGAGAGCACTGCCGATCGCAAGCAGCACGACGCGGAGCTCAAGGAGAGCAAGGGGCTGCTGAAGCGCGTCAAGGACGCTCTGGGGGAGCGCGTCAGCGAAGTGCGTGTCAGTGAGCGCCTCAAGGAATCGCCGGCGTGTCTGGTGCTCGGGGAGCATGATCTCTCCGAGCCGATGCGGCGCATCCTGGCTGCCGCAGGGCAGAAAGTCCCGGAGTCAAAGCCCGTGCTCGAGGTCAACGTCGCACACCCGCTGGTGAAGTATCTGGAGGCGCGCACCGTGAGCGGTGAGTTCGCGGAGCTGGCGCAGCTCATCTACGAACAGGCGACGCTGGCCGAAGGCGCGCCGCTCGCCAATGCGCCCGAGTACGTGCAGCGCCTCAACCGCCTGTTGGTACGACTCGCCGCGCCGCCGGGCGCAGCCACCTGACGCTGCGCCCGTGAGCAGACCTCCGCACACCGAGCGGGCCGGCCTCGCAGGTCCCGCCGGCCAGCTCGAAGCGCTCATCGAGACGCCGGCGGCAGCAGGGGTTGCGGCGACGCCGGCCGCCTTCGGCGTGATCTGCCATCCGCACCCACTCTATGGCGGCACCATGGACAACAAGGTGGTGTGGACTCTGGCGCGCGCCTTCCAGGAGCTCGGCGCGCCCACCATCCGCTTCAATTTTCGCGGTGTCGGCGCGAGCGCGGGCACGCACGCCGGGGGCCGGGGAGAGGTGGAGGATGCGCTGGCTGTCATAGGCCACGGGCGCGCGCGCTGGCCGCACGCGGCGCTGTGGCTTGCGGGGTTCTCATTCGGCGGCGTGGTGGCGCTGCGAGCGGCCGCCGTCGCACAACCCGCCTGCCTGGTAACGGTCGCGCCGGGCATCACCAAGCTCGATGTCGGCGATGTGCCGCGGCCGGATTGTCCCTGGCTCATCGTCCAGGGCGAGGCTGACGATGTGGTGCCGGCGGCCGCGGTGATCGGCTGGGCGCGCGGGCTGTCCCCGGAGCCGGAGCTCGTGCTGTTGCCCGGCGCCGTGCACTTCTTCCACGGGCGCATCAACGAGCTGCGTGACACCGTACTCGAGTTCATGCGGCGCGTGAGCGCGCCGGCTGACTGACAACAAAAAGCCCGGCAGGGAGGCTTTCCCTGCCGGGCTTTCGTCCGCGATTGCGGAAAAGCCGACTCGCTTACGAGTTGACCATGCCCTTCAGGCTCTTCAGTGGCATGACGCGAACTTTCTTGCTCGCGGGCTTTGCCTTGAACATCATCTTCTCGCCGGTGAAGGGATTCACTCCTTCACGGGCCTTGGTGGCCGCCTTCTTGACGACCTTCATCTTCAACAGACCGGGCAGGGTGAACAGGCCGCTTCCGCGCAGGCTCTTCTTGATCACGCCAGCCAGCGAATCGAATACGCTTCCGACTTGCTTGCGGGAGAGCCCCGTGTCTTTGCAGATGTGTGCCAGGACTTCCGACTTGGTCGGTGCGCCACCCTTTTTCGCCATATTGCGCTACTCCTCAAGATAATTATCGTTGCGAACCGCGGTGCGATTGCCTCCGCGCGATGAGAATCGGCGCGGAAAATAGCACATGCGTGCTCTTTGGCAAGCGGTTTTTTCACGTCGGCCTGTTGCCAAAGTGCCTTTTTTTCAGGGTTTCGTGCGCACGGGCCTTGCATCGGCGCGCCGCGGGCCCCCCGCGCCGCCCAAAGCCCACGTCGCCCCAGGCCGCGCCAATGCTGCGATTCTCGTTGCGAAGTCGGCGCTAAGCGCGTGTTCCGTCAGCGCCAAGGGTCGCTCGCCCGCTGCGGACGGCCGCACGCGCGAGCGCGCTGCAGCGCGTTCGTGCACCGTGTCATACGGCGCGAATGAGGATCAGGATGGCGTAGATCGCGATAATGGCCCACATGGGCGAAAGGTCCAGACCGGCAACCGTCGGTATCAACCGACGGATCGGTCGCAGCACCGGCTCGCACAGCGTCGTCAGCACCGACTGCAGCGGCGAGTAGCCACCCGGGGCGATGAGACCGAGGATCGCATACAGGAAAATGGCGTACAGATAGGTCCACAGCAGCGTGCGCGCAATCTCGGTCAGGACCACGCGGATCCACGCGAGCGGCCCGGGCACGCCGATTCCGTGCAGGGCGAAGATGCAGGCGACGTCCAGCGTCGCCACCAGCAGCACCGCTACCACCGAGGCCGTGTCCAGCTTGCCGATCGGCGGCAACATGCGGCGCAGCGGCAGCACGAGCGGATTGGTAATGCGTACCACCGCCTGGCAGAGCGGATTGCGGAAGTCGGCGCGCGTCCACTGCAGCAGCAGCCGCGCCATCACCACGAACAGTGCCAGCGAGAGCAGTGTCTCGATGATGAAGGTGAACGCGGCGCCCATGCGGTTCCTGCAGCGCTCGCTCAGCTCGTCCGCGCAGCGGCGAGCTCGCGGCCACGCTGCGTTGCGGCGCTGAGCGCCGCGCGCACCGTGGCGCGCAGGTCTGCGGCCTCGAGCGTCCGTAGTGCCGCTTCCGTCGTGCCGCCGGTGGAGGTGACCTCCCGGCGCAGCCGGGCGAGATCGCCCTCGCCGGCGCGCGCGAGCAACCCCGAGCCATAGAGTGTTGCCGCCGCCAGCCGCTGCGCCATCGCGCTTTCCAGTCCGAGTTGCGCGCCCGCCTCCGCCATGAGCTCGGCGAACAGGAAGAAATACGCCGGGCCGCTGCCGGAGAGCGCGGTTACCACATCGAGCAACTCTTCCGCCTGCACCCAGAACACTTCACCGAGCGCTTGCAGCACGCGTTCGGCCGCAGCCCGCTGCTCCGGGCCGATCGCGGCCGGTGCATACACGCCGGTGGCGCCGGCGCCGATGCGCGCCGGGCGGTTGGGCATGGCGCGCATCACCGGTACACCCGTGCCGCACCAGCCCTCGAGCGCTGCGATGCGTATACCCGCGGCAACCGAGATGAGCAGCGGCCGGGTGGCCGCGAGCGCATCCGCGAGCGGCCGCACCACCGCGGCTGCATCCTGCGGCTTCACCGCGAGCACCACGATCGAGGCATCGGCCACTGCGGCGCGGTTATCGGCGGTGGCGCTCACAGCGAAGTCGCAGCGCACCGCTTCGCGGGCGGCCGCCTCGCTCTCACCGACGCTCAGCTGTTCGGGCCGCATACCCGAGCGCAATAGTCCGCCGATGAGCGCGCGGCCCATGTTCCCGGCTCCGAGAATGCACAGTCGTCTGTTGGTCATCGCTCGAGCGATTGTAGGCTACGGCGGCCGGGCACCAAACAGGATCGTGCCGAGCCGCACGATGGTCGCCCCTTCCAGGATCGCCGACTCAAAGTCGGCACTCATGCCCATTGACAGCGTATCGAGCGAGTGTCCGGCGGCGTTGAGTTCGTCCCTGAGGACGCGCAGCCGGGCGAACCAGTCACGCTGCCGGGCAGGCTCGGTCTCTTCCGGTGGGATGCACATCAGGCCCCGCAGCTTGAGATGAGGCAAGCCCCGCACCCCGGCGGCGAGTGCAGGCAGCTCGGCCGGCGCCACGCCACCCTTGCTCGCTTCACCGGCCACGTTCACCTGCAGGCACACGTAGAGCGGTGGTGCCCGCGGCGGGCGCTGCGCCGCGAGCCGCTCGGCTACCTTCAGCCGGTCGAGCGCGTGCACCCAGGCGAAGCTCTCCGCGATCGGGCGCGTCTTGTTGGCCTGGATGCGGCCGATGAAGTGCCAGGTGAGCCCACGACCCTGCAGTGCCGTAATCTTTCCCAGAGCCTCCTGCAGGTAGCTCTCGCCGAAGTCGCTGATGCCGCAGTCGGCGGCTGCGGCCAGTAACTCCGCCGGCTGCGCCTTGCCAACTGCAAGGAGTGTGACCGAGTGCGCACTACGGCCGGCGGCTGCCGCGGCCCGAGCCATGCATGTGCGCACCTCGCGCACTGCGGCGGGCAAATTCTGCGGATTCATTAACATATTGGACGTGTGACCCCTCCGCTATACTGCCCGAGCGCTTGAGGCGCAGGCTTGCACGTCGCTCTTTCCTGCGTCCGCAGGCTGAGGTTCGGGAGCATCAATGGCCGTCGATATCGCGCAACTCCTGGCATTTGCCGTCAAAAATAACGCCTCGGACCTGCACCTGTCCTCCGGGGTGCCACCCATGATCAGGGTCGACGGTGACATGAAGCGCATCAACATGCCGCCGCTGTCGCACAAGGAAGTGCACTCCATGGTGTACGACATCATGAACGACAAGCAGCGCAAGGCCTACGAGGAGTTCTTCGAGACCGACTTCTCCTTCGAGATTCCCAAGCTGGCGCGCTTCCGCGTCAACGCCTTCAACCAGAACCGCGGTGCCGGGGCGGTGTTCCGCAACATCCCCTCCACCATCCTCTCGCTCGATGACCTGAACGCGCCGAAGATCTTCCGCGACCTGTGCATGCTGCCGCGCGGGCTGGTACTGGTCACAGGTCCCACCGGCTCGGGCAAGTCGACGACGCTCGCGGGCATGGTCAACCACTGCAACGACAACCGTCCCGACCACATCATCACCATCGAGGACCCGATCGAGTTCGTGCACGAGTCGAAGCGCTGCCTGGTCAACCAGCGCGAGGTGCACCGCGACACGCTCGGCTTCTCGGAAGCGCTGCGCTCGGCGCTGCGCGAGGACCCGGACGTCATCCTGGTCGGCGAAATGCGTGACCTGGAGACCATCCGCCTGGCGCTCACCGCCGCCGAGACCGGTCACCTGGTGTTCGGCACGCTGCACACCTCCTCCGCGGCCAAGACCATCGACCGCATCGTCGATGTGTTCCCCGGTGAGGAGAAGGACATGGTGCGTTCGATGCTCTCGGAGTCGCTCCGTGCCGTGATCTCGCAGACGCTGCTGAAGAAAAACGGCGGTGGACGCGTCGCGGCCCACGAGATCATGATCGGCACCCCGGCGATCCGTAACCTCATCCGCGAGGGCAAGATCGCGCAGATGTATTCCTCCATCCAGACCGGCGGCGCACAGGGCATGCAGACCCTCGACCAGTGTCTCACCGACCTGGTGGCCAAGGGTCAGGTCAGCAAGGAAGAGGCGCGCTACAAGGCGCAGAACAAGGACACCCTATGACGCGCTGCGCGCGGGTCGCAACGCAGGTCGCGTGCGCGCCCAGGGCGTGCAGTTAACGGCGCCGCGGGCGGCGCCGGAGAAGAGGCAATCGTGGATCGTGATCAGGCCATCAAGCTGATGCAGGACCTGCTGCGGCGGGTTACCGAGAAAAAGGCGTCCGACCTGTTCATCACCGCGGGTTTCCCGCCGGCGATCAAGATCGACGGCGAGATCCGCCCGCAGTCAGAGCGCGCACTCACCGGCGAGCAATCGGCCATCCTGGTGCGCGCCATCATGAATGACCGCCAGACCAAGGAGTTCGACGCCACCAAGGAGTGCAACTTCGCCATCGCGCCGCCCGGAATCGGACGCTTCCGCGTCAGCGCCTTCGTGCAGCAGGCGGCCATCGGCTGCGTGATCCGCCTGATCAACGCCAAGATCCCCACCTTCGAGGAACTCGAGCTGCCGCCGATCCTCAAGGAAGTGGTGCTGTCCAAGCGCGGCCTGGTGATCATCGTCGGCGGCACCGGCTCGGGTAAGTCCACGACGCTCGCGGCGATGGTCGGCTACCGCAACGAGAAGACCCGCGGCCACATCGTCACCATCGAGGACCCGGTCGAATACGTGCACACGCACAAGGGCTGCGTCATCACGCACCGCGAGGTGGGTGTCGACACCGAGTCGTGGGCGGCGGCGCTGAAGAACACGCTGCGCCAGGCGCCGGATGTGATACTGATCGGCGAGATCCGCGACCGCGACACCATGGAGTACGGCATCCAGTTCTCCGAGACCGGGCACCTGGTGCTCGCGACGCTGCACGCCAACAGCGCCAATCAGGCGCTCGACCGCATCATCAACTTCTTCCCGGACGAGCGCCGCGACCAGCTGCTCATGGACCTGTCGCTGAACATCCGCGCGCTCATCTCGCAACGGCTCATCCCGCGCGAGTCGGGCGCCGGGCGTATCGCGGCGATGGAGATCATGCTGGCATCGCCGTTGATCCAGGACCTGATCTTCAAGGGCGAGGTGGCCAAGATCAAGGAAGTCATGTCCCGCTCCACGCGGCTCGGTATGAAGACCTTCGACCAGGCGCTGTTCGAGCTGTACGAGACCGGCTTCATCTCCTACGAGGATGCGCTGCGCAACGCCGACTCGAAGAACGAGCTGCGG
>Ga0306921_10005365_pt1 | contig 13296 bp, 8 predicted proteins | sample sta12Cox44000080_FD_203760 | JGI IMG/M metagenome (GOLD analysis project Ga0306921, IMG submission 203760) | Lab enrichment of tropical soil microbial communities from Luquillo Experimental Forest, Puerto Rico - statoxic.12C.oxic.44.000.080 (v2)... | ecosystem: Environmental > Terrestrial > Soil... | reverse complement strand
GCTCGTTCTTACTACGGACCCGCCTTTGTCGGATTCGTGGGCGGATTCGGTTTCGGAGTTGGTTTTGGCTGGGGCGGCGGTTATGGCTGGTTCCCTCTGGGTTGGGGCGAGCCATACCATCCCTGGTATCACTGCGGGTCCAACTACTGGCGCAACGTGAATATGAACAACACCTATATCCACAACGCGAACACGATCAACGTCAACAACTCCCGCAATTTCAACTATCGCTATGCGCACAACCCGAACGCTGTTACAGCGACGTCGCACAACGCATTTGTCAACGGCCAGCCCGTCAACCGCGGCGCCAATCATCTGACCGAAGCATCACTGCGTGGCGCGCGCGTGACCAACGGCGTCAATGCTTCACCGACGCATGCTAGTTACCTTGGTACGGCGAATTCGCGCGGACATATCTCGACACCTCCGGCAGGCGTTCAGAATCGAAGCGTCATGGCGCGGACCGCACCGGCTGCCAGCGCTTCGCATTTACCTGTCCGCACGATGGATTCTGCGAACCTCCGAACTGGCCACGCCGTCAACGCTCCGGCGACAAGCGCAGCTCGCGCGACGAACGCGCCGCGAGGAATGAGCGCGAATCGCCAGTCGCAGATTGCCTCGAATCGGCCACCATCAGCGATGCCGCAAAACTCGCGTCCGCCGGCCTCGGTCAATAATTCGCCTCGAACGAGTGTGACACCACACTCCTGGAACGCCCAGGGCAATACGACCTATTCGGGTCATGCACCGCAAGGTTTCGGCGGTAGCAATCGTCCCACGAACCCAGCGCGCACTACTCGTATGAATTCCAACGATCGGCCGCCCTGGGCCCGCTCGGGCGGGGCTGGCAGCAACCCTTCGCCCACGGCTCCGCGTAACTCCGGCAATCGTCTGCCGAGCGGCATCGGTGGCAACCGCTCCTACACGCCGCCTTCTTACAATGGCAATCGCGGTTACTCCGCTCCGCGTTCCTACAGTCCGCCGGCTTACAACAACAATCGAGGCTATTCGGCTCCGCGCTATTACAATCCGCCGTCATATAATAGTCGTGGCTATTCCGCACCGCGCTCTTACAGCGCGCCTGCGCCGCGGAGTTATTCCGCTCCTCAGGGTGGCTATTCCGCTCCGCACGGTTCCGGCGGTGGTGGTAGCTCCCATGGTGGTGGCTCCGCAGTTTCGCATAGTGGCGGTGGTGGGGCCTCCCACGGTCATCACTAAGCTCTAATCGCCTCCCGACCTGTGATGATTGATTTCAGCGAGGCCGGCCCCTGTCAATTATCCAGCGTGTACTTTTCGCGTCCGCATCCCACTCTCGTACAACTCTCTTCCAATCTTCGTGTTACTTATGGTGAGTCGGATGGTACGGGTTTTCGGCGCAAGACCAGCGAGTCGCGTCATCACTCACAGTACGGCCCACCACCCGCCGACGTAAATGCGGCCGCCCACGAAAGGTTTTCTAATGCCCAGATTCGCGGAACCGGCTTCAGGAGAGAAGAGAGCGTCATGAAAACTCGCGCACTACAATGGTTGTCCTTGCTTTCACTCGTCTTCGCAATTGTGATGGTTGCACCCAGGCTTGCGGCAGCCGACGATGATGATCCGCCGGGACGCGTGGCTCGCCTCAGTCTTACGAACGGCGAAGTGTCCTTTAGCCCCGCCGGCACCGACGATTGGGTTTCGGCCGTCGTCAATCGGCCCATTACCACGGGTGACAAAATCTGGACCGACAAGGGTGGACGCGCCGAACTGCACGTTGGTTCCGCCGCCATTCGACTTTCTGGAGAAACAGGATTCTCGTTCCTGAACCTCAGCGACCGCATGATGCAAGTCCGCCTCACAGAAGGGACAATAATCCTTCGCGTGCGGCGTCTCGGTCAGGAGGAATCCATCGAGATTGATACTCCCAATCTAGCCTTTTCTGTGCTTCGCCCCGGTCGGTACCGCATCAATGTCAACGACGCCGGCGATACCACCGTTGTCAAAGTTCGCGATGGCGAAGGGGAGGTTACCGGCGGCGGTTCTGCTTATGCCGTTCACGCCGGCGAGCAAGGATATTTCACAGGAACCGATTCTCTCAACGCCGACATGCAATCCCTGGCCGATAGCGATGATTTCGATCACTGGTGCAATGAACGCGATCTTCGCGAGGATCACGCCGTAGCCCGGCGCTACGTATCGGATGACGTCATCGGTTATGAAGATCTGGATGACTATGGTGGTTGGCGCCCCGTGCCTGAATACGGCACGATTTGGTTCCCGCATGTGACAGTGGTTGGCTGGGCTCCCTATCGTTATGGCCACTGGACTTGGATTTCCCCCTGGGGTTGGACCTGGGTGGACGACGCGCCTTGGGGTTTCGCTCCGTTCCATTATGGACGGTGGGTTTATGTTACGGGCGCGTGGGGTTGGGTGCCTTGCCCGCCTCCGGTTGTCGCCGTTGCTTATGTTCGGCCGGTGTATGCTCCCGCTCTTGTTGCTTGGGTTGGCGGACCGCATTTCGCGGCGGGTATCGCCTTCGGTGGCGGCTTCGCTGCCGGTGTCAACGTTGGCTGGTTCCCACTGGGGCCGCGCGAAGTGTTCGTACCGTCCTATCCAGTGAACGTCAACATTTCGAATACAAACGTGAATCAGACCGTGATCAACAACTACTACAACAACACGGTCGTAAACAAAAACGTCACCGTCAACAACGTCAACGTGAACAACAACATCAGGTATGCGAATCAGAACGTGCCCGGTGCCGTAACCGCGACTTCGCCCCACGCGTTCACTTCCGCTCAACCGGTGAGCCGAAATATGGTTGCGGTCAACCAGAAGGAAATCGTCTCGGCACCCGCCGCCGCGGTCGCTCCAGCCGTAGTGCCTCCGAAACAAGCCGTCCTTGGTTCCGGAGTTTCCACAAACGTGCATCCTCCAGCCAGCCTCCAAAGCCGTGCGGTTGTTGCGAAGACAGCTCCACCTCCACCACCACCAACATTCGCCGCGCGTCAAACCGCCATTCAAGCCAATCAGGGCCGCCCCATTTCTATCGCGGAAGTGCGGCAGTTGCAGACGGAAAGCACACACGCGACCGTTTTGCCGGTGCATATCGCGCCGCCGTCTACTCCCGCAACACCCCAAATAAACACGGTTCAGGGAGCAGGGAATCGCCCGATACAAAGCGTTCAACAACCCGTCCAACAAAAGGTTCAGCAGAACGTTCAGCAACCAGTTCAGCAGCCGGTTCAAACCAACGCGAACCGGCCTCCCAATGCCGGCGGCACGCAAACCAATCCGGTAGGGAATGCAAACAACCCTCGCATCTTTAACGATCGGCCACCCACTTCGCGGCCCGTTGTTACCGAGAATCCTCAACTGGAGCAAAAGCACCAGCAGCAGGTCCAGCAGCTTCAACAGAAGCAGGATCAGGAATGGCAGAAGCTCCAACAGAAGCAGAATACGGAACAGCAGAAAATCCAACAGAACACCGCAGAACAGGCCAGGCAGCAACAGATCCAGGAGAAACAACAACAAGAACTAGAGCGCCAACAGCAGCTCCAAAAACAGCATGAGCAGCAGCTTCAACAGCTCCAGGAAAAACACGCTCAACAGCAGCAGGAGCTTCACCAGAAGCAGCAGGTTGAGCACACTCAGGCCGCGCAGAAACCCACCAAGCCGGAGAAGCCACCCAAAGAAGACAAGCCGCATCGCTGAGTGCGGCTTCGCTCTGACTTATTGGGAGCGTTGCGAGACCATCGCAACGCCCCTTTCGTCTGAATGCGACCACTTCGCCTTTCCCGATTTTTTCCGACCCTGTGCTATCTTCATGGAAGTCCGCAATGGCTTCCACTTCTCTCAATCCTGAACTCTTCCGGCGCGTACTGGGCAATTTCGCCACAGGAGTTACCGTGATCACCGTCGAACGCGAGCCTGGCCAGGTTCACGGAATGACCGCAAACTCGTTTACGTCTGTTTCCATGAATCCCTTTCTCGTGCTTGTCTGCGTGGATCAGGACGCACGCCTGCTTACCTTCCTGAAAGCGCAGAGGCGGTTTGGCGTGAGTGTTCTCCGCAGTTCCCAGCAGGTGATTTCGGAGCACTTCGCAAAAGGGGAACAAGAATCAGAAGCGGAAAAACGGCTTGGCATTCATTTTAGGTGGACGGAGACCGCCGTACCGCTTCTTGAGGGAGCGTTAGCCCATTTAGTCTGCAATGTGATTGCAGAACATCCGGCCGGAGATCACACCGTATTTCTAGCCGAGGTCGAAAGCGTCGATCTCAACGAAGGCGAGCCTTTGCTCTTCTATCGCGGCCAGTACCACAGGCTGGGGCCCTTGGCATAATTGCGCCTTATATGCACGCGATTCCGTTGTCTTTGGAAACTAGCTTACCGCTCGGAACTTCCTGAGGGCCGCGCCTCGGCGGAATCACCTAATTCTTTTCGGTGACTCTTCACTTCGCGCAGCGCATAAATAGCCTTATTCTGTGATTCATAATAAGTTCGCGAAGTGATCTCGCCCAGCAAACCCATTGAAATAAACTGGATTCCACTGACGAAGAGCACGATGGCCAGCAGCAAGAGCGGCCCATGCTCCTGCAGCACGTCCTGCTGGAGCAATAATTTTTTTACGACCAGGGTGGTCCCTATGGCCGTGCCCAGGCCGGTACCCGTCAGCCCCAGCAAGCCGAAAAACTGCAGCGGTCGCGTCTGATAATCCAGGAGAAACTTCACCATAATCAGATCGAAAAACACTCGTATGCTTCGCCCAATCCCATAATTTGACTTCCCGTTCTTCCGTTCTGGATTGGAGATAGGCACTTCCGCGATCCTCGCACCCGTCGAACTCGCCAGCGCCGGAATGAAACGGTGCAACTCTCCGTACAACTGAATCTCCTGAAGGATTTCCCGGCGGTAGGCCTTGAACGTAGTGCCGAAGTCATGCAACTCAATACCAGACAGTTTCGCCATCATCCAGTTGGCGACGAGGCTCGGCAACCGGCGCATCAGCCAGTGATCCCTCCGGTCGCTTCTCCAGCCACTCACAAGGTCGTAGCCCGCTTCGATTTTTTCCAGAAAGCGGGGGATCTCTTCGGGATCGTGCTGCAGGTCGCCGTCCATCGAAATGACCACTTCGCCCCGCGCAAAATCAAATCCGGCCTTGAGCGCCGGCGTCTGACCGAAGTTCCGCCGCAGCCGCACCACATTCACGCGTCGGTCGTGTTCGTAAATGTCAGTGAGTACCTTATAGGAGTTATCCTTGCTCCCGTCATCCACAAACACCATTTCGTATGGCTCGCCGATCGCGTCCAATACCTCCGTCAACTTCATGTACAGTTGGGGAATGTTTTCCTGTTCGTTGTAGAACGGGACTACGATGGAATATCGGATGGTTCCGTCACTTCGCATAGAAATTCTGCCCTGCCTGTACGGACGGTTCTCTTCAGCGCACCGCGCCGGGCTCTCGCCAGCTCTCTCCCCTGGGTCCCTGGATTCCTTCTTCGCGCAGAAGGCGGCCTCAAGCCACCTCTGCCACAAGTTTGTAGTTTATCAGGCGAATCCCCCGGCTGGCGACAAGTTTTCGAATCGCCGTGTCCGTCAATATCTCCAGCTCGACTTGCCGCGATTCTTGCAGCCGCGTCGCCGTTCTCTTCAACTCTTCGTCCGCATATCCAGGATGGCACATCAATTCTGTTGTTCCTGCCGGCAGTTTCTCCAACAAATTTTCTACCCCCTCGCGCGTTAGCACACCGGTTTGCGCAATCCCGCAAAAATGATCCACGGTTGCAATCCCCGCCCTATCTGCCATTTCCCGTGCGTCCCGCGCCAGCAATTTCAGTCCGCGGGCGTGCACTCCCTGTTTCAGAATAACGCTCGTCTTTTGATCTTTTCCAACGGAAAGAACGGATCGCAACGTGGACGCCTCGTGCGAGACGCGAATCGCCCGAATCCCATGCTTTTTTGCCAGCCGCAGCACGATCTCAAAGAGACCCGGCAGCATCTGCACGTGTTTGTGTCCGTCCACGTGCGTCGGTTGGATGCCCGCAGCCCGGACCTTTTCGATCTGTGCGTCCCACTCCCGCTCGACCTCGTCGAAACGCAAACTCCGGCTGGCGATCCGCAGGAGGAAGCTTTCCGGACCACCCTCCAGGTTTCCAGATTCGTTCAATAGCCCAGGCACCTCTTCCACTTTTGCGGTTGGGGGACCATCGCTCAAGTTGAGGTGCACCCCAACCCCAAGCTCCGGATTGCTCCGATGAACGTTCAGGGCGGATTCGAACGCGCGCCCATTCGCCAGCAGGGAGGTGCTCGTCACCAGCCCTTTCCGGTGGGCCTCGGCAATTCCGCGGTTGATGCCCTCGGTCCAGCCCAAGTCATCCGCATTGACGATGAGATTTTTCATTCCTTGCCGTAACCCTGTCCGTTTGGACAGCTACACTTTCGTTCGCAGGCTTGCTTCCGTACCATTGACCCCTTTTCCTTCTAACTCTAGCATGACGATGAAGAGGCCAAGATGAATGTTAAGTTGCGCGAATTGAGGGAAGTAGGCGCACTATATGGTGACAAACGCCGCGGACGCCGTATGAATTCCCGTGTCCCCATTCGCCTGGAGTGGGATGATTCGGGAAAACGACAAGGCGTGGAGGCTTTCACGCGGGTCGTCAATCCCTACGGCTGCATGGTCGTTCTCTCTGAGTCCTTTGAACTGGACCACCGCTTAGCGCTTACCAATCTTGCCACGCACACCAGTAATGCCGCTGTCGTCGTATGGAAAGGGAATCGGCAGCCCGATGGCTGGGAGTACGGCGTTGAGTTAGTTGCGCCGGATATGGACTTCTGGGGGTTAGAACTGTGACTCCTCCGCAAAAACACAATCTGCCCTCTTCACCCGCAGCCATTCCCGGTTCGCACGTAAAGCGCAGCGCGAATACTGCCCGGCCACAGACCGCAGAGGAACGGCGTCGCGCGCAACGTGTACTTCTAAAGATGCCGATTCTGGTCCACCTGCCGGGAAAGGCCAATCCGATACACGGATTCACTCACACGGTTAGCGCCAGCGGCGCCATGATCGTTCTGCCCGAAGGATTGCCCACGGGCACCAAACTTTCCCTTGAAAACCCGAAAACCCAGAAGCAGGTTGAGGCCCACGTTGTGCGTCCACCTCAGATGAACGCCGAGGGCTCACTTGTTCCTGTTGAGTTCACGGCTCCTTCTCCGCAATTTTGGAATATTTTCTTTCCGCCTGCCACCAACTGAACACCATTACGGCCGACTCGCGGGCGAGAATGACCCCGCGTTGTCTTTCCGTCTCCATACTGTGGGCTTGCCCCGCTAGTGCACGATAATCGGCGTACTCGTGTTCGCTGAATAGTTCGCATCCCCGCTGTAGTTCGCGACGATGGTTCGTGTGCTCCCTCCCCCCGTTCCGCCGCCGCTGCCACCGCATCCAGCAATTCCCGCGGCCAGCAGTGCAATTGCCATTAAACCTGCGCACGCGTAGGTTCGCCGCCGTTGCTCTGGCATCCATACCCACCCCAGCGCAAACAACGCCAGACTGACCAACGCGACGACGAGCGGAATCACTGGTGTTCCGGGTGCTCTCGGGTCGCCAGGCGGGGTATACAACGCCGAAATGGCCGTTGTCAATGCTGCTGTGCAGGACGCACCTGTTGAACTCGCGACGCCGCTAGTCGCAGTGTAGGAGACGGTTCCGGTAAGCGCAGTTCCGTTACTGGTGAACTGTACTGTTCCGCCGCCGGTTATGCCGCAGGGAGCCTCTCCGTTGCTGGCCGTTCCTACCGTCGCCGTGAGCGTCACGGTTTGCCCCGAAGTGATGGAGTTCAGGCTGCTTCCCACCTGCACCTGGGTCGACGCCTTTGAAACAGTTAGCTTCAAAGGAGTACTTGCGCTGCTCGCCGAGTAATTTGCGTCGCCTCCATAGGACGCCGCCAAGGTGTAAACAGCCGGCGTCGTGCCACTCAACGTCGCAGACAGCGAAATGGGCTGGTCTTCCACGATGCCGTTGTTGTTCAGGTTCGTCTGCCCATTTGGAAAACCGGGTGACGGACTCCCGTTTTGGGTTAGCGTTACCTTCCCTGTGGGGCAGGGAATTGCTGGTTTGGTGTTGGGCATTGCAAAGGAGCAGCTCGTCCCGTCCGATTTCGTCACGGCAATTTGCAGGATATAGGGCGCGCCGTAAACGATCGGTTGCGAGCCCATGCTTAGAATCGGATTATTGTTCGCATCAAATGTCACAAGACTTAGTGCCGTCTTGCTTGTGTATCCAGCCCCAGCCACCGTAGAGGTTAGCGCAGTCGGTGGCATTGAAGTGCTCACCACGTGGGTTACATCACCTCCATATGTCGCTTCCACGAATGCGGTTCCGATTGGCAGCAGCGTTGTGCTTACACTGGCCGTTCCGCTCGACAACGTAAAAGGCCCGATCGTCCCCAGCACCGTCGCCTGGTCACTCTTTAGCGCGATCAAGGAAATATCTCCTGTCGGCGTTCCGGATGTCGACGTCACTTTCACCGTTGCCGCAAACGTTGTTCCCGTCGGCGACCCTCCACCCGGGCCGGTCAAGACTGTCGTTGTCGCTGTTCGACTTACAGTACTCCACTTCGTCATCAGGTTCCCCACATGGACCGAACCCAGCCCGGTTGCCAAGTCGTAACCCTTCACGGCCTGGAAGGCAGGATTCCCGTCTTGCGCCGCAATGCTGGAAACCAGGACGCCTGAATTGCTGCAATTCGGGCTGCCGGCAGTGCAAGCAACCGAGTTGTTCCAGGGCACACCGTTTGTGTTGCTCTGGCCAATCACGTCGTTGAAGACGCAACCGGCCGCCGGCGGGCCCGCAGAGGTGCAATTGCCGGCCCCGTAGTTTGCGTCGGCTGCCGCGAGAGCATACAAGATGTAATTCGCGTTCCCCTGGCGGCCGCCGCCTCCATGCGCAATTTGGTATTGATTCACCAAAGCTATGATTCCCGCAAAAGTGGGCGTAGCTGCAGAGGTTCCACCCACCGCAGTGAAGTTATGAGTGCCTGAGGTAGGACTCGTCGTAAGGTCGCACGGAGCGTTATTAGGGTTCAAATCGGACTCGCAAACCACATAAAAACTGCGGCTCTTGGAGCCGATGCTTGAAAAAAACGAAATATCTGGAATATCGCGAACAGAATCGGCGGGGGTCACGGAGGTTTGCCACGATGGTTTCGGATAGCCGCCACGTGGGTAGGCGTTGTTGTTCGTGGTGCACGTAACCACCCCGCTGTTGTTGGTGGTTGAGACAACGCAATTGCTTGGGCCTCCGCCTGCAGCCGACAGGTCCAATCCCCCCGAATCAACGGCCGTACACGCGGCGGGGAAATTACTTGCGCAGGCTGAATCGTCCCACGGTGTTTCCGGAATGTATCCTTTCGCAGACGGATAAACGTTCGTCGTGCCGTTGGTAGTCCAATAAGTGGATTGGTTTCCGACTTGATTAAAATCCGTTCCGCCCATAGCGACATTGAAGGGGGTCGAAGCGATTCCGCTGATCGCGATTCCGTTGGACGCGGCGTTGGAAGCCATCGAGGAATCACACCCTGCGGAACCGGCATCCCCGGAGGATACCGTCACGGTTATTCCTTGCGCGGCCGCCTGTTCCCACAAGCTGTAGAAGAAGGCATTCCCTGTTGTGCCGAGAGCCGCCTCGCAATTCCCGTAGCTTTCACTCAAAACGGGCGCCAGATTATTGTCAACGGCATACACCGCGGAGAGATCAATGCCGTCCGAAACTTGCGTTGGATTCGACTGGGTGGAAAGGGAAATGACAAAAAGGATCTGCGCATTTGGTGCAATAGCGCCGGCCCACTCCACGTCCAGGATGGATTCGCCTTCATCCCCGCTCGCGAGCTGCACTCCAGGGTCTGGGCCATTCACCACTACCGTCAAATTGTTTGCGGTATAGGCAGGGCAGGCCGGGGTAAGCCCGAACACGCTGCGAAAATCACAAACGTCCTGAATATTGATGTTCGATTGGCCGATAATGGCAATCTTCTGACCAGTTCCGTCCGCTCCGGAAGGAATGTGGTAGATCGTGGCAAAATCCGCAGGTCCAACTGCATAGAATGTCCCATTCAAGTCGGTATACGTAAAGTCCGGCCTCAGCTGCCCGGTCGCCAGATCTTTTTGAAAAGTTCCGACCTTGCGGACATGAGCTTCTTTTGGGAAATTGTGCAGTGCCACTACGCCTTTGACTACGGGCGAAAGCGCTACCGGAATCGCAGGGTCCATGGTATTGGCGAAATACTCTTTGCCATTCATCGCGAATTTATGGATAGGCGTGTGAAAAGCAGTTTGCACCTGAGCTACGTTGCCGCTGAACTCGATTACCGTACGGCCTGCGGCCACCTTGCTGACCTGGAACCCTTGTCGCGTCAGCCAGTCCGTCACCGTCTGTACGTCCGCGTTCGATGGTCCGAACTGCTTCCCGAATTGCTCCGGGGTCAGCCAGGCATGAAAATTCGGCGAACCCTTGTCCTGCTGAGCCTCCATCAACTGCCGCAGTGCCGTTTCCTGCTCCGGGCTCCTTTGCAGCAGGAGCATCATCCGCGTCATCGGTTGCGATTCCGCCACCGCCCCGCGGTCAAATTCTGCTCGTGCCAGCGGGTGGACGTTCCCTTCCATCCGAGCGGTCCGTGTGTCGTCTACCTCTGCGGTTACGCGTGAAACCACCGGCTTTTGCGCCCGAGCGCCAGTGCCTCCCGCCAACATTGCCAGCATCGCGTACAGGATGACTCCACCGATCGTTTTCACAGTTCTCATTTTGGCTCCGGCACCCGACTTAATTGTTTTGCGTGCAGCAAACTCTTCAGGCAGGAACTGCGTGTCGACGGCCCCCACAGCGTGGCCACGGTCCATGCATTCCTTCACAGATGCACCCGGGCCGGGAACGGTTTTCTGGGAAAAACCGGGCGAGGCGTCTTCTTTTATACTGTTAATTTACGACCACGCTAAAGTCCACCGGATGCATGATGCCGCTCGTTGAGGCCGCCGTAATCTGGAGCGGCGTTTGTCCCAGCACCACCTGGTTGATCATTGGGGAAGTCGAGGGCTGGGTATTGGCATCACCCAGATAGTGCGCCGTCATGTTATGCAAGCCGATCGGGAGGTTGGTGGTGAAAAACGTGGCGATTCCGCTGTTGACTGAACCCTGATTCCCGTACACCTGGCCGTTGTCTATCAACTGCACTGACCCGACCCCTTTTTCGAGACAATTTCTGGTTGAATCTGGGAGGCTGCTGCCGCTCCTCGGGCCGGTTTTTCTGGCCTTCTCTGGCCTAAAGTAACTCACTTAAACCTCTCAACACAAACGGCATCCTGGGTGAGGTCCTTCGGCCTTTCCGCTGCGGAAAGGCCGAAGGATAGTTGCATTGTTTCTCTGGCAAATTCGTCCGGCGTTCGATCCGCCAGCGCGCTGTGTGGACGCTGTTGATTGTAGTCACGCTTCCACCTCTCGATCTTTGACTGAGCATCGACTAGATTGGAGGAACACTTCGACGTTCAAGCATTCGTCTCGCAGTCTGAATCCCAAGTACGGACTATCCCCTGAGAGGAACCTTCACCCTCTTTAAGTCTACACAGCGCCCTCAGGCCTGACAATCACACTCCGTTCGTTGGTGTTGCTTTCCTCAAGGTAATGCCGAAACTACTCCGTTCTTCATTTAATTGAATTCACATAATCTCCAAGCTGGCGAATTTAGTGGCACAATGGTTGTAGCACACCCTTGACTGCCTTTTTCTGCAAGCGACTGGAAGGCGGCAGGTTGCACGCAACGTGACTCCGCTGGAGCCTTATAAAAACGAAAGCGAGTGACATTCGTGGCCCAATTGTTTGGGACCTTCAGTTTTTTGGTCGTCTTGTTGCGCGCGGCGATTCTCTGTTTTCAGACGATGGCCATGGGCGGAATTTTGTTTTTTCTACTGGTGACCCGGAAAAAGGATCGCCGGCGGGAAGAGTTGCTTCGCCCTGGGTGGAAACTGATTCGTGGGAGCGCCTTGGCGCTAGCGGTTTCCCAATTGCTTTTTGTGGCGGCCAATTCGCTCATGCTGACCATTTCTTCGGGCATCTCGATAAGGGAAGTCTTGGGCGCGAATTTTGCATTTGCGGGAATGCTGGCCGTTGTTGGAGGTCTGGTCTTGGTTTTATGGCCAAAGGGGCAGCGGCGGACGGTGAGCCCAGTCACCTTGGTCCCCGTAGCGTTCATACTCACGGCTTCCGTAATGACCAGCCATTCGGCTTCGCGGTTGGAAGATCGCGCCGCGCTGATGGCCCTCTCCTCCATTCATTTTCTGACCACCGCTAGTTGGATTGGGGGCCTGCCGTTCCTGTTGCTCTCGCTGAATCGCGTGACGGATAGCGAGGCAAGAACGTGCATCAGTCGGAATTTTTCGCGGCTGGCCTTGATCAGCGTCCTGTTGCTGTTTGCTGCGGGCTTTTCTATGACTTTTTGGTACGTGGGCTCCTGGGCCGCCGTTTATGGAACCGCATACGGGATAATGGTCTCCACGAAAATCGTGTTTTTTGGCTGTCTTCTGCTTCTGGGGGCCGCGAACTACAGCATCGTCCGTGGGATCGATAGAGATTCCACAAGTAGCGTAAAGAGCCTGATAAGGTTTGGTGAGGCCGAGGTCGGTATAGGCCTGACAGTGATTTTGGTGGCCGCTTCGCTGACTTCTCTCCCGCCTGGGGCGGACCTCACCCAGGATCGCGTGACCCTTCGCGAAATTGTCACAAGATATTCGCCCCGCATGCCTCGTTTTTCCAGTCCGCAGTTGAAGGATATCTCCGAATCAACAGACGAAGTTCGGAGGAGGGCGATTGCAGCTGGACAAAAGCTGCCTGAGGCCTTTGCCACGGGCCAACCCGGAATGGCGCCGAATACCCCCGCGGATATTGCGTGGTCCGAGTACAACCATAGTTGGGCAGGGATCATTGTATTTCTGATGGGGATTCTTGCGTTGCTCTCGCGGAGCCGGTATTTTCCCTGGGCAAGAAACTGGCCGCTGATGTTTCTGGGGCTGGCGGTGTTCCTGTTCTTGCGAGCAGACCCAGAGAACTGGCCGCTGGGGCCGAATGGATTCTGGGAAAGCTTCGCTGTTACCGACGTGCTGCAACATCGCATGGCTGTTTTGTTGATCATTGTTTTCGCGGCATTCCAATGGATGGTGGAAACGAACCGGCTGAAGTCTCGTGCGGCCGCACTGGTCTTTCCGGGAGTGTGCGCGCTCGGTGGAGTGGTGCTTCTTACCCACACACACGCGCTGAGCAACGTGAAAGA
>Ga0306921_10005364_pt1 | contig 13298 bp, 8 predicted proteins | sample sta12Cox44000080_FD_203760 | JGI IMG/M metagenome (GOLD analysis project Ga0306921, IMG submission 203760) | Lab enrichment of tropical soil microbial communities from Luquillo Experimental Forest, Puerto Rico - statoxic.12C.oxic.44.000.080 (v2)... | ecosystem: Environmental > Terrestrial > Soil... | reverse complement strand
CGGCGCACGGGTCCGCGTCCCCTTCGGGCGGCAGCGCCGGATCGGCATCATCGCCGCGGTCGCGGAGACGTCCCAGGTCCCGGTGGCGCGCCTGAAGCCCATTCTCGAAGTGCTCGATGCCACTCCCGTTATCGACAGCGGTCTGCAGCAGCTGCTCCGCTGGGGAGCAGAGTATTACCACCACCCCCTCGGGGAAGCCGTCTCGAGCGCACTACCCCGTGCGCTTCGGCTTGGCGCCCCGGCCACGGCGCGAGAGGAGCGGTGGCTCCTGACCGAGACAGGAGCGTTAGCTGCCGCTGCCGGCGAGCCACGGCGTGCACCGCGCCAGCGCGCACTGCTCGAATCGCTTCTGGAGCGGCGCGCCGTGAGTGCTGCCGTGCTCGATCAGCACCTCGGCGCCTGGCGGGATGCGGCGCGTGCGCTCGCGGCGCGCGGCTGGATCGCCAGTACCGAGGTGGAGCTCGAGCGCGCGCCGGCGCCAGCGACCGTGATGCGCACGACGGGACCACCCCTCCTCCCGGAGCAGGCCGCCGCCGTTGCGGCCGTCGCGGCATCCCTCGACCGGTTCGGAGCCTTTCTCCTGCACGGCATCACGGGCAGCGGCAAGACCGAGGTCTACCTGCGCCTGATCGAGCAGGTGCTGCTCGCGGACCGACGTGCGCTGGTGCTCGTGCCGGAGATTGGGCTCACGCCCCAGCTTCTCGAGCGCTTTCACGCCCGTTTCGCGGTACCGCTCGCGGTGCTGCACTCGGGGCTCACCGATCACGAGCGGCTCACGGCCTGGCGCGACGCCTTCAGTGGCTCTGCGCGCATCGTGCTCGGCACGCGCTCGGCGGTGTTTGCCCCGGTACCGGAGCTCGGCCTGATCGTCGTGGACGAAGAGCACGATGCGTCCTTCAAGCAGCACGAGGGCGGCTTTCGTTACTCCGCTCGCGATCTCGCCGTGATGCGTGCCCGCCACGCCGCGGTTCCGGTGGTGCTCGGCTCGGCGACGCCGGCGCTCGAGACCTTGCACAACGCCCTCGCCGGCCGCTACGCGCGGCTCAGGCTCGAGCGGCGCGCCGCGCAGGCGCGGCCGCCGACGCTCAAGCTCATCGATCTGCGCAGCAACGCGATGCGCGCGGGCCTCTCGACACCGGCGGTGCTCGCGATCGAGCGTCATCTGGCCGAAGACGGACAGGTGCTCGTGTTTCTCAACCGGCGCGGCTACGCGCCGACGCTGCTCTGCACCGCGTGCGGCTGGATCGCGCCCTGTCGCGAGTGCGATGCGCGGCTCACGGTGCATCTCTCGAGCGCGCGGTTGCGTTGCCATCACTGCGGCAGCGACCTGCCACTGCCGGTGCGATGCCCGCAGTGCGGCTTCGCCGTCAAGGCGGTCGGACAGGGCACCGAGCGGGTCGAGGAGACCCTCGGCACGCTGTTTCCCTCGGCCCGGGTTGCGCGGCTCGACCGGGACGTGGTGCGCCGGCGTGGCGATGCGGAGGGAGTGATGCGACGCATGTCCTCGGGCGAGGCGCGCATCCTCGTCGGCACGCAGATGGTGACCAAGGGTCACGATTTCCCCAACGTGACTCTCGTGGTGGTGTTGAACGCGGACCAGGGCCTGTTCAGCACCGACTTTCGCGCCCCGGAGCGCCTCGCACAAACCATCGTGCAGGTCGCGGGACGCGCCGGACGCGGCAGCCGCGCCGGCGAAGTCCTGATCCAGACGGAATTCCCGGATCATCCACTGCTCAAGCATCTGCTCGCCGAGGGCTACGAGGGGTTCGCGCGCGCGGCGCTGGAGGAGCGCGCGCAGGCAGCCTGGCCACCCTTCAGCCGCCTCGCGGCGCTGCGCGATTCGGCGCGTACGCCCGAAGTCGCACTTGCTTTCCTCACGCAGGCGCGCCGCCTCGCGCGCGCTCCGCCTGCGGGCGTGCGGCTGCTCGGACCGGTGCCCGCGGCGATGGCGAAGCGCGCCGGGCGCTATCACGCGCAGCTGTTGATCGAGAGCCGCGAGCGGCGGCCGCTGCACGCCTTTCTCGAGGAGTGGCTGCCGCAGGTCGAGCAGCTGAGAAGTGCACGCGCGGTGCGCTGGTCGCTCGATGTCGATCCGATGGAGCTTTTCTGAAGAGGCTGCCGCCTTAGGTTCGGCTAAACTTGCGCGCCTCGACGCAACCGAAGACCTCACCTTGAAGCAGGAACTGGAGCAACTGCTGCTGTCCGCCCTCGCCCGGCTCGCCGGCGGCGTGCTGCCGCAGATGCCGGCCCCCTCAGCGGTCGTCGTCGAGCGTACCCGCGATGCGCAGCATGGCGACTTCGCCACCAACGTGGCGCTGCGCCTCGCGAAAGCGGCGCGCCGGAATCCGCGCGAGCTTGCCGCAGCCATCGTCGCGGCGCTGCCGGAAAGCCCACTGGTCGCGCGCAGCGAGGTGGCAGGTGCCGGATTCATCAACTTTCACCTCGCACCGCAGGCGTACGCGCGCGAGTTGGCGGCCATTCACGGCGAGGGTGCGGCCTACGGCGCCAGCCGCCTCGGCGGCGGTGAGCGGGTGCTGGTGGAGTTCGTTTCGGCGAATCCCACCGGGCCCCTGCACGTGGGTCACGGCCGCCAGGCCGCTTACGGCGCGACGCTCGCCAACATCCTCACGGCGGCCGGATTCGTGGTGGCGCGCGAGTACTACATCAACGACGCCGGGCGGCAGATGGACATCCTCGCCGTCAGCGCCTGGGTACGCTACCTCGAGCTGCTGGGCGAGCCACTGCCCTTTCCGGACAACGGCTACCGCGGCGACTACGTGCGCCCGCTCGCGCAGCAGCTGCGTGCCACCCTCGGTGAGACGCTGCGGCGGGAGGCAGCGGCGGTGCTCGCGGGGCTGCCCCCCGATGCGCCGGCCGGCGACAAGGACGCGTACATCGATGCGCTGATCGCCCGCGCGCGCGAGCTCATCGGCGCCGACGGCTTCCGCCGGGTACTGCAGCTGTCACTCGCGGCGATGCTCGCGGACATCCGTAACGACCTCGGCGAATTCGGCGTGCACTTCGATCACTGGACCAGCGAGCGCGAGTTCGCCGAGAGCGGCGCCATCGACCACGCGCTCGAGGTGCTCGAGCGCGCCGGGCACCTGTACCGCGAGCAGGGGGCCGTCTGGTTCCGCGCCACCTCGTTCGGCGACGAGAAGGATCGCGTCGTGGTACGCGAGAACGGCCAGAAGACCTATTTCGCCTCCGACATCGCCTACCATCTCGCCAAGCGCGAGCGTGGTTTTGCGCGCCTCATCGACGTGCTCGGCGCCGATCACCACGGCTACGTGGCGCGCGTGCGCGCCGGGCTGAGCGCCATGGGGCAGCCGGGCGAGTGCCTGGAGGCGCCGCTCATCCAATTCGTCAGCCTGTACCGCGGCGCCGAAAAGGTCCCCATGGGCAAACGCGAGGGGCAGTTCGTGACGTTGCGCCAGCTGCGCGCGGAAGTCGGTAACGACGCCTGCCGCTTCTTCTATCTGATGCGCAGCCACGATCAGCCGCTCGATTTCGACCTCGAGCTCGCCAAGGCGCGTACCAACGAGAACCCGGTCTACTACATCCAGTACGCGCACGCCCGCGTGGCGAGTGTCATGAAACAGCTCGCCGCTCGCGGGCTGGCGTTCGATCGCGCGCAGGGCTTGGCGGCGACCGTGGCACTCGACAGCACGCACGAGCAGGCGATGCTGCACGCCCTCACCCACTACCCGGAGATCATCGAGCTGGCGGCCGTGAACCGCGCCCCGCATGCGCTGCTGCACTACCTGCGCGATCTCGCCAACGTGTTCCACACCTATTACAACGCCGAGCAGTTCATCGTCGATGCTGCGAGCTTGCGCAATGCCCGCCTCGCGCTCGTGCTCGGTGTGCAGCAGGTGCTGCGCAATGGCCTCACACTCCTCGGCGTGTCGGCGCCGGAGAGCATGTGAGTCGTTCGCGTCCACAGGCGGCAAGCGTACGGACGGCTGGTACTACCCACATGGCGAAGCTCAGCGCGCGCGATTACAAGTCCTCCCAGCACCGCCCCTTCGAGCTGCGACGGTTCCGCGAATTCGGGTACGGGCTGCTCGGCGGCGCGCTGCTCACCGCCATGGCCTTCACCTGGCTCGGCGCCCGCCACAAGTCAGTGGACGCGCCCGACGCACCGCGTCCCGATCCGCATCGCACCGCCACGCGCGCCGACGCCGAGGCCGCCGGCGGCTCGGGGAAGCCCGCGGAGAAATACGACTTCTACCAGATGCTGCCGAACTTCGAGGTGGTCGTGCCGGAGAAGGACAAGGACGTCAAGCGCGACTTGCCGGCGGCGGCGAAGATCGAGCGTCCCGGCGTGTACGTGTTGCAGGCCGGCTCGTACCGCAACGAAGCAGACGCCGATCGGGTGCGCGCGCAGCTCGCGCTGCAGGGCATCGACGCCAAAGTGCAGCGCGTCGCCGTGGATGCCGACGTCTGGCACCGGGTGCGCATCGGACCGGTGAGCAATCTCGATGAGCTCAACAAGCTGCGCCGGCAGCTGCAGGCAGCGGACGTGGATGCCCTGGTGATCCGGGTGGGCGACTGAAGCGACTCGTCAGTCTTCGCTGATGTTCCTGAAATCGACTCCCAGCGAGCGCAGCTTGCGGTAGAGGTGGGTGCGCTCCATGCCGACCCGCTTGGCGAGTTGCCCGACCTTGCCGTTGCACAGCAGCAGCTGCTGCTGCAGGTAGGCGCGCTCGAACTGCTCGCGTGCCTCGCGCAACGGCAGCGCCAGCAGATCCTGTTTGACCAGCGGCTCATCGGGCGGAGTCTGTATCGCGAGCTCGCGCTCGATCTCCTCGAGGCGGATCTCCTCGGAGCCGCCGTGAATCAACAGCCGGTGCACCAGGTGCCGCAGCTCGCGCACGTTGTCCGGCCACGGGTAGTTGCGCAGCCGGTTCTGCGCCGCCACGCTGAAGCGGCGAAATGACAAACCGTCGCTGTCCACCAGACGGTCCACGTGGTGGCGCAGCAGATCGGGCACGTCCTCGGCGTACTCGCGCAGCGGCGGCACGCGCATGATGAGCACGTTCAGGTGCGCCAGCAGGTCGCGCCGCAGGCCCTCGTTGCCTGCACGTTGCTCGATGCCGGGCTGCGCCGCGGACAGGATGCGGGCGCGAAAGCTGAGCGGCTCGCCGCTGCCGAGGCGCGTGAACTGCCCCGACTCGAACACGCCTACCAGCAACCGCTGCACGCCGGCCGGCAAGTCCTCGAGCTCGTGGATGAACAGCGTGCCGTTGGCCGCCTCCTCGAGCACGCCCGTGGTCTTCTCGCCTGCGCCGCCCTCGCGTCCGAACAGGCGCTCCTCGGCATCCGCATCGCGGAGACTCGAGGCGATAAGCGTTACGAACGGCGCCGCGGCGCGCGGTCCGCGCTCGTGCACGTAACGGGCGAACGCCTCGCGGCCGGAACCCGGCTCCCCGACCAGCAGCACAGCAGAGGGATTGGCGGCGATCTGCTGCGCTTCAGCGCGCAGCTGCTGCATGAGCCGGCTCTTGCCGAGCGGCACCGCCAGCGGTGAGCCGAGCAGGCGCGCGGACTGACGGTTGCGTCGCCCGGCATCGAGTGCGCGCTCCACGGTGCGCAGCAGCTTCGCGAGCGACAGTGGCTTCTCGACGAAATCGAACGCCCCGAGACGCGTGGCCTCGACTGCGGTCTCGACCGTGCCGTGACCGGACATCATGACGACCGGACAGCCGTCCGTTACGGCGGCCGACCACTCGCGCAGCAGCGTGATGCCATCGACGTCTGGCATCCAGATGTCGAGCAGCACCAGGTCGGGTACCTGACGCGCGCGCGAAGCGCGCGCTTGTGCGGCGTTGGCGGCTACGTCGACCTCGTAGCCTTCCTCGGAGAGGATCTCCTTCAGCAGGCCGCGGATGTCCGCCTCGTCGTCGACCACGAGAATGTGTGGACCGCTCACGCTCTTTCCCTCCGCAACTGATCCCTTCGCTCGCGTGCCGCGCCCGTGGCCGAGCGGGTGCTGTCTTTCACCGGCAGCACCAGGCGCACGCGCGCGCCGCCCTCCGGACGATTGTCCGCGTCGATCCGCCCGCCGTGCTCCTCGATGATCTTCTTCACGATAGCGAGACCTAAACCGGTGCCTTTCGGTTTGCTGGTGACATAGGGGTCGAAGACCCGGCCGAGCAATTCCCGCTGGAAGCCGGGGCCATTGTCACACACGGTCACGGCCGCGTATGCGGCCTCGGGGCTCCTCTCGAGCTGGGTGGTAATCTCCAGCAGCGGACTCTCCACGCCCTCGAGCGCTTCCAGCGCGTTCGTCACCAGGTTATTGAGGATCTGCCGCACGCGGCCGCGATCGGCCTCGATGCCCTCGATGTGCTGATCCAGCTCGAGCCTGATGCGTGTGCGCGGCGCGTGCGAGCGATACAGGTCGGCCACTTCGCTCACGAGTTGATTGAGGCTGAAGTGGGTGATGTGCATCTCCGGTGCGCGGGCGTACTCGCTGAAAGCGTTGACCATCTGCTGCATGGTCTCGACTTGCTGAACGATGGTACGCGTGCCGCGCTCGAGGATCTCGGCATCGCGCTCGCTCATGCCCGCGAGCAGTCGGCGGCGCAGCCGCTCGGCCGAGAGCTGGATCGGCGTGAGCGGATTCTTGATCTCGTGAGCCAGACGGCGCGCCACCTCGCCCCAGGCAGCATCGCGCTGCGCCTGCAGGAGCGTGGTGATGTCGTCGAACACGATGACGAAGCCGATGTCGGCATCCTCGCCGGGGAGCGGCGTGCAGGCGCACATCAGCGTGCGGCGGCCGGCGGCGCCGTCAAGATCGAGCTGCTCGCGCCATTCCTCGCGGCCGGCGGCAAAGCGCACCGCGAGTGCGGCGACGAACTGGCCGAGCCGCTCATTGGTCGCGGCGAGCTCCGGCAGCGGATGCCCGGTGGCCGCGGACAGGTCGGTGCCGAGGATCGCGCCGGCAGCGGCATTGGCGGTGCGGACCATCATGTTGCGATCGATGGCGAGTACACCGGTCGAGAGGCGCGCCAGGATGATCGCCAGACGCTCGCGCTCGCGCTCGACTGCCTGCTGGCTCTGGGTCGCCTCGGCGCGAGCGCGGCGCAGCTTCTTGGTCATGTCGTTGAAGGAGTGCACGAGAAAGCCCATCTCATCGCGCGAGGGCAGAGGCAGGCGCGTGCCGAAGTCGCCCTTGCCGACCGCGCGCGTTCCCTCGATGAGGTCCTGCACCGGCCGCACCAGGCGCTGCGCGGAATAGATCGCCCCGTAGATCGCGGCGAGCATCGACAGCAGCAGCACCAGCGTCAGCGTCAGGCGGAAGCTGTATTTCAGCGGCTCGCGCAGCGCCGCGAGGTCACCGTACTGCGAGTAGGAGTTCTGCACCGCCTCCGACAGCGCCGCGAGCTGCGCCGGCAGGGGATAGGTCACCACCACGAAACGGTCGTCGTGGCCGCCCGGACCGCCGAGCGCCGCTGCGGTGCGGATCAGATAGTGGCCGCCGGCTTCCGGCTCGAGGCTGACGTACGGCAGGTGCGCCTCGACCTGGCGCACCAGATCCGCCGGCGGCTGCGATGGCAGGTTCTCCAGCGGATTCTCGAGGCTCGCGGCGATGACGCGCCCGTGCGCGGAGAACAACACCACCTCGAGTGCCTGACTCTCGCGGCGCTCGGCATCGAGACGCGTCTGCACTTCGGCGGGTGATGCGCGCGTCAGTGCTGCGGCGAGCGCGAGGGTGCGCCCGGTGTACTCGCGCGTACGCAGCTCGAGTGCCGCACGTGAGAGATCGACGGCGTCGCTCAGGCCGCGCTTCACTTCGACCTTGAACCAGCTGTCGATGCCCTGGTTGATAAACTCGAGCGACGAGAGATACACGATCAACAGCGGCGCGATCACCAGCGCGCCGAAGATCGCGACGGTGCGTGCGGTGAGGCGCGAGCCCGGCACGTGCGCGCGATAGTCGCGTACCAGCCGCCACAGCTTGCGGGCCAGCAGCACGGAGAGCGCGATCACACCGCAGATGTCGAACAGCAGGATCCACAGCTGCAGGCGCCCGAACTCGGGCGAGTTCTGCACGCTCTTGGCGAGCAGCAGGAAGGCGCCGAGCCCGATGGCGCCCCACAGCACCATCTGCCCGACTGCCATCCAGCGCAGTCGCCGCTGCGGTGCGCCGCTCACACCGGGAGTGACCATGTGTACCACTCGCTCACGCGTGCCCAGTCATCGGTCCAGAAGAGAATAGCGCGGAGCGAGGCGGGCAAGTGCCCGCGCCGCATCCCCGCGCGCACACTGATCGTGTAGCTGCCGCCATCGAGCTGTGGCTCGACCAGGATCGGCCAGGCATCGACCTTGCCGAGATAGTCGAGCGCTTCATCGAGGGTGGAGAAGCTCTCCTGGTCGCGGGTGCGCGTGTCGCGCACCAGGTAACGGTCGCTGACGGCGTGATAGGTGAGCTCGCGGCGCAGCGTCACGTCGACGATGTTCGCGTTGAACCAGTAGTGGCGCTCGCGATCGACGCGCGCATCGAGGTCGAAGGTGAGCGAGACGCCGTCCCTGAGCGCGTTGCGGATGGCGGGGCTCACCGGGTACTCCACGCGAGCGTGGAGCAGAAACACGCCCTTTTCGATGTTCACGTACGCCGAGCGGACCTCGAGAACACCGTCCAGCGCATCGGCAATACTCAAGCTCCAGACAGCCAGCCCGATGGCGCAGGCCGCCGCGAGCAAAGTGCTCCGCCTCGAACCGTCCGTTGTCAGATCGGCGCGTAGCATGGATACAACGACAAGATTCGGCCCTCCCTTGGTGTCCGCCTCGGAGACGCGGACAAATCAGCTCCCCGTCGTTGCCTTTTCGACACAAGCATAATAGAAGCCGTCGGTCCCCGCCGCACCGGAAGGCAGGAGTTGCACCCCGGGCGCTTGCTCGATGGCTCCCGGCACGCGCCACGGAGCGGGCAGCGCAACGGGCCGCATGGAGGGCTCGGCCGCGATGAGTGCCGCGACGACCCGCTCGTTCTCTTCCCGGAGCACCGAGCAGGTCGAGTAAAGCATCCGCCCGCCTGGAGACAGTATCGTGACCGCAGCGCGCAGTATGGCGAGCTGCATCGCGGCGAAAGCCGGCACATCGCCGGGTCGACGCAGCAGCTTGATGTCCGGGTGGCGGCGGATGACGCCGGTCGAGGAGCACGGTGCGTCGACCAGGATGCGCTCAAAAGGAACGCCGTCCCAGAAGGTCGCCGGATCGCGGGCATCCCCGACGCACAAACGCGCGGTGCGCGAGAGTCGCTGGAGGTTCTCGGCGATCAGCGCGACCCGGGCAGCGTCGACATCGAGCGCCGTGACGTCGGCGCCTCCGCCCAGAAGCTCGAGGAGGTGGCCGGTCTTTCCGCCGGGGGCTGCGCACGCATCGAGCACCCGCATCGCGGGCGAGGCATCGAGCAGCACGGCGGCGAGCTGTGCGCCCGCATCCTGGACGGACACGAGCCCTTCGGTGAATCCTGGCAAATCGCTGACGGATACAGGACGATCCAAACCGATCGCCGTTGGTGACCACTGTATCGGATGTGCGTCAATTGACCGCTCGGCGAGCTGGGCACAATAGTTCGCGACGCTCCCTCGTGAGAGATTGACTCGAAGGGTCATTGGGGGATGCCCGTTATTGGCGAGCAGAACCTCGACACCCTGCTCCGGCCAGGCGGCGCAGATCTGCTCGACGAGCCAGGGAGGGTGGGCAGTCCTCGCCGTCAGGCTCGCGTCGGTGCGAGCGAGGAGCGTCGCGCGCTCGCTCACGAAACGCCGCAGGACGGCATTGACGAGGCCGGTGGCTCGGCTCATCCCAAGGAGTCGCGCGGCATCCACAGCCGCGTGGACGCTCGCTTGAGGAGCGTTCCGGGAGTACTCAATCTGGTGCGCGGCAACGGCGAGCAGCGCCTTTGCCGGCGCGGCGAGAGTCTGTGGGCGCTCCACCAGTAGCTCGAGTGCCGGGATCAGTCGCAAGTACCACCGCAGGGTCCCGAGCGCGATGGCGCGCACCGCCGCCTCCGCTGCGTCCGGCACGCCGCCGGAGCCGGCGGTGAATGCTGCATCCGCCGACTGACCGCGGACCGTGACGGCCTCGACCACGCGAGCGGCTGCAGCCAGCGCCGGTGCGCCCGGCGCCCACGGTGTTCTAGCCAAGACGGCGGCCCGGCAGCACGACGCTGTGCGATAAGTCGCGGACGCTGATCGCGAGCCGTCCCGGTCGCTGGACCTCACTCACGGCCAGCCGGCCGCGACCGCACTGAACGATCATGTTGCCGTCCTGTACGGCGATGATCACGCCAGGATCGATACTTTTGTCAGCAGCTTCTGACGAAGATCCAACACCTGAGGTCTCCTCGTCGAGGGCCCGGGCGGCAAAGATCCGGAGCTGCTCGCCCTCGAGACGGGTCTCGGCGATCGGCTCTGGGTTGAATGCGCGAACCAGCCGCTCGATCTCGAGCGCGTTGCGGTGGAAGTCGATGCGCGCCTCGGCCTTCTCGATGCGCGAGGCGTAGGTGGCGCCCTGCTCGGGTTGTGGCCGCGCGGTGAGCGTGCCTGCGGTGAGCCCCGCGAGCGCCTCGAGGAGGGTCTCAGCCCCGAGCGCCGCGAGCTCCGCACGCAGTGAACCGCCGGTATGTGTACGGGAGATCCCGATGCCCCGCTGTAGCAGCACGGGGCCAGTGTCGAGCCCGGCATCCATTCGCATGATCGTGATGCCGGTGCTGCGGTCGCCGGCCAATATCGCGCGCTCGATCGGCGCTGCACCGCGCCAGCGCGGCAGAAGCGATGCGTGGATGTTGAGGCAGCCCAGTGGCGGCAGCACGAGCACCTCGGGCGGCAGCATGAGGCCGTACGCGACCACCACCAGAACGTCGGGCCGCCAGCTCGAGAGCTGCACCTGTGCCGCCTCGCTGCGGAGGGTGGGCGGCTGAGCGAGTGGGAGCTGTCCGGCAGCGGCCGCCAACTTCACGGGGCTCGCCGTCATGCGCCGCCCGCGCCCGCTCGGGCGATCCGGCCGCGTCAGCACACCGATGACCTCGTGATGGCTTTGCAACGCCGCCAGAGCTGGCAGCGCGAACTCCGGTGTGCCCGCGAAGGCGACGCGCAACGCTAGCACCCTGTCGGACTAGCCGACGCCAGACCCCGGCAATGAGCAGCCGGCAAAAGCCCCTGCGCCCAGTCCTGCCACGAAGTGCTCGGCTGCTGAAGTGATCGCGGCGGATGCGTATCCAGCCCCGCCTTTTGCCGGCGAAAACGAAGCCACGGTCCGAAAAAGCGCCGCAGGCGACTTTTTCCCATCGACTAGTACGCGCGGCGTGCGCCCACCGTCGCCGACGCCGCCTGCGATGCACGTTCCTTGCGGTCCTTGTCGAGCCTCTTGCGAATGCGCTCGCGCTTGAGATCGGAGAGGTAATCGACGAAAAGTCGCCCTTCGAGGTGGTCCATCTCGTGCTGGACGCACACGGCGAGGACGTCCTCGTAATCGCTCTCGAAGACCTTGCCGGTACGATCCTGCGCACGCACCCGCACCTTGGCGGCGCGCTTGACCTCATCGAAGATCCCCGGCACCGACAGGCATCCTTCCTCGGTCTGTGCCTCGCCTTCGCGCGCCAGGATCTCGGGGTTGATCAGCACCAGCGGCTCGTCGTGCTCCTTGGAGATGTCGATGACGATGAGGCGCTTGTGGACATCGACCTGCGTCGCCGCGAGCCCGATGCCGGGAGCGGCGTACATGGTCTCGAGCATGTCATCGATGAGTGTGCCGAGCGCGGCGTCAAAGCGGGTCACCGGCTCGGCGCGCGTGCGCAGCCGGGGATCGGGAAATTCGAGAATGGTGCGTAGAGCCATGGTACTGCCTGATATGGGGGCGCCGGAGGCCGTGATCCAGCGCACAAAGTTGACATTAATTCGGCTCTGGACCGGGCGTCCTGCGAGTATAACAACTAGAATCTCCGGCGCAGGTCTGGTCCGCCTCGCGCAATGAGGAGTGGAGGATGGTCTCAAATCAAGTACTTGGAGCTCGCGCCGCCGCGGGCTTGCTGAGCCTGTGCCTGGCTCTCTCGGGCTGTGCGCATCACCGTGCGAAGGAGTCCGCTCCCGCCGCGGCCCCCACGGCGAGTAGCGCGAGCACCGCGGGCACCGCTGCCGCATCGCCCGCGCCCGAGCAGATGACGGCGACCGAAGCCGCGCTCGGCAACACAGAGCCCGCCGCCCCTAGCGCGAGTGCCGACACCGGGGCTACGGCCGTAGGTGGCACCTCGATTCCGGAGGCGAATCCCTCCGCCCCGATGCACTACACGGTCAAGAAGGGCGATACGCTCTGGGGCATCGCCTCGATGTACCTGAAAGACCCGTGGCTGTGGCCCGAGGTCTGGATCATCAATCCGCAGGTGCCGAACCCGCACCTGATCTATCCGGGCGACAAGCTGGCGCTCGGGTACGGTGCGGGCGGCCGCATGGAAGTGCGGCTGGAGGAGGCGGGCCTCACCCGGCTCGACCCGCGCCTGCGCAGTGATCCGCTCGCGAGTGCGATCCCGACCATCCCGTATTCGGCGATTGCGGCCTTCCTGTCCCGGCCGACACTCATGAGCGAGGACGAGATTCGCCACGCGCCTTACGTGCTGGCGTTCCGCGACATGCACCAGGTCGCCGGCAACGACGTCGACGTCTACATCCGCAATCTCAAGGCGGCGGAGAACTCCCGCTTCGCAGTGATGCACATCTCGACCCCGCTCGTCGATCCGGATGATGGCAAGGTGCTCGGCCACGTGGGTATCTACACCGCGACGGCACTCGTGAAGCGCTCGGGTGAGCCGGCCAAGGTGGTGCTGATCGATCCAGCACGCGAGACACTCGCAGGCGATCGGCTCGTGTCTTCCGACAACCAGGTGCCGGTCAACTTCACGCCGTCCGTGCCCAGTTCGCAGATCCACGGCAACATCATCGATGTCGTGGGAGGCACCGATCTCGTGGGGCAGTTCTACGTGGTCGCGATCAATCGCGGCAAGCGCCACGGCATCGAGCCCGGCACCGTGCTCGCCGTCGATCAGGCAGGCGAGGTCGTGCGCGATCTGTGGGCGGGCGGCCGTTCCATCACCAACAGCATGAACGGATTCAACACCACCTTCGTGCCGAGGGTGAGGCTGCCGGATGAGCGTGCCGGGACGCTGCTCGTGTTCAAGGTCTACGACCGGATGAGCTACGGCCTGATCGTCGGGGCGTCCAACACGATCCACAACGGCGCCCCCGTCCACAACCCGTAACTCTCTGCGCAAATCGCTCCCCCGCCCCGCC
>Ga0306921_10005363_pt1 | contig 13298 bp, 10 predicted proteins | sample sta12Cox44000080_FD_203760 | JGI IMG/M metagenome (GOLD analysis project Ga0306921, IMG submission 203760) | Lab enrichment of tropical soil microbial communities from Luquillo Experimental Forest, Puerto Rico - statoxic.12C.oxic.44.000.080 (v2)... | ecosystem: Environmental > Terrestrial >... | reverse complement strand
CTGCGTTGTGACAGGTAGCTCACGAGCTCGGGACTATTTAATCCCTCGCCGGCAGCAAGAATTTCTTCCATCCATCCTTCCATTTTTTCGAAAGCCCATTGAAAGCCCACGCGGCCCATCCATGCAGGAATCGACTCATTCGCGGACCGTTGCCGATCAGCTTCTGAAAGCAGCCAAGTTCGCCGGCCATTCTCAGAGTCGTCGCTCCAATCCGCAAGATCATCCCCCATTTGATGCCAACAGCCAAAAAGCCGAAAGAGACCTTCCCACGGCGCCAGTAACTCGGCTCGCTTGTAGAGATAACACACCGCGGCCATGGGAATCGCTCCCGCGGCACTCTTACGAGCGCTAACCTGCACAAACGCTGTCGCCCCTATGTCTTCAAGTGCACAGTCAGCAGCGGCGGAATCTGCTGTTTCCATCAAAAGCCTTTCAAATTCACTCCAGAAGGAATCCGTCCTGCCGAAATACTTATGATAGGTATTATGAAATTTCATAATGAAGAAATAGAGAGAGGGCAGGACAGTGCAATCTATGTTGTGACCATCCATCAGGTCATCTACGATACGCGCGAAGTAGTATCCATTAATAGTCGAATACATCAAGTCAGCCTGGAAAGTAACATCTACGTGGCCACGAATACTCGTTTCCAGCCACCACGGCAGCGCAAGAATAGGCACCGCTTGTGGGTGCGTAAAATAGCTTTCGGGTTGATCCGGATTGCAGCGTGACGCCAGCCACTTTGATGCTCGGCCTGCCAATAGGGGAGAGTTGAGCTCCAAGTCTGCCAGAGCGCGACGAGCTGCACTTCGAGCGGTCAAGAAGAAATCTGAAGTCCACATAATTCTGTTCTAAGTAGCAAACGGAACGGTACCTATAAGGTCAATATCCGCGCCTAAGTCCTTTCCTATCTCTTCGACGTTGGCTACGATGCTGTTGATGGCGGCAACCAGGTCATCTGTCGGTGTGATACCGACCGATTGCAAGGCATCGGCAGGGTCGCTGGCCAGATGGCTGCGGAATTGAGCATCTGACAGGACTCTGTTATACAGATCCTGAAACTGGGACATTCACCAACCTCCTATGTTGTTGAGCGCAGCTACCATAGCAAGCAAGGCGGGAAAGGTCAACGAAAGAAAGATTGAAGGAAACAAGTTGTTGCGCCATTCAAGAAACTGACCAGAGTAGAGTAGTGTTTACGAGCGACACGTCGTCTTAGGGGAAAGCTTCGCGCGTGAGTGGTTGGGTATGTCAGAGCCGGTTCTCGGCCCAAATTGAACCTCAGCTGCCAGAAAGCATTGGGCGCGCGATGTCACTGAGGGTTGCGGCTCACGAGTTATCTAAGTTGCTCGGCTGGAATCGACGACCCCTGCGTCGACGCCTATGTTAATAGCCTTGACGGATGCGTTGATCTGCTGCACGGCACTCACTACCTGGGGTGTAGGGTCGATACCTAGGGACTCAAGGGCTGATACTGGGTCGTCAGCAAGCTGCTGACGAAAGTCTGCGTCCGCGAGAACGCGGTCATAAAGAAGCGCAAATTTTGTTTTTGGTGGCATGAGAACACATCATATTTTCGGCGCTGCCACCATAGCAAGCAATACTTGACGGGTCAATGATAGAAATGTGCTCATGATAGAAATGTGCTCCGCCGCTGCCAACGGTGAGTAATACTGAGAAGTTACCTTGTCACCGATCATGGTATCGATGCTTTGCAGGACGGCATCCACCGGTGCGGTTTTCCGGTCCCCGGTTCGAGTGATTTCAGCTTCGCCTGTGCGGCAAGGGAAAGCTTCTGATCAACGTCGGGGCTGGAGGGTGCCGCGATGGGGCGTCAATCCTCGTCTTTCGGCCGCAACTCGGACTTGAGATTGAGATTCTTGGCTAGCCGATGCAAGTACTTAGGATGAAGTCCCAATAGCTTGGCTGCCTCGGTATAACTGCCCTTTGTTTCGCGCACAGCATCGACGATAAGCTGCTTCTTGATGCGGTTGACGGTGTGGTGATACCTGGAGCCAGCGACTTGATCTCCTTGTTCCTCCAGCAAGGCAGGTGGCAAGTCCTCAGGCAGAATCTCTTCCGTCAACCCCATAACGATCGCGTGTTCGATTGCGTTTTGCAGCTCACGCACATTGCCTGGCCAACTATAATTCACCAGCAGGAAACGCGCTTCGCGCGAGATACCTTTGAACGCGCGCTTGCATTTGGCTGCATATTTCGTCGCAAAATACAACGCAAGCAGGGGGACGTCCTCGCGGTGCTCGCGCAGCGGTGGCAGGGGGATGGAGACCACATTGAGCCTGTAGTACAGATCGCGACGAAATTCGCCGCTTTTGATCGCATCCTCCAGATTCTTGTTTGTCGCTGTCACCACGCGTCCCTTAAACACCAGGGAACGCGTTCCACCCAACCGCTCGAATTCGCGCTCCTGTAGTGCACGCAAGAGCTTAGCCTGGAGCAAGGGAGCCAATTCTCCAATCTCGTCCAGAAAGACTGTTCCGTCTTCCGCAGCCTCCAGCTTGCCTTTCTTCGCCGCCACCGCACCGGTAAATGCGCCCTTTTCATGGCCGAAGAGTTCGCTTTCCAGCAATGCTTCGGGAATCGCGGCGCAATTAATAGCGACGAATGGCTTTCCATTGCGTGGACTGTTTTGGTGGATCGCGCGCGCGACCAGCTCTTTGCCCGTGCCGCTTTCGCCGCGTATCAGCACGGTCGCATCGCTCTGCGAAACGCGCGCGATAGAGGCTTCGACTTGTTTTATCTGCCTGCTTTCACCGATCAGGTTGGTCTCCAGTACAAGTTCTGTTTTCAAGCGCTGGTTCTCAGCACGCAAAGCATCCAGCGCCAGGACATTTTCCAGCGTGACTGCGGCGATTCGTGAAACGGACGTAGTGAAGTGGATATGGTCCTCGGCAAAAGGAGGCGCCGAGGCGGGCGAATTCAAATACACCACGCCAATTGTTCTGTCGACACCAACCAGCGGTACACAGAGCGACTGGCGTGCACTCGAATCCGGGCCTGCCGAAGACACGATGGCCGAACACTCCCACAAGGTGCGCTGCACCAGCTCAGACTGTATCTGCACAGGTTCGCCGCTGTCGCCTTGCCTGTGCCAGGTACACACTGAGGTCGGCTCTCTGTCATCGGGATTCGTGAGCAGAAGAATTGCAGCGTTTTCCGCAGGTATTACCTCGAAGGCCAAGCGAAGAAGTTCCTGCTGCAGAGGCACCAGCTCACGAATGGAATTGATGGCATTGCTGATTCTGAACAGTGCCTCGAGGTCACGGGCCATACGCCCGACGGGGAGTTCCATGGGTTGCTCGAGGTGAACTGTCTTGAGGGAAAACGTTGCGGGCGTTCCGATCAGCTCAGCCTCGCTGGCCGAAGTAACCTCATCCTCGCTTAGTAAAAAAACCAGTTCGCAGGTGCCCATCCGGATGGTGTCACCGTTTTGCAATTGTTTGCGTTGCACGGGGACACCGTTGACGAATGTTCCGTTGTGGCTGTCGAGGTCCGCGATTTCATAACCGCCATCCACTGAAGTCAGCAGGCAATGTCTGCGCGAAACCGCGGGATCTATAACGCAAATCTGATTAGTCGAGTCGCGGCCAATAGAAATCTTGTCGCCGAGCAACAGCTCGACCTTGCCCTGCGAACAACCCGAAATGATCACGAGCCTCGGTTGCATCGAATCGCCCTGCCGGTCACAAGTGTAGCCGACCTTTCACGTCTTGAGCTCAATTCGGCATGGCCGAGTAACCAGATCGCTCCTTGGAAGTATCCGCCCGGATACTTCTTGTCGCCCAGTTCTGCGGTTTCCGGGCTTCGACTTGCGAGACGAGCGATTGTAACTTATTGCAAATTCAGGCTCGTGGCAGCGGCTAAGAGGGGTCGTCGCGTCGAAACGGGTCTGGCACGATGCTTGCGAATAGTCAAGCGTAGCCGCAAAGCCCAGAAGGCGACTGCCGAAGGGCTTGGGAAGCTGACAAATCCAGTTTGGGTTCCACTGTGAGGAGCCCCAGGCATCAGGAGGAGTTATGAAGAGCAACCGTTTCGCGACGCTTAGTTTGCTGGCGCTGGCGCTCTTGGTCAGCGTCCCCAGCACCTTCGCCCAGATAAAAGCCAAGGCCAATGTGCCTTTCGATTTCAAAGTGGGAAAGAAGGCCCTGCCAGCCGGGCGGTACGAGGTAGCTTCTGTGTCAGCGAGCGCCGTCTCGATTACCAGTCGTGACGCTCACGCAGGCGTGTTGTCGATCGTTCGCACCGAGTACGCCAACAAGAATCAGAGCCCGAAGCTGGTGTTTCACAAGTACAACGACCAGTACTTCCTGGCCCAGATCTGGGATGGATCCGGTGACGCCGGGATGCAGTTGCCGGAGTCGAAGCTGGAGAAAGAACTCCAAGCTTCGAATCACGGAGCGATCGCGGCAGAGGAGATAGTCGTCGCCCTCAACTAGGCTCACTCCGCGACAGCACTGAAGGCCCGGAGCCACCAAAGCTCCGGGCCTTTTGCCTGCCCGCGTGTTCCGAAATCAAGGAAGCGTGGCTGTCGATCGCGCCGGACGGCACAGCCGTTACAAATGCTGGCCCGCTCGAAGGATTTTTCTGAGAAGCCAAGTCAGAAGATTGGCATAACGTCGCGATATTCGCGTTGGCGTAATCTGGCGTGGCCGCAGCCGGGAGGGCACAAAATCTCAAAACCGGCACGACGACTTCAACTCGCCTAACGGAGACGTACCTCGGTGATAGCGGCGTCTTTTATTCTAAATAATGTAGTTTATTGCTAAATCGAGCTTATTTTGCGGCCCTAAAGTGGAACTCTTGCCTCTGAGGACATGATATATTCACGGAGCACGTCGCCACTCCGCTCCCAGGGGAGGTTAGTTGTCTGGCGTGCCAATTTAGGGTCGCTGTTCAGCTACAAGTTGGGGTCGCATGAATAGCGCTCATTTCGACGTAGGTACCGCCCATCTTCTCCTCTAGCTGGGGGCACATCAGCCAAACCAGAGGATCAAGTCCTGTCTGAATGACAATGGGACGACGCAACGGGGACGGACAATTGCCAAGAATCTATCGGTGTATTTTCTTGAGACGAGGCCTGAACACTTGGGCAGGGCTTCTGGGTCTCCTTATCTCATATACGCTCGGGACCGTTGGTTGTGGGGCAGGGACAGACTCCAGAGAGGCGAATAAACAGCAACTGGCACAGGGCGAGGTCACAACAACTGCCAACCCATTGGTCGCCCAGTATGCGATTACCACGCCAGCGCAGGCGACGGTGACGGTCGGGTTCGGCCTGGATCTGGGCTATGAACAAGTGACCTCGCCCGTAGCGAGCCCTGCTGCGGGCGGGCCGGTCACTGTTCTGGTAGCTGGCATGAAGCAGAACTCGCTTTATCATATGCGAGCCGTTGTGACTTACAGTGACGGCTCACAGCAATTTGATAGCGACCACACCTTCCAAACAGGCACAATCCCGCCGCAACGAATTCCCGCCATGAAGGTAACGACTGCAAGCGGTTCCATGCCCGCGCCAGGGGTTGAACTAATGAGCCTTACGATTGGAAACGCGAATCAGCTGCTGGCTCTTGCGACCGATCCCAGTGGAAATGTGATCTGGTATTACGACTACGATTCGACACTTGGCATACCCCAGCCGATCAAGCTTCTACCTAACGGACACATGCTCATGGTGTTGTACCAGGTATTCTCCCCGGGCGGGACGGTGCGCGAGATCGACCTGGCAGGCAACATCATTCGGCAGTTTACCTACCAGGATCTGGCCCAGAAGCTGCAGGCCGCCGGTCACAACATTCAGGTCTTCTCGATAGATCACGACTTTGTACTTCTCCCCAACGGCCATTTGCTCTTAATTGTCAGCGATACCCGAGTCTTTACGGACTTGCCTGGATACCCAGGGCAAACTACAGTGCTGGGCAACGCGATCGTCGATCTCGACCCGAACCTCAATCCCTCCTGGGTGTGGGATGCCTTTGACCACCTGGATGTGAATCGGCATCCGCTTTCTTTGCCCGACTGGACCCATGCCAATGCGTTGGTCTACTCCCAGGACGACGGGAATCTATTGTTCTCCGTGCGCAATCAGTCCTGGGTATTGAAACTTGATTATCAGAATGGGAACGGCGCAGGTGATGTCATCTGGAAGTTGGGCTATCAGGGCGATTTCACCCTTACCACGGGTTCGACTGCCGACTGGTTCTTCGCTCAGCACGATCCCAATATCGCCACCCCTAACACCACGGGGAAGATTCAATTGGCGATGTTTGACAATGGAAATGGACGTCCTATCGGCACGGGCGGCACGCCATGTACCGTAATGAACTGTTACAGCACGGCGGCAATTTTCCAGGTCGACGAGACGGCGAGGACAGCGAGTCGATGGTGGTCCTTTACTACACCCTACTCATATTGGGGTGGCGTCACTCGAGTGCTTCCGAACTCCGACGTTTTTGTCGACGAGACGACACCCTTTGATCTGAATCTTACCAGCGCACGTCTCCTCGAAGTTACGCAGTCGCCAAATCCCACAATAGTCTGGCAGATGGAGATCGACAATCAAAACTCGTACCGCACGATTCACATCCCAAGCCTCTATCCCGGCGTGCAGTGGTGACGAGCCAGTGTACCCACTGCGAAATGCCTGGGCTGACGTCGCTTGATCAATGTTCTCCCACCCAGGCAAAACCAGCTTAGGCGGGAGTCCTGATTACTCCGCAAGATAGCGAGCGACGCCGAAGCTGCTACCGATCGCGCCAGCCACAACGATCTTGCCGTCCGGCTGCAAAACTATCGCCGCGATGGCGGCTGGATTGTTGCTTCCGAAACTGGTGAGCACGCGCCCGCCGGTGCCGAAGGTTGAGTCCAGCATTCCACCGCTCGTATATCGAGCCAGCGCAAACTTGGATTGGTTGAGCTGGCTGAAAGCTTGGCCTGCCGCGATCAGGTCACCGTTAGCTTGAATGGCGGATGCGAGCGCCGCCGCCGTAGCATTCCCAGGAAAACTCGTAGCCGTGCCCCCGTGACTGACGAACGTGGTATCGATGCTGCCATTGTTGTTGTAGCGTATAAGACCAAATCCGCTTCTGGCCGGACTGAGTGTGGTGGGGAGGCTGCCAACAACAACAATTCGGCCGTCAGGCTGCAAATCCATGGCCGATGTAGGCGAGATCGAAGCTGATTGTCCGAGAATGCCGAAGTTGGTGTCGGGGCTGCCGTTCGAGTTATAACGAGTGACGGCACCCTCGCCACCGATATCCGATGAGGCAACCAGGATCCTGCCGTTCGGCTGGACCGCGATCGCATTTACATCCGGACTTGCCAACTTGAGGGGTGCTGTGCCGGCGTTGCCGAATGTCGTGTCCAACGCGCCAGTGCTCTTGAAGCGCGACATCAGAAAGCCACTGCCGGCCAAGATGTCACCATCCGACTGCAACGCGAGCGCCGCCGCAAAACTGGGCTGGCCGCTAGCAAAACGCCCGGTAAACCCTTGGCTGCCAAAAGTCGTGTCAATGCTGCCGTCAGGGTTGAATCGTCCAATCGACAGGCTACCCGGGAACCCGGTCGCTAGCGCCAGAATTTTGTCGTCGCTCTGCACTGCAATTGCGAGCACGATTACGCCGGCATCGATACCGAATCTGTTTGTTACCAGTCCGCCCGAACCGAAGCTGGTATCGAGCTGGCCATTGCTGGTCACACTCAGTATGGCACCCACTCCGTTCACTTGTCCGCCGATGACGATCTTTGCTGTCCTCTGAAGAGCGACGGAAGTAGCACCTGAGTTGAGACCGGGATTTACGGTGAAAATGCCCGCATCGCCAAAAGCCTTGTCCAGGTGACCAGCCTGCGCGAGCATAAGACTCGAGGAAGCGATCAGAAGCAGGCAACCGACCGCCAGCCGGCTGGCAATTTGGCCCGTAGGTTCGGCTTTTTTCTGCCCGAGGGATGCAGTGATGGTCGCAGAACGGCTGATCACAATATTCTCTCTCATGACAAACTCTCCTCATGAAGTCTGTAAGCTGAGGGCCCGGCTGACTCCCAGCCTCTCGCTGGACGTCAGCACCTGTTCATTACTGACACAAGTAAAAGCCGCTTTCGAAGCGGGGGTGTCGCCGAAATTGCAAAAAGGAAGTCAATTTACCATGTCGATCAGCCGGGAATGGGTCGCCCATTCGCATGGTTGAATGGGTGCAGATTCCACAGGAGATCTGCGCTTCAGAGCCTTGCGGAGCTTCAACACAGCCCCGTTGCTGGAGAAAATCTGCCGCCCGCGAACGCTGGCCTCCGTCTGGCGGTACTTCTCTTCGAGACCAATCTTGCAGGTGCCGGACCTCAAGTAGGTGGGGCCGTGGAAACATTTATGTCGTACGGGGTTGGGTAACGAGCAGCTTCCGGTCCCTGGCCGTGCCTGGCGTGACACGATTCTTTAGTTCTTGCGTGGCAGCGGACGACCGCCTTGTATACTTCTTCAGCTCTCACGCGACATCACAGTGTGGACACTTCCGGATCCCGGCAAGCAAGGTGGTGCCTTATGCTCCGCATAGGGCTCACCGGTGGTGTTGCTTGCGGCAAGTCCACCATCGCCGCCATGCTGGTGAAGCACGGGGCTTGCTATCTTGAGGCCGATAGCCTGGCACACCAGCTGTATGCGCCAGGTACTCCCACGTACGACGAAGTGGTACGGCATTTTGGGCGTGGAATTCTGAACCCAGACGGCAGTATCAATCGCGCTGTTCTGGCGGACAGCGTTTTTCCTGGCCGCATTGGCGAGTTGAACGCAATCGTGCACCCCGAAGTGGTCAAGGCCCAGACGGCCTGGATGGAGGAGATTGCACGCACGGATTCTCAGGCCGTCGCTGTGGTTGAAGCCGCGCTGCTCATCGAGGCCGGAGCGGCCAAAGACTTCGACAAAGTCATCGTGGTCACCTGTAGCTTCGAGCGCAAGGTGAAACGCTTCGCGGAACGGACGAGCGCATCACCCAGGGCGGCACGAGCCGAAGTCTCGCGCCGCAGCGCGGCCCAGTTTACCGATGAGGAGAAAGCTCGTCACGCCGATTATGTCATCGACAACTCGGGCTCCTTGGAAGATACGGAACGACAGGTCGAACACATTTGGAACCAACTGCAGCAGGCGCTCACAAGGCAAAGCCAATAGGAGGCCGGCCCGGCCCACAGCCGCTGACCAGTGGCCCCCGATTTCCGGTACACTTTTCTTGTAGGTTTGTTTATCAAGCCGGACCTGCGGAAGTGCTCTCTCACAGTCTCTATGAAACTCATACGTCCTCTTTTCTTGGCTTTGGTTCTGGCCAGCGCCTTTTACTGGTACACCACCCATCACTCAGAGACTTCGCCCTTCGGTGACGTAAGTCGTCCTACTCATGTTGAGCTCAGCGAGGCCGCAGGACCCCAGACGTTTGACGCGGAAGAGCAGAACAATATCGACCTGTATCGCCGTGTGATCCCGAGCGTGGTGAACATCACTTCCACCGCGGTCGCGTTCGACTTTTTCTACGGGCTGGTGCCGCAGGAAGGTCAGGGCTCAGGCTTCATCATCGACAAGGAAGGCCATATCCTGACCAACTACCATGTGGTCGCCAACGCGCGCCAGGTCGAAGTGACGCTGCACAATAAGAAGAAGTATCGTGCTGAGGTCATCGGCACTGATCGCAGCCACGACCTGGCTATTATTCAAATCAAGGGCGGCAGTGTTACGCCGGCAGTGCTGGGCGATTCGAAAACACTGCAAGTCGGGCAGAAGGTCTTCGCTATCGGCAATCCCTTTGGACTGACAGGTACCATGACACGCGGCATCATCAGTTCCTTGCGCCCGATCCGTACGCCCGAGGGCGCTTCGATCGACGAGGCCATCCAGACCGATGCCGCTATCAATCCTGGCAATTCCGGGGGCCCCCTGCTCAACTCGCGCGGTGAAGTTATCGGCATTAACAGCATGATTGCCACCGGCGGTTCCAACCAGAGTGCCGGCATCGGATTTGCCATTCCCATCAACACTGCCAAGGCGGTTCTCGGCGATCTCATTACTCTTGGCCGCGTTCGCCGTCCTACGCTCGGGATCCGGCCCTTGGCTATCGGCCCTGAACTGGCAGAAGAGATGGGGCTTGCGGCGGACTATGGAATCCTTATCGTGCAGACCGTTCCCGGCGGTGCGGCCGAGCAGGCCGGTCTTCGTGGCGGCAACCAACGAGCGTACATCGGCAACACGCCTGTCATGTTGGGTGGCGACCTAATTGTCGCCATCGACGGCGACTCCGTGAGTGACCTGCAAGACCTTGCCAACGCAATGAATAAACATCGTGCAGGCGATACCATAACCGTCTCGGTCTATCGTGGAAAGCGAAAATTGGACGTGAGGGTGACCTTGCAGGAAGCGCGCCAGCAGGCTTAAACAATGACTCTAGGGCGCTAGGCGTTGCCTCCCTCTGCGGGGTGATTGCCCCCTCCTCCCGGCGTCGGCTATAGTTCTAGAGGTTTATGTACGACGAATTCCAAGCCATTGATCGTTGGAACGGCAAGCCGGTTCGGTGCAGCTACCAGGCATTAATCGTCGCCATTTCTACGCGACATGCCGACGCCGTGGATATTAAGTTCCTGGTCGGCGACCGGCCTGTTTGGATTGCCCTACCCCATCCTGCGTGGGTGGAATACAACCAGCAAACCGGCAAGGTCATTACTGATCCTATGGCGGTGCAGATTGCTGGTCACTATTTGAAGTGGGCTATCGAGTCAGGCGAGGACAGTGGCCGCGAAATGTACAGCCTGACGGTGTCCGAGACGCTGGAACACCTCCATGCCATCGTGGAGGAAGCCCACGAGCTAGCTGCGGCCCGCTGAATTCCTCCTTCTCGTGCGAGTCTCTTACGCTCGCCCCGAAGGTTAGGAGCCTCGACTGGTAGGCCTGGTTCACTGAAGGATGCGAAAATCGGGCCTGGCGAGTAAGTGCGCATTCTTTCTCTGTTCCCCCTGATTAAGGAGCAATTCTATGTCCACCGTCCTCGAAGTCCCTGACTTGATGCAAATGCTTCGTCAAGACAGCGTGCATTGGAATCTTCATCCTGCTCAGTTGGTGGAAGCCGCTTTGAGAAGGAATGAAGCTCAGCTGGCCGCGCGTGGCTCGCTGGTCGCTGAGACCGGTAAGCGCACAGGGCGCTCTCCCAAAGACAAGTTCACGGTGAAAGATGCCATCACCGCAGACAAAGTCGATTGGGGCAAAGTTAATGTTTCCTTCTCCCCGGAAAAATTTGACGCCCTTTATGTCCGCGTCCTCGACTATCTGAAGGACAAAGAGCTCTTTGTGCAGGACCTCTTCAGTGGCGCTGATCCGCGCTACCGTCTGCCCATCCAGGTGATCAACGAATATGCCTGGCATAACCTGTTCGTGCGCCAGCTTTTTCTGCGGCCAACCGCGGATGAGCTTAAGAGTCACGAGCCGGGCTTCATCATACTTAGCGCCCCCAGCTTCAAAGCTGACCCCCAGCGCGACGGCACCAACTCCGAAGCTTTCGTGCTGGTGAACTTCACTCGCAGGCTTGTCCTCATCGGAGGCACTGAATATGCCGGCGAAATGAAGAAGTCGATTTTCGGAGTAATGAATTTCCTGCTTCCCCAGCGCAACGTGTTTCCCATGCACTGCTCCGCCAACGTTGGACAAGACGATGTGACGGCGTTGTTCTTTGGACTTTCCGGCACGGGTAAGACGACGCTCTCCGCCGACCCGAGACGTCGCCTTATCGGCGACGACGAGCATGGCTGGAGCGCCGATGGTATCTTCAACTTCGAAGGCGGCTGTTACGCCAAGTGCATTCGCCTTTCGCAAGAGAACGAGCCGCAGATCTGGAGCGCGTTAGGCTTCGGGTCTGTGCTGGAGAACGTGGTCGTAGACCCGGTCACGCGCGTCCCCAACTATGACGACGATAGCAAAACTGAGAACACGCGTGCCGCCTATCCCGTCGAATACATCGCCAACGCCGTGATCCCAGGCTTCGGTGGGCACCCCAGGAATGTTGTCTTTCTCACCGCGGATGCGTTTGGTGTCTTGCCTCCTGTCTCGAAGCTGACACCCCAGCAGGCGATGTATCACTTCATGTCCGGCTATACCGCGAAAGTCGCGGGCACCGAGGCCGGTGTAACCGAGCCGCAGGCGACCTTCTCTACGTGTTTCGGCGCTCCCTTCATGCCGCTGCCTCCCAAGGTGTACGCGGAGATGCTGCGAGTCCGCCTGCTCGAGCACGGCGCACAGTGTTGGCTGGTCAACACTGGCTGGCAGGGGGGACCCTATGGGGTGGGCAAGCGCATGAGCCTGCCCTACACCCGTACCATGGTCGATGCGCTGGTCGACGGGAAGCTGGCGAAGGTGGAATTTGAAATCGAGCCATCGTTTGGGCTGAACATTCCGAAATCGGTGCCGGGGGTGCCCTCGGAGCTGCTACACCCGCGCAATTCATGGAAGGACAAAGCCGCCTACGACAAGATGGCAGCCGACTTGTCTGATCGCTTCGCGAGGAACTTTGAGCAGTTCGACGCTCCTCGCGAAGTTAGAGAAGCCAGCCCTCGACCCGTGATAGCGAAATAGCATCTGGGGGAGACGATACAGATCCTTCAGTGCAAAGAGTCCCACAGTGTAGTTCCTGCCTGTCACGGCTGGGACTTTCGCAATAACTGCTCCAGGTACCCCTGCCAGAGTGCTGGCAGGCTGTGTGTCCCGTGTCCGCGCGTCTGGTCTGAGATGGGAAGCAGCACATAGCGGCCCTTGGCCACACGCTTGATCTCGTTTTCCATGATTCCCAGTTCCGGCGGGTTGATGAAATCATCGGCCGAGTTGATCGCCATCACGGGGACCTGGATCTTGTCCAGGTTTGGCGAGGGATCATAGTTTCGTGATGCATCGAAGGCATAGAGCAAATCATTCGCGTCAGTCGAGGCAAAGCGCGTGCGGATGAAGTTGTCGAGAAAGGCGTCTGCGGCATCGCGACTCGGATACTGCCGCTGCATCTGCAGCGGGCTGCTACCCATGATGAGCAGAATGTCGAGTGAGGTCTTCAGCCCGGGTGGTTGCGACTTATACTCACCGTTTTCCCAGGCGGGATCCTGGCGAATTCCATCCATTGCCATTTTGCGCAGCATGCGATTCCGGCCGGCAATTTGGACTGGCAGACAGGCCAGGGGCATCATGGCATCCATGAAGTCGGGATGGGTCTCTCCCCAGATCCACGAGTGCATGCAGCCCATGGACGTCCCGATGATCAGGCGCAGATGATTCACCT
>Ga0306921_10005362_pt1 | contig 13298 bp, 14 predicted proteins | sample sta12Cox44000080_FD_203760 | JGI IMG/M metagenome (GOLD analysis project Ga0306921, IMG submission 203760) | Lab enrichment of tropical soil microbial communities from Luquillo Experimental Forest, Puerto Rico - statoxic.12C.oxic.44.000.080 (v2)... | ecosystem: Environmental > Terrestrial >... | reverse complement strand
CATCGAGCTGGTGATTGCGTTCGATCCGGAGTCGGGGCAAGTCAAAGCGGATTGCACGGAACTCACTCAGATCCTTTTGAATCTGGCGGCCAACGCCCGGGACGCGATGCCGACAGGGGGAATCCTCACATTTGAAACTCGAAGTATGGAGGTGGACGACAGCCTTGCGCGGAGCCATCCGGGGTCTCAACCCGGTCCGTACGTGCGTTTGACAGTTATCGATACGGGCGTCGGCATGGATGCAAAGACCCAACAGCACCTCTTCGAGCCGTTCTTTACGACCAAGCAGGTGGGGAAAGGAACTGGACTTGGGCTCGCCACCGTCTATGGCATTGTTTCGCACTGTGGCGGCTGGATAGACGTGAAGAGCAAGCCGGGAGGAGGGGCCACGTTTCAGATCTACCTACCGCGGCTGGAGGTTAGGGCGTTTGAGGGAAGCGAGTTCCCCGAACCTGCTATGGTACAGCTTCGTGGGACTGAGACGGTGCTCGTAGTGGAAGATCAACCTCATGTGCGGAAATTGACTTGCGCGATTCTCAAGGAGTTTGGGTACCAGACCTTGGAAGCTTCCCACGGCGAGGAAGCGCTACGTCTAGCCGCGACTCATAAGGGACCACTCGATCTGGTGTTAACGGATGTGATCATGTCTGGGTTGCATGGGCCGGAACTGGCGAATCGCTTGAAAGTGATTCGACCATCGCCAATTCTATTCATGTCCGGTTATTCGGGAAGCATGGAAGGAGGACACGATCCGAAAGTCGGGTACATCCGAAAGCCGTTTACTCCAGATACTCTCGCGCGGAAAGTACGGGAGGTCTTAGACGCGACAGGTCTTACAGGGACAAGGCCCGTAGAATAAATCGGGAGCCTAACTTCCGCGGGCCTATTGATATCGCCGCACGTTTCGCCAAACAGGCGTCCGCATCGTGAAACGATATTAGGTCTTATCGGAAGTTACGTCAGTGGCCCGGAAAAACGGAGACGCCTCCTGGTTGAACCAAGGCTTCTCGTCCGCCAAGATCGCTGACCGAATGGGGGTCAGCGTGGAGACGGCGATGGCGTATCTTTATAACCAAGTAGGTGAACGGAGAATTGCGTTGTCCGACATCTTGTTCACGATCGATAAGAAATCGAAAGCGGCTGAAGAGGTCGAGTGTGAACGAGAGAAGCATTGCAGAATCGGAGGGTCGGCGCGCCATTTCGAGATCGTTACCCGTATGTACATTTCTTCTGATGCCTGGATTTACAACAATTGACGAAAGCCAGAAGTGTACCTCGGCGATATCTACGCATGGCTCTACGCGCCAGAGAAGCTCCTCCACCAATACATCCAAGAGACACTCCGTCAAGAGTATGGCGAGCACTGGTGGCGCAAAGGTATCCCGGACATCGGGCGGCGCGCCGCAACGCTGGAACCCGATCCTGAAACCGTTTGTAGAGCCTTACTGTTACGTGACTTTGGTACACCTAAAAGACGTCTTTGAGAAACGCTGGAGTTTCTTCTCAAAGCTGCTTCCAGCCGGGCTGGATTCTGATCGAAAGCGATTCCTCTCGAGCCTAACACGCCTAAATCTGATTCCCAACGGGGTAATGCGCGCTTCGAAGTGTGTTGTGCCCAACCAGGATGATCTTCGTTTTCTTCGTGAGTTCCTTGATTTTGCTTAAATTCTCCAGCGGCATGAGAGGCTGCATGGCCCGACGAAAACTTACGCCTCGATCCCCTGAGCCACTGAAGGTGGGCAGCTGGAACACGGGCAACGTGGAACACCCTTGCCTCCCCGTGCCTTATTTGGGCGCCGATCGAAAGCGGCGCTAACTCGTGTTATCGTCGGCTATCGTCAGGATGAGTCATTCCCAGCGAAACACTTTCGCGGACAGCGCAGTGCAAATGACAAAGACGGCTACGAGTGCCGCCACGTCGTTCCAGTGGGCGGACCAGGCTTCACCCTTCCAGATACCTTGGAGCAAGGACACAGCGTAGGTCAGTGGCGTTACTCGCGCCACGGCTTGCAGCGTGGGTGGCAAGGATTGGACTGGGACGAACAGGCCACAAACGCCAATCATCGGATACAGAATTGCTGTCCCGATCGGCTGTGCAAACCGCGCCGTGGGCACGATGCTCGCGATGACGAAACCGATCGACAGAATGCTCCATGTGCTGATCAGTAGTGCCAGCGTAAAGCCGAGGACGGGAATACGGACGTCAACGGGGTAATACCGTTTACCCGCGAGCATCATCAGGGCCAGGGTAGCCACGCTGAGCAACAGTTTCACGATTACGTGTGCAATGAGGATGGTCTGCGGTCGCACAGGCGTGGCTCGGAGCCTTTTGAGGATTCCGCCCTCGCGGTAGATCGATATGATGGTGACCAATGACGTGACTGCGCTGAGGGCAATCAGGATCGATACAAAGACCGGCAAACCCCGTGCGCACGAAACCCGCAGCTGTAATCGATGTAATTCGTCCACCGCCAATTCGGCCCAAAACCACGAACAGCAGGACCGGCAAGATGATCGATCCGAACGCGCCCATCGGTTCGCGGAGGAAAATCTTAATCTCCAGCCAGGTCAGCTTCCAGAGTCCACGCAACATCTTTTGCCCCTTCCTAGTCGCGAATCGAGTGGCCCGTCAGTTTCAGAAAGACATCTTCCAAGTTGGGGAGGACCGTCCGGAAGTCCATGATACGGATCCGATTCTCGGAGAGGCAGTGGATCACCTCGGTGACAAATTCCTCCCCCCGGCCCCGAATTGTGAACTGCGAATCCAGTGACGTGATCATTTCGAAACACGGGACGGCTCGCAGATGCTCTTCAGCAAATTGGTCGTCCGTGGCAAGCACAACCGTTCGCTCCGGGCAGTGTCGGCTGACGAGTTCCTGCGGGCTGCCAACGTCGATCAAGCGGCCGTGCTCGATAATCGCGACGCGATCGCAGAGACGCTCAGCCTCCTCCATCAGATGAGTGGTCATGAAGACGGTCTTGCCACGTTTGCGGATATCACGCACCAGATCCCAAATGGCCCGCCGGGCCTGAGGGTCGAGCCCCGTGGTGAGTTCATCGAGAAACACGACCTCCGGATCGTTGATCAGCGCCAAGGCGATGAACAGCCGCTGCTTCTGGCCTCCCGAGAGCGTCATGAACCAGGCGTTCCGCTTGTCGGCAAGACCGAGTTGTTCCAGCAGGCGATTGCCGTCGACTGCCATGGGGTAGAGGGAGGCCCAGAGGTCAAGCGCCTCCCATACCTTGATCCTCTTCTGGAGTTGCGCCTGCTGGAGTTGCACTCCAATACGACTCTGCAGCGCATAAATATCGCGAAAGGGATCGATCCCTAGGATCGAGATGGCACCCCGATCCGGCGTGCGGAGTCCTTCGACGCATTCCATTGTGGTCGTCTTGCCGGCGCCGTTGGGACCGATCAATCCAAATATTTCACCCTCGGCGACGTTGAACGATACCTCGTCGACGGCGACCACTTTACCGTACGTCTTGCGAATTCCCGAGACTTGAATGACGGTGTGCTTCAGCAGAACGAGGATACCAAAGCGCGCAACTCTGGCGCGATCGGCGTGTTAACCCAACATATCGGTAGCGGTCTGGTACCTGGGGCGCCCCGCCTTTGGGGTATCCGTTCAGGCGATTATGCGCTTCTCGGGAAGAGACGCCATATTGTTCAACTTGCGGCTTACTCGTGATCCGTTCCCGATTCACCGACCCTTCGGCGACCCGGGCGCGAGTGTCGTTCAGATCGGTTCCAAAGCTGCGTCTCTGGGTGCTCGTCTGTGGGTGCTCGGTCTTGCGAATGATGTACATCTCCAAGGCTACCGAGATATTGAGCGCGGGCGACCTGCCTGCGCAGTTCGACATGCAACTGCCACGGGAGTAAAGTGAAGCGCAAGTCGATTGAGAAAACGTCGGCCATGTGCGAATGGGCTGTTACGCTCCTTAATGCGAGGGCGGTTACGTGGCCTGCTGGTTCCGGCGGGAACGTCGCGACGGTTCGGGATCCGTAGGATCAACCCTTGCAGAAATTCAGGAGGTTTGCCGATGAAGAAGGTGTTATGGGTTCTTGCGCTTTGCATCTGTTCGGGAAATGCGTTATTCGCCCAATTGTTTCCAGGTACATGGCAAGGTGCCTTAAAAGTACCACAGGCCCCGAACGGAGAATTTCGCATCGTCCTGAAGATCTCGACGACAGCGGAGGATAGACTCGCTGCCGACTTCTACCTTATCGATCAACGAAGGCCGGCAATTCCTGCGACAACCATCGCTACAAACGGCAACACGTTGAAGATCACCATTGGCCGACTGAATACTGGTGTCTATGAAGGCAGAATGAGCCCTGATGGCAAGACAATCAATGGCACATGGACTCAGCAGGGAATGCCGTCACCGCTCAATCTCACACGCGCTACTCCTGAAACAGCATGGACGATTCCTGAACCTCCGCCGCCTCCGAAGATGATGGATGCGAACGCCCAACCTGAGTTCGAGGTGGCTACCGTCAAGCCTTCGGATCCGAACCGTCCTGGCTAGGGGATCACTGTAAATCCAAGCGGCATATTCCACACTCTGAACACTACCCTCAACGACCTGATCAAGTTCGCTTATGACATGCATCCGAAGCAGGTCGTCGGCGCGCCCGCATGGGCCGATTCCGATAAGTTCGATATCGCGGCTAAACCGGATAAACCCGGGATGCCGAGCGTCACAATCAGATGAAGGTAATGCTCCAGAAGTTGTTCGCAGAACGCTTCTCCCTCGCGTCCCACAAGGACGGGAAAGAGTTGTCTGCATACGCAATTACCGTGGTGAAGAGTGGCGTGAAGATCAAGAAGGAAGAAAACGCCACTATTCCGGTCCCCGGGTCTGGCGGACAACCACAGAATGGATTCAACGCACGCAACGCCACACTTGGGGAATTTGCGAATGTAATGCAGGCTCAGTTCATGGATTTGCCGGTAATCGATCAGACGGGCCTCGGCGATACCATATACGTTCATGGTCAAGTTCACGCCCGATCCTGGAATGCGGCCTTTCGGCGGCGCGGCTCCTCCGCCTCAGGCGCAACCAGCTTCGTCCGATCCCGAAGCGCCACCCGACCTGTTCAGCGCGATGGAGCAACAACTGGGATTGCGCATGCAAAAAACGAAGGCGGGTCGAAGTGATGGTCATCGACAAGATCGAGAAACCATCTTCGAATTAAGGCCTTCGGGTGGGCCGTGTTGCCGCGGCCGGCGCATTGCACGGGATCGACGACGGACGCCTATCCGTGGGGAGTCGTCGGACTCCGAGAGAGTTGTCCCCTTAACCGGAAGTCGGTCCCGCTATGGGAACTGCTGTGTTATGAGGGAATATCGGCAGCGACAGAATTGTGGTCGCGCTGAATCAAACACACCCAAGCTCAATGTGGGTCTCTAGCCAGCATCGGTGGGTCGGTTACTCTCCATGCAGATGACCGCCGTCTGATCCGCTTGGGCCAAGCTCCGCGCTAGCGAACGTCAGGCGGGCGGCGAATCAAGTGTAGCAGCCGTGGTTTGTTCGTAGTAGTAAAACAAGATATCCGTCGCGGGCGGCTTCACGCCGAGCTGGCGGAGCATGCCGACGATTTGGCCGCGGTGCAGCGTGCCATGGTTCACGACATGCATCACGATCTGCCAGGCGGGAAGGCCGGCGTTACCGACAAAGCGTGATTTGAAGGGCACATGCCGGGCAACGTCGGCATCGGTGGCCGCACCGGCCCAGGCTTCCCACTTGGCCTGCAGGCGAGGCCATTCTTCAACGACGAAATCGAGGGACGGGAGCGCATCGTGGGATGGCACGGGATAGCTGGGGTCGGCGATGCGCGAATACCAGATGGCGTCGGCGAAATAGATGTGACTGAGCGTTTTCGCGATGCTTTCATGGGAGACGCTCATCGGCTTGGCCCGGTCCTCGTGCGGCAGCGCGAGCGCGGCCTCCAGTACCTTGCGCGAGGCCCAGCCGGAATATCGAATGTGGGTGCGAGCTTCTTGGGCGGTCATGTGTGTTTCCTTTATATCGCATGCCGGCGTTGTGCGAAACTACAGAAACTCGACGCGCCGGATCTTCTCTCGCTCACTCAGCTCACCCAGGGCATTCCGGGGCCCGTAACCGATCCCGCGCCACTGCGTGTGGCAATACGAGCGTTCCGTGCAGTATCGCGAGACCGGATGGTCCGCACGCCCACGGGAAAGGGGCCGCGGACGAACGGATCATAAACGAGCATGTGGCTATTTTAAAGTCCTTTGACGCGTCTTCTTTCGTCGAGTGTTATTAGGTAAAATCGGTAGGCTTCGAATGAAACGCCGGGCGGCTGACCGAGCCGCCGTTCGGCTCTGCTTGACGGACATCAGTCTTCGCTAGTCCCGGACCGCATTCACCTGGTCCGCGATGTATGGCAGCAGCCGTCTAAAACCAGCCCGCAGATGCTCACTTGTTTTGTGCCTCGTCGTCGTGCAGGCGATCAGCCCAGCGGCTCAATTTCTCGGAGAGTCGTCGCATCTAGAAGCACGCAGATGCCGAGTTTAAGCCTCCCTGTGCAGGCCGAATTCCTACAAAATGGCCGAACCAATGCTCAATTGCCTGCCAATAGAAGATGAGCTGATCGATAATCGTGCCGACGGAAGGCGCCGGCTAAGCAATAGCGCACCCTGGTGCCTCTGCAAAACGATTCGATATTCTGCCTCGGAGACCCAGAATTTCGGCACGAAGCATAATTTAGTGTCCGCAAACCGAAGCACTCCAAGGAATCGAAGTTTCCACCCGGCGTGAGGGCTCTTCTTGAGACCCCGAAACTACCGCCCCCGTGCTCGTTCAGGTCCGAATTGGGTGAGCACCCCGTCCTTGGCCATTCCAAGACGCAGAGTCGCCGTTCCCTTCGTGATCGGTCTTGATCCGAACCTCACCTTCGTCACCACCCGGCTGGCGGGCGCCGTTTGCCGCACGCGGCCCCAGGTGATGACTAGTACCGGGCCGGCCCATCTCCGCCGCAATGTTTGCCGTCCAGGATGCACTATATTTGTCGGAGGTGTGCCAGATGTTTGATTCAGCCTTGGCGTTTGACCGTTACCGGCTTGAAGTGGTTCGTAGCTGGCCGGATAGCGCAGTCAAAGACAAACTGCTGGCGTCGATCGAGTGTTCTCTTCGGCGGAATGGCGCGAGCCGAGGACACCTTGATTCGTTATCGCTGTTTGCCTCGCCAGCTTCCTTACGTAATGGTTCGCGTCGAAAAACTAGGGGGACTTTTGGGGGTACCCCTCGGGTCAAAGAACAGGCAATTTTGAGTAAGGATAGTAAGGAGGGGTGATTCGCGATGAAAACGTCGCATTTGATGAGCCGTAATTCTTGATAGTCCCGTGGAGGTTCCAGTCGATGAAGACTCATCCCGTTCCGATCATGTTTAGCGGTGCCGCGCTGATGTTCGCGGCTACTATCGGCGCCCCGCCGCCGACGAAAATCGAACCGGTGACGGAGACCCTCCATGGTGTAACGGTCACTGATCTATACCGATGGCTGGAAGACCAGGACAGCCACGCAACGCGCGCGTGGATCGAGGTGCAGAACAACTACGCCCGCGGTTACCTGGATGCAATCCCCGGACGCGAGCAAATCCGCGCCGGCCTCGCGGCCCTCATCAAGATCGACGCCATGACCACGCCCATCGCGTGCGGCGGCCGCTATTTCTTCGGTCGTCGCACCGCACGCGAGGATCGCTTCTCCCTTTATATGCGGCCGGGTGACGGAGGCAAGGACGAGATTCTCATTGATCCGGCGATGGTGAGCAGCGATGCCAGCACGTCGGTGCAATACCAGGCCGTGTCGCGTGACTGCCGCCTGATGGCCTACGCGATCCGACGCGGCGGAGAGGATGAAACCGAGATCCGTTTGTTCGATGTCACCGCGCGCCGACCGCTGCCTGATGCATTGCCGCGCGGCCGCTACATGGGCTTCGACATCATGCCGAACAACAGTGGTTTCTACTATGCGCGGTTCACCAATGGCCAGGGATCACGTGTCTACTACCATGCCATGGGAACCGAGGGGGTGGATCGTGAATTGTTCGGCAGCGGCTACGGGCCTAACCATAGGATTGGTGAGAGGCTTTCCGAAGACGGTCGGTGGTTGCTCGTGGCTGTTTTCGATGGCGTGCCCGTGGTCAGAACCGAACTGTATGTGAAAGACCTTCAGGCCGGAGGAACGTTCCGTACCATCGTCAAGGACAACGCGCAGTTCGACCCAGAATTTGCGGGCAATACATTGCTGTTGAACACTAATTGGAAAGCGCTCAACCGCCATATTCTGCGAGTTGATCTTGAACATCCTGCGCAGGACCAGTGGAAAGAAATCGTGCCCGAAGCGCCTCAGGCAATCGAGACTATGTCCGCTGCGGCCGGGCGGGTATTTGTGGCTTACCTGGATAATGTCTCGACGCACATCAAACAATTCGATATCGACGGGAAACCCCTCGGCGACGCCAGGTTGCCGGGGATTGGATCAAGCGGCGCTCCCAAGGGGCGCTGGTCGGGAGGTGAGGCCTTCCTGTCATTCACTTCATTCGTCGAGCCGTCGGCCACCTATCGGTACCAGGTGTCCACTGGCGCGATGGACTTGTGGTTCCGCCCCAAGGTTCCCGTGCGGCCGGATGATTTCGAGGTGAAGCAGGTTTGGTACTCCTCAAAGGACGGCACCAGAGTGCCCATGTTCCTTGTTTACCGCAAAGGACTTAGGCCCAATGGCAACACACCCGCTCTGATGACCGCCTATGGCGGATTTAACATTTCCCAAACTCCCGCGTTCATGCCGCGCGCCGCGTTCTGGGTTCAGAACGGGGGTGTATTTGCCCTGCCCAATCTGCGCGGCGGGGGTGAATTTGGCGAGAACTGGCATCACGCTGGCATGTTCGAGAAAAAGCAGAATGTATTCGACGATTTCATCGCGGCGGCGGAGTGGCTGATTAAGAACCACTACACTTCGCAGGCGAAACTGGCCATCATGGGCGGTTCAAACGGCGGCCTCCTGATGGGCGCCATGATGACTCAGCGCCCTGACCTGTTCGGCGCCATCGATTGCGAAGCGCCGCTGCTCGACATGCTTCGCTTTCATAAACTGCTGGTGGGCTCGTGGTGGGCAGCGGAGTATGGCTCAGCTGACGATCCCAAGCAGTTCAAATACCTATACAAGTACTCCCCATATCACAATGTCCGCAGTGGCGTGAAATATCCACCCGTCCTGTTTGCGACTGGCGACGGGGATACCCGCGTCGCCCCGGCACATGCCCGCAAGATGACGGCGCTCATGCAAGCGGCGAACGCCTCCGGCAACCCCGTCATCCTGCGCTACGATGCGAAGGGTGGTCATAGTGCAGTAGGCTCGGTAAGCAAAAGGATCGACGAAGAGACCGATTCGATCAGTTTCCTGGCCGACCGCATCGGGCTGAGGGTTCGGGAGTAACCGGCTCTGCTCGCGACTACGCGGCATCCGCCTTTTGGGGCCGCACTTGAGCACGTGCCCGTGGTGGAGTAAGCGATCCAGCATGGCGCTGACGGCGTCGACGCCGCCGAGCAGCTTGCCCCAGTCATCTACGGGTCTGGTGGTCGTCAACAGCGTACTGGCGCGCTCGTAGCGGCGCATGATGATCTCCAGCAGATCCTCCGGTCGCCTCCCGATCGATTAGTTTTTTCAGGAAGCCACCACGTGCAGTGCCGGTCCTGTCAGATTGAGGGATTATATGGCGGCCAGCGGCCCGTCAATGCGAAGGCTTCCTATTGTCGTGTTGGTGGCTGCTCAGCCAATTCTGTCGAAGTTGGATTGCCACTGAAATGGCGCTCATAGACTCCGTTGCCTGGAGGCATTTTCCGGGTGATTTCCACCCGCATGGTCCTTCCTTCCCACTGCTTGACGAGCTGGTTCCTGCGCAGATGCCCGAGAAGCGTTTCTTCCGCCATTTCCCGGCATTGGAATTCCATCAGTTGCGTATTCGGCTCCAGACGGCGGTAGATAGGCATGCTGATCTTCCAAGGCCGTGTGAAGACGTTCTTGTCTTCGATGGTGGCTTCGTAGCGGAACGCGTCGCGCGTGATAGCAGTATACCGTTCCACCACATGAAGCGCGTCGCTGTGGAAGTCGCCGGACCGATCGAGCCATGTGTCGGAGGTGAAGTTGGAAACATCAGTAACCAGTGTGTCGCCTTCCCAGTGCCCGACCGAGTGTCCCATATAGGCATCAACAGGGTATGCACCGACTGGATCGAGATGAATCGTTCGTTCGGCGCCCGCGTATTCGAAAACCATGAGGACATTCGTCGTTCCCTGAATGATCTGAAACGGATACGGCATATACATGGCGCGCGGCACGCCCGGCTTGTAGCAGCCAATCTCCGGATCGCGATCCAGCCAATTGGCCAGGTTCTCCTGCTTTCTTTTCGCTGCCCATGGCTGATAAGGGATCTCATCACCTTCGACAACGCCCAGATCCGGAGGCACCCAGCCAATTGCGCCCAACGCGACCACCGGCGCAGCCAGGACCGGAACGTCGGGATACACACCCGGTTGACCCACCATGGGGCGCGCGCCGTGCGTCAACAGATCCCAATTGGCGGAATTGTTCGCCTGCCAGATCCCGCTGAAATCGGGTTTCCCGTCCGCTCTTCGCGGTATCGCGGAGCTCGAATTTTGAGCCAGCACGACCGGGCCCGCTTTTTGAACCAGGCGCGTTGTCGCCAGCCAGATTCCGCTGATCACGACGGCTGTCACCAGCGCAACCAGCGTCTCTCTTTTAAGACTACGCATCGGATCCACCCTCTCGACGCTCTCTAGCGTTATTTCTCAGGCTTGCGCGCAGCCGTTATTCATTGCCCGCTCGCCCGAAGCTGTACTTTTGGTCAGCCGGGTCTACTCCGCCGCCGGTCGCAATATCCATGGTTCGCGGATTGGGGCCCTTTTCTTCCTTGAAGAGTTTTTCCGCTGCCCGCGTGTTCGCTAGCATACCGATGATGCCGTAATTTCCTTCATGACAATCGGCCTCGTAGATCTGGTTTTCCTTGTCGGACTCCTTTTCCAACGGCTCCATTGCGGTCCACGGACGCGTCCACGTGGTCGGATCTTCGACGGTTACAGTGTACTCCAGCCGATTTTGGCTTACGCGTTTGAAACGCTCAACCACATGCCGGTTCTGACTAGAGCCTAGATAGTCCGACTTGGGCGAGAAGTTCGTGATGTCGACCACCAGCGTTTCGCCCTCCCAATGCCCGCGCCCATCCCCCTTATAGGACCGGATGCCCGCCGGCAGGTGCTTGCTGCCGTCGACAGGAATTGTACGGACGAAACCCTGCCCTTGGAACGCGTCCACTACGATTCCGACCTGTCCCGGCGACTGCACAATGCGATAGAACGTGTCCAGATGCGGCAACTCCCAGGCCAAACATCGCTCCTGCAGAGAACGGTCTTCCGGACCGTCGGCGCGATTGAGGCGGTTAACGTTATAGAAGGGCGGCGGTTCGAAATACAGCGGAGAAGGCGGTCCGGGCCTGCCACCGGAGGTCCCCTGAAGCAGCGCTTGCTCATACTCGCGTATGGCGGCCCTTCTCTTCTGCGCTTCCGGCGTCAGAGGAGGGAGCAGACCGTTGGATGGATCGATGATGAGCGATGTGCGCCGGTCGACGAGATGCAAGGATCGCGGAGATCTGTCGAAAAAGGCCTGGTTATAGGCCCCGGCGACGTCCTTCTCGGTGCCTTCCTTAGCGCGCTTATCGCGGCCCGGGCGCGAATCGACCTCAGCCTCGGCCTTGGCGGCTTCTTCAGGCGTCAGCACCGGCTTGTTCGCAAACCTCGCCGGCCGTTGTAAGGGCGTCAGCGTTTCGCCATTCCAGATGCCCTGCAAGTCGGGTTCGCCCCAGGGTGTTCGAAACTGTTTCGCAGATTGTGCCTGCACGCCCGCTGAGACGATCGTCAACACCGTGAACAGACGTACTAACATAAGTCGCCTCCCGACGCATACTATATCCGCAGGTTGTGTCTGTCAAGAGCAGATCCACGCCGGAGACGGTCGGCGGGACGCGACACAACAGCCAAGGGCCGATCAGTGGCGCCATCACTTCCGGCGTTTGCAGAATGGCCAGTACTTAGAGGTTCAGAGCGGCGGGAATAAACGGTGTCGTTCGAGAACAGGTCCGATGTCTGCTAGACCGATAGTGGCCCGTTGCCCAAAGCTGCATAACCTTCAGTGCTCGTTCCGCGCCGACCAGCGCCTTCATCTCCTGATACTCGCCGTAGCAGACGATGATGTGGAGGTAGGAGCTTTCTTCGTCGGAAGCACCGTCTTGCCCTCCCACGGGAACATGCGGATACGCAGTTTTCAACTCCGCGATCGCGGCAGCTGTGTCGTGCGGGTGCGCCGTTTCGTACCAGTGATATTCTTCGTGGACGAAGGTTGATAACAAAGCCAAGTCATCCTTGAGGTGGCGAGCGTGCAAGGTGAGAACGGGGTGGCTGTGAGGGATCGCGTCTTGATCGACCAGAACTTTGCTTGTCCAGGTTCAGCTTGAAAGGTCATATGTTTTGAGCAACCGCTGCAATTAGCGTCTCATACATCTGACGAGTGCGGCTGGCAACGAAAAGCTTTTTCCCTCCCGAAATCGCGAAAAAGACCCCAAGCGCGACACGGGCAAGCAGGATCGATAACTGCTCCGAAAAACGGCTTCCTATCAGAAATGACCGAATGAATTCACCGAGATTCATGGCATTCTCCGCACGAACTGACTTGAGAAAAGGCCAGCGCTGATTTGAAATGACGAATTCTCCTTCGCGCTGGCGGAACGGAAGGTTTTAGTGCCGGTCCTCTGTCGTGATTGCGCACGTTGCGTTTCGGTGGCGCCGCGCGCAGTACGTGGACTTAGTGTGGGACCTACCGCTGTCGCGCCGCATCACTTGCGAAACTTACGCCCATGCTCGAAGCTTCAAGTCTTCAGTCCGCTCCTGTTACTTTTTGACATATTTCTTTACGTCTTGAGGACCCACTTCGGCGCCGTAGATATTGCCCCTCGCATCGACAGCCAGCCCCTCAGCCGCGCTCGTGCCTGTATAACTGTCGGCAGCCCGAGTTTTCATATTCGGATCCGGGATGAAGGCTACAATTTTGCCGTCCTTCAGACTGCCCATCCGGAGGCCGCGATGCCAGCCGTTATGATTTTGGGAGACGGACTCCGATTCGGAGTCAGCGCTGTAAAGGTTGTCATGTTTGTCGATGAAGATTCCGCTCGGCCTGCTCCACTGGTGCAACTCCGA
>Ga0306921_10005358_pt1 | contig 13304 bp, 16 predicted proteins | sample sta12Cox44000080_FD_203760 | JGI IMG/M metagenome (GOLD analysis project Ga0306921, IMG submission 203760) | Lab enrichment of tropical soil microbial communities from Luquillo Experimental Forest, Puerto Rico - statoxic.12C.oxic.44.000.080 (v2)... | ecosystem: Environmental > Terrestrial >... | reverse complement strand
CATTGCGCGTTTTCCGCAGCTCTTTGAGATTGATACCGTCTCGGATCGATGGATTGGCCACAGTTTCCTCCAAGAAGGTTGGCCCACGTCCCAAGCCTTTAACAGTAAGAGAGTAAAGCATCGGAAACCGAGAGGATCGCTTCGCCGTCCGTTCCCAAGTTCGTTGCCTGGTTGCGGACTTATCGTGGCTTGGGAATATTTTTACTCACTGGAATCGGTTGGACTCTAACAAAGGCCTGGCGGGCAACGGGTTCACTTGACTGCCCGATTAAGGGTAAATCGTATCGTTACTCGGCGGAGATTAATGAAACCACCGGCGTCTCGGAATCGTGAACGCAATGTCGGCCGATCGCGGCCGCGAGCTGAGCATCGGTGGGGACAATCTATGGCGCTCGCGAGAAGCGCTCCGCGAGGGAGGCCGCGTGGTGGTCTACGGATTCCAGGCGAAGCTGCACGGAGGAAGGATGGCTTCGGGAGCACCGAGCGGGCGGCACCCGATTCGCGAATCCGCGATCTTAGGTTGGTGCATCATCCGGAATTGGTTTTTGCCGGGCCGCAAGAGCATGGTGCCTTACAGTATCCAGTGGCTGATGCGGCTGAAACCTGCGTGGTTCCGCCACGACCTGCTCACACTGTTTCGACCTATTGCAGCAGGAGAAGATCAAGCCGCTGATCGCACAACGGTTGCCTCTCTGCCAAGCGCGGCACGCACACGAATTATTGGGAAGCGGAGGCGTGATCGGTAAGATCGTGCTGATACCGAACGGGTAGCAGAAACGCGCCTCACTCCCATCGCCTGGATGGTTCTTTCATTTTTTGGACTGTAAAAGCCCGTGTCGGCAGCAACCATTCGTGGTGGCCGCCCGAACTGGCGTTGGTGTTGTTCGACGGCGGGAACCAGCAGTCGAGAATCCTCGGGACGTTCGGCGAACACTTCATAGTGCGTGATGATCTGGTTCTCGGCCTCCTGCACTTTGACCACGTTGCCGAACTCATTGGGCTTGCTCGTCTTGCCCTTACGAAGGATTTCCGTGTGCGGCTCGAAAACACTCAGGATCTTATTTGGATACTGCGTGATCCCTTGAAACACGCGCGCCTTGGTTTGTCGGAGCACCTGTCGCACACGCCCGGTCATCGTTTCCAAGATCTCCCGGAGCGGCTTCAGCCGCGCTGCCCGGCGACGACGAGGAAGTTTCTGCGTTTCCTCCAACACTCCCTCCGCTTGATGCAAAATCTTCCGCGATAGACTCAGCAGTTGCGCTCCAAGCGCCGTGCTTCACCCTCCGGTCCCTTCAGCCGTCCTGCCAGAGCGATGGCCATCACCTTCTTGTTCACGCTACGCATGCGGTCACGAATGCGTTTCTTCAGGCCACCGGTAGCCTTCTCGACCTTTTTCATCGTCCGCGTCAGCACGCGTGCGCCATCCCCCAGCAAACTGCTGTCCGTCGGGTAGTGAATATTCGTCTCCACCACCGTCGTGTCCACCCTCATCTTTCGCCCTTGCACCACGCCACGCTCTCGCGCCAGCTCCATCGATCGCCCATGCAGCTTCCCAATCACTTCCGGCCCGCTAGCTTGTCCCAGTCGTGCCAGTGTCTTCGCATCCGGCACTTTCTCGTCTCCGATGCGTGTGAACGCGCGGTATAGCAGATTCGCGCGCACTTCTCGTTCCAGCGTGTCGTAGCTCCAATTCCGTACATGTTTCAGGATCAATAACCGCAACGCGACTTCCGCCGGTGTCTGGGTTCGCCCGCGTGTCTGACTCTTGGGATGGCGTTTTCCCTGTGCTTGGTAAACCTCTTCCACCAAAGCCGCATCTTCCAGCAGTTGGTCCACTTCTCTCATCCACGGTTCCCACAGATCCTCGATGTCCTTCGCTAGTCCCTTGTGCCACAAACTTGGTTGCTGATGCCGCAGTTTGATCACGCTGCCTCCTTGATTTCTTCAGACGCAGCATGAACAAGAAAAGCTACACTTCAACATCACCGAATCGCCTCAAAGTGCACAAACACGCACTACAACGCGCTAACCTCTTTCCTCGAATCCACTCGGCGTACTTGCCACCACAACGTCGGCCATTCTGGACGGCCTAAGGAGCAGACCAAAACACTCTGTTGTCTTTCCCGAACGGCAGATGGGGGCCATCACTTCCTACCGCGAGTTTCAAAACTGTGTCTCCTGCGGAGTCCTGCATCAGCAGCACAGGAACGAGTACAGTACGCTAGCGGTAAAAATGGACGGGAGAACCCAATGAGCGCAACGGGTACCGCACGTGAGGAAAGCCAGGCGATGGAATTTAGCGTAACGAAATCGCCGTTACTGAATGAGCTCACTACCAGTATTCGGCCCGCTCGTCAAGAAACACAAGACGGAAGAATGAAAAACAGCAAATCAGTTACGTAATGACGGAAGGCGCGAAACAAATTGCGGTTCGCTCCCGCTCGGTAAGATGGACAGAAAGAGGGTAGCCAGGTACTAGAACTATGGGATAATTGTGCAACTGCACTTTCATCCAAACGGTAAGGGCAGAGTTGCTTCGCACCCTTATACTCTTCGCGCTCTGAATCTGGCCGTACCAAGCAGTTGAGTGATCGTGAGAGCTAGACGGCCCGGAACCGCAAACGTTCCGAGCCGTCTGGTTGAATAGGCGCTTACGCCGCGATTTGGCTGCTCATCGGCGCCGCCGTCTTGACTTCGATCTTTCGCGGCAGAGCTGCCACCGCAACCGGTGCAGCAATCTCCAGTACGCCGTTCACATACTCCGCGGTCAACTTCTCGGTATTCACACCTTCCGGGAGCGGAAGAGCCCGCTCAAACACACCGTAGGCGATCTCTTCCTCGAACAGTTCGGCTCCTTTGGCTCTGTGTGTGAGCTTTCTCTCGCCACGAATCGTCAGCAGGTTCCCCTGTACGTGGATCTGCAGATCCTTCGGTTCAACTCCCGGCAATGTTGCTCTGCAAACATACTTCTTTCCTTCTTTGTCCATGTAGGTCTCTACTGGAGGAGTAAAAGCGAATGTCCTCTTGAACTCCCCTAATTCACGACCCCAGGGCGTTCCAGTCAGAACACGAGTAAACGCCTCGTTGAATTCGCGATGTAGACCGAACAAATCCTCGAACAATCTCTCCATGGTATGTCTCATAACATCCTCCTTGATGCAATGCCGCCCACTCTGCGGTGCTTCCCACAACTTTCGAGGTGGCGGGTCCGGAGCATCTGCTTCCTTCCATGACCCTTCTTTACGGCTTCTGCCACTGAAAAAGCAGTGACCGTGGTAACGGTTCGATGTGACTAACCGCACGCCTTACGGCTCAACCCTTCAAGAGTCTGCGGAATCTCAGTATGTGGAGGAGATTGGAAGCTCCTAGAGAACAGCAAAAGCACCAACGAGCATCTCTCCCGCTGCTCTAACCAGAGGGTCCATGCCGACTGGGCATACCAGCGAACGGGCAATCAAACAGCCCAGCTCCGCCTTTTCGAGCAACCGGCTTGCTTGTTCAAGATCTTCTCTACGAGCCAGTGTAAGCACGGGTCGCATCACGATTTTGGTGAAAGGCAACTTGCCCTCCGGTGCTCCGAGACTGCCTTCAACGGACATTTTCCAGGTCCAGGAAATCCATTTGGGACCTCTCTGCAGTCGCGTAAATAGTGACCACAAAGCACGAGGCGACAGCCGCAAGAAGAAAATGTTCCGGCGTCCAAAGTCCGCTTTCACCTCTGAACTCTGGCGACGCGGAGAATGCGATCTTCGGCTCGATCTTGTCGGCAGAAACGACTCCCTTTCGCTGGCTATTCCAAATGCCTTTGACACAGTAATTCGCGTAATCCATTTGCTGAACTCCCTCGGCAGAACCTGCGTTCCACTCTCAGACTAACGCTCACTCAGATACACATTCAGTGATAACAAGTCACGGGGCGACGTGACCTGAGTCACCCCAGATACATGCGTTGGTTTGACGCTTAGAGAAAAGGATTTGCAACAGATGTGAGGGGCCTCACACAGAGCTGTATCCAAAGTCACTGTGACGCTCGCCCTCGCTGAAGGATCCTGACTTACAGGAGGTCAAGTCCCATGGCAGCGCCACTGATCTCTGAAGCTCCGCTTCGCGAACGGCCTATTCCAGAGCCTGCTAACACGACTCCGCCAGAAAGTGCACCGCGGCCGCGCCCTGGCACTAAGGGGAAACTGCGCAACGTAGTAGTGTTCAAAGACACGCTACTCGAGAACCACCGCGTGAAAGGCACCTCCAAGCCCTTGGGCTTGCTGATTGCCTTGCTCATCCACGCCGTTGTGATCGCCGTCCCGATTCTGGCGGGACTCTATTACACGGACACCCCTAATCTAAAAGCATTCGCCGCAACGCTGCTCGTTGCACCGCCTCCTCCGCCACCGCCACCACCAGCAGCGCCGGCGGCAGTGATCAAGACGCACCAACCCAAGCGTGTGTTCTCCAGCGGTGGAAAACTCGTCGGACCCACATACATTCCAAGACAGGTTGCTCAAATCAAGGAAGCTCCCATAGAACCGGAGGTACTTGACGGCATTCCCGGCGGTGTTCCGGGCGGAGTGCCCGGCGGCCAACTGGGAGGGGTTATCGGTGGCGTTATTTCCTCCGCGTCACGGACCAACGCTCCTGTTCCCAGCACAGCCCCCTTGCCGCCAAGGGCGCCTATCCGCGTTGGCGGTCGCGTCAAATCTCCGCGCGCTCTCTCGCACCCTGCTCCCGTCTATCCAGCCTTGGCCAGGCAGGGAAGGGTGCAGGGCATTGTTTCCATTGACGCGGTCATTGACAATGAGGGAAACGTGGTGGAAATGCGTGTGGTATCCGGTCACCCGCTACTAATTTCTGCCGCCCTCGAGGCGGTGCGGAAATGGAAATATGAGCCGACGTACTTGAACGACCAGCCAGTTGCAGTGCAACTGATCGTGACGGTCGCTTTCACGCTTAACTAGAACGTCGACTTCAACAAGCTCTCGTGCGCTCCTCACGGAAATGAGACCGATCACAGCACAACGTGACGCAGGGCACAATCATTTGCGGAGCCATTGAAAAGCTTCCGTAAGGTCAGCGCGTTCTCACTTAGGTAGTGACGTCGGTCACAAAACTCTGTGACCCACGTCATGGCTGTCATCCCCTGGGGGAGTTGCATTAATGGGGAGCGCCGAGGAGGCGAATATGGTGTCAACCTTTCAGACAGCAAGTACCAAGAAGCAAATCGCTCCGTCCACAATGAAAGCTCTCGTCGTTCGGGGGCCCAACCAGATCGGGATTGAGCGGGTGTCCATTCCGAAGCCAGGACCAGGCGAAGCCGTGATCCGCGTGACGCTGACCACGATCTGTGGGACGGACATCCACATTCTCAAGGGTGAGTACCCGGTCAAGCCGGGTCTCGTGATCGGCCACGAGCCGGTAGGCGTCATTCACGAGTTGGGTGTTGGTGTCACGGACTATAACGTAGGCGAACGTGTACTGGTCGGAGCGATCACACCTTGCGGTCAATGTAACTACTGCCTGAGTGGGAACTGGTCACAATGTGGCGGGCCGATCGGCGGTTGGAAATTCGGGAACAGCATTAATGGCGCCCAGGCGGAATACCTTCTGGTTCCGAACGCCCAAGCGAACCTCGCAAAGATTCCTGACGACTTAAGCGATGAGCAAGTTGTTCTGCTGGCTGACATTGCCTCCACCGGAATTTCCGCTGCAGAAAGCGCAGACGTAAAGATCGGTGACACCGTAGCGGTCTTCGCGCAAGGGCCGATAGGACTGTGTGCCACAGCAGGAGCAAAGCTCAAAGGTGCCGGTTTTATCATCGGAGTCGAATCCGATCCAGTGCGCACTGCCATGTCGAAGCGCATGGGTGCGGATCTTGTTGTTGACCACACCAAGACCAATGCCGTCGAAGAGATTCGACGAATGACCAATGGCAGGGGCGTGGACGTTGCAATCGAAGCTCTTGGCACGCAAGCCACTTTCGAAAGTGCCCTCCGTGTTCTCCGCGCCGGTGGTACGCTGTCGAGCCTTGGCGTCTATTCCGGAAAATTGTCTGTGCCTCTTGAGCCGTTCGCCGCGGGTCTCGGCGATCACAAGATCATTACTACGCTATGCCCAGGAGGTAAGGAGCGGATGCGTCGGCTGATGGAGTTGGTCCGTCACAACCGGTTAGATTTGATGCCCCTCTTGACCCATACGTTTTCGCTCGACCGAATTACGGACGCCTACCAACTTTTTGGGCAACGGAGAGATGGCGTTATTAAGGTCGCAATCCGTCCCTGACGCTTCTGTCAAAGAGAAAGGGGAACAAGCATGACGTACCTGGAAAGAATGGTGATTCGCCGAGAGCATCCCAAACACATTATTGTTGGGGTCGTCGGCTTCCTGTGGTTTGTGTATTTTCTTTGGCAACACGATTGGACATGGGCACTCGCCGTTGCGGTGCTGAGCGGGGTAATGAGTAGGTTGTCGACATCTGGAACCAAAGACGAGACGCTTGCGCCGACGTTGTGGGGCAAGATCATGCTGCTGCATCTTCAAATCTCTCTGTACAATTAGCAGGTTTTGCTCTTCTGTTCTACGGCATATGGTTCCATTCCACGATCTACATAATGGCGTCAACATCGATCGTTTTGCTTGGCCACATGTGGGGATGGCATAAAGTAAACGAAGCACTCTAATTGTGCTCGCTGCGCTCCGATGGGGCCGGGAAGGAGTTCCAAAGAATCACTCAAACTGTTTGCAGATGCCCTATCCAGTTAGGCTATGAGCAGACAGAGAAGGCGACGTCATGAGTCACTCACCGCAAGACTAGTGGGTAGGAACTCCACTCGGAGAGCGGTTTCCGAATTTGCAGTGTGCATTGATGGAATTACCTGCGCGTTGGGGATGAGCGATGGTTACTTCCAGCCAGGTCGCCATAATCATCGCGCCCGCAAAATCGCGAGGTACGACTCCGTTCACCGGCACGTGTGACCTGCATTACATCGCAGGGCGAGGAGAGCCAATGTTCAGTGCCGCAGTTAATGACGCAGGATCCTCGCTACAAACACAGCTAAAGTGAAAGTGTTTGGCAAGCGCCACCATCGCGGCGTTCTCCGACAGAATCTCCATTTTGATACGGCGGATTCCTTCGCTCTCGGCGATTTCGATCAGTCGGCGTACGAGTTCCGTTCCCAATCCCATTTCTTGGTAGCGGTCTGCGACAACCACTCCGAGTTCAGCTTCCTCGTAATCCGCTTGCCGGAGGAGTCGCCCCACCCCCAATAGTTCGGTCGTGCCTGTGTCCTCGTTCAAGTGCTCCGCCACGAGCGCCATCTCTCGGTCGTAGTCGACGAAACATTTCAGGATCGAGCGCTCGTGTACCATACGGGATGCCAGTCTTTGTTCCTGGAAATAACGCCGATAAACAGTGCCGTCCGAAAGTGCCTTGTGAAATTCGACCATGGGTAATTCGTCTTCGCCACGGATCGGACGTATCGTCACGCGACTCCCGTCCTTCATCCTCCATCCGGAAACATATTCGAAGGGATACGGCCGTATGGCCGGACGCGGAAGTTCTCCGTCGGCTACCTCGCGACCAAACAAAATGATGCGCGCATCAAGTGCAAGCAATTCGTCAGCAGAAGCGAGCAATGGGTTGATATCGATCTCGCGGACTCGCGGCTGGTCCGTAACTAGCTCGCTGAATCTCACGAGCAGCGCTTCAAGGGCCTTCTCGTCGACGGCTCTGCGGCTACGCACCCCTTTGAGAGCAGCGAACACTTTGGTTCGTTCCATCATTCGTCTCGCGAGGGTCGTGTTGAGTGGAGGCAGCGCAAGCGCACGATCCCGATGCACTTCGACAAGTTGCCCGCCCGATCCAAAGAGAAGTACCGGGCCGAATTGCGGGTCCACGCTACTGCCCAGAATCAGTTCGTAACCCGAGCTGCGGATCATCGGTTGCACCGTTACGCCGAGAAATGCGCTCGTACCTGCTCTAGCGACGACGGAATCCGCAATGGCCCGATAAGCCTGCCGAACCTGCTCTTTGTTCGCTAGATCCAATCGCACGCCGCCCACATCAGTCTTGTGTGTCACCGTTTCTGAATGTAGCTTCAAAACCACGGGGTAGCCGGTTTCGTCGGCCTTGGTCACTGCTTCTTCTTCGTCGCTTGCGAGTTGAGTCGCAACAGTCGAGATTTCGTACAGCTTTAAAATGACTTTTGACTCAATCTCCGTGAGAACCACTCTACCCGAAGACACCGCGCGTTCTATGATTTCTCTTACTGCTTTCCGTCGCTGGTTCGCAGTGGCCGGATTGTCCGCCGGGTACGGAGTCTCGTACAAAGCCCGCAGACGCTGGGAATAACTCCACATCGACTGAAACGCTCGCACGGCGGCCTCGGGATAGGCGAACACCGGAATTCCCGATGCCTTTAGGACTTCGATGCCTTCGGCGATGCTGCGTCCGCCCATCCAACTGGCGAGCAAGGGCTTTCCGTTTTCGTTGTGCGATTTCACTCGCTCCGCAACTTGCGTAGGGTCCGTCATCCCCTGTGGCGCCAAAATCACAAGCAGGCCATCACTCCCGGGATCGGAGAGCGCGATGTCCAGCGCGCGGGCATACCGTTCCGGGTCCGCGTCGCCCAGGATATCGATGGGATTTGCATGACTCCAATGCGCCGGAAGAAATGTACTGAGCGACTTCTCGGATTCGGCTGACAATTGCGCTAGCTCGCACACTCCATCGAGCAATGCATCTGTGGCAAGAACTCCAGGACCTCCAGCGTTCGTGAGAATCGTCAAGCGGGGTCCACACGGCCGGGGCTGCTTGTCCAGAACGTCGGCCATGTGAAACAGTTCGGCTATGCTGTGAACCCGCAGGACGCCGCACCGCCGAAAAGCCGCTTCGTAGACCTCGTCGGCTCCGGTCATTGCCCCAGTATGCGATGCTGCGGCACGCGAAGCTGCTTCTGACCGCCCCGCTTTGATGACGATGATCGGCTTGTCGAACGACACTTCCCGCGCGGCAGACAAGAACGATCTCGCATCTCCGATCGATTCCATGTAGAGGAGAATGCTCTTTGTGTTTGGCTCGTCCCCGAAATACCTGAGCAAATCGCCCCAGCCCACGTCGAGCATCGACCCTGTCGAAACGATCGCACTGAACCCCACTTGCTCCACGAAACTCCAGTCGAGGATCGCCGTCAACAGCGCGCCACTCTGGCTCAAGAACGCAACACTGCCTCGCCGTGCTATGTCCTCAGCAAACGTGGCATTCAGGCCGATCAGCGGATTCATGACGCCGAGGCAATTCGGTCCGATTAAGCGCGTCGCGCGGCCCTCCAAATGCTGCTGGATTTGGTTTTCGAGCGCTGCCCCTTCTGTGCCCTTTTCTTTAAACCCAGCGGAAATCACCACAATCGACTTGGCTTTGGCGGCAACGCATTCGGCCACAAGCCTTGGCACGGTTTCCGCCGGTGTTACGACAACAACAAGATCTACTGCCTCAGGCACCATTTCGATCGCCGCGTAACAACGCCGGCCGAACAGTTCCTCCCTGCGAGGATTGATGAGGTACACCCTGCCCTTGTAATTCCTCGCAAGCAGATTGCCCACGACGGTGCGGCCCACGCTGCCCTCGCGATCCGTCGCCCCAATCACGGCGACCGAAGCCGGTGAAAAGAAGCAATGCAGCCCTTGTGGATCGCGATGGCGCGGCATCGAACTCATGAATAGCGTCCTTCTCGCCTCGCTTCTCGAACGGTGACCTCAAAAATCACGAAGAGCTCCAAAAGGAAGTGCGACCCGGACAGAGTTGAGCACCGCCGCGAGGTCGATGAATTCCTGTGCCACAGCGCCGCCGATTGGTGGAAGCCATCCGATTGCCGCGAGGACCATCCCAACCACACTCAGCAGCATTCCCCCGACCGCGCTCTCGAGTGCAATCTTCCGCATTCGTCTGCCGATGTGAATCAATTCGTCCACCTTGCCGAGCGAACGATCTAGGACGACGGCGTCCGCAGCCTCACTCGTGATGTCGTTCTCATGGCCGAAGGCGATCCCTACCGTGGCCGCCTGCATCGCTGGCGCATCGTTGATTCCGTCCCCGACGAAAGCCGTCTTTCTCACCGCTGTCTCGGTACGCACGAGTTCGACTTTTTCTTCCGGCGTTTTCGCCCCGTACGCGGCTCGTATTCCAATCTTATCGGCGAGGGAGCGCACCTCGGCCTCTCGGTCGCCGGACACGAGAATAACGCGCGTGACGCGGTGCCGGGGAGACAGGTGAGTCAGGAACACGCGGCTGTCGGACCTCGGCGCATCCTCGAATCCGAACAGCGCCGCGAACTTCCCGTCCAGAAACACAAAACATTCGAGCCCAGGCTGGATCGGCGGCAGCGCCAGGCTTTCCGCGGAAACTTTACCGCGACCGGTGAGAAATACCTCCCGGCCGTTGACCGTCCCCCGCAGGCCCTGTCCGGGCACCTCGCTGACTTCCGAAACAGGAAATACTTCGCAGTTGCGCTGCTTTGCCGATTCCACGATGGCCGCGGCGAGAGGATGTTTGGAGTACTGCTCGAGGCTTCCGGCTGCCGCCAGCACCTCCGCTTCCGAAAACCCTTGAGCGCAGACGATGCGCGTAATTGCAGGCCTGCCGTAAGTCAGCGTGCCTGTCTTGTCGAAGATGAATGTCCGGCAGGAATCGATCTGTTCGAGCACAGCGGGATTTTTGATGATGATTCCGCGGCGAGCGCACAGCGATATCGCGCCGATCACTGCGACCGGGATCGCGATCAGCAGAGGACAAGGCGTAGCGATCACCAGCACCGCCAGGAAGCGCTCGACGTTGCCACTCAGAATCAAAGCCCCCACGGCAATCGAGACGGCCAACGGCGTGTACCACCCGCCCAGCATGTCGCCGAGCCTCCGCACGCGGGGACGACGCTGTTGGGTTTCTTCCATCACGCGCATGATCCGTGCATAGTGGGAATCCATGGCGATTCGCGAGGCGTGAATCGTCAAAAGAGATTCTCCGTTGAGTGCACCGGAAAGAACGGCAGATCCCGGGGCTTTCTCGATTTCAAACGGTTCGCCGGTCAGGTAGGCCTCGTTCATCGAACCGCGCCCTTCCGCGACCGTTCCGTCCACGGGCAGATTTCGTGAGGAAGAACGACCAGCGTGTCGCCGACGGCAACCTGCCCGACTCGAATATCCGCGAGTCCCTTGCCTGTCTTTCGGTGCGCCACATTCGGCATGCGTTTGGCCAGAGCTTCGAGCACGCGCGAAGCGCGCCGCGTCGCGAATGACTCAAGTGTCGTCCCGCTTGAAAACATCAAAACCACGATAGTGGCCACGAGATATTCCCGAAGCAGGACTGCCGTCACAATCGAGGCTCCGGCCAAAAAATCCGTACCAAGCTGCCAGAGCCACAGCTTTCGCGCGAGGAGTACCACCAGTGGCGCGCCGCCGAGTGCGAGCGCCACATACAGTGGAGCCTCCACGAGCACCTTCGAACTGACCGCACACACTCGCAGCAACAGATGCACAAGAATTGCGGCGCTCGACACCGCCGTTACAAACTTTCCCCAGCCCGAGGGAAACTCGCCTGCGGACGAGCGAGTGTCACCGAATGTTTGCCGGCTCCGGCTTTCATGTGCATTCGAATCCACTCAGGCCGCGGTTTGCGTAGGCATGACCGCAGGCAACTGATGCGTGTTGATGGCGCGAAACGCGCTGACGATCTCTTCGGCGGTTTTCATCGCGTCGGGCCCCTCGAAGCGCAGCAGCACGTCGTCCATCGAAATCACCCCAACTAACTTGCCTTTCTTGGCTATTACTGGAAGGCGGCGGACGTGCCTGTCGCGCATGGTGCCGAGCGCTATGCGCACGTCGTCCTCGGGCGCGCAGGAATAGACCTCTTTCGACATCACCTCGGCCGTCGCCACTTCTCCGGGCGGGTGCCCTCGCGTCCCCAAGGCGATGCAGATGTCTCTGTCGGTGACGACGCCCACGACCTTTCCATCGCTCTCAACCACGGGCAGGAATCCGCAGTTTCCCCTCCACATCAATTCTGTTGCTTCACCGAGATTGCTCCCGGGGCGGCAGAAATACGGTGTTCCCATCATCATGTCAAAAACTTTCATGACGTGACTCCTTTCGTTGACTCCCTTCGCCAGCACTGACCCGCGAATCACTTCGACCGAGCACGGCGCATGCAGGGTCAAGTGTTCGGAAACGCTTCCGGGTGTCCAGCGGTCGAATCCCCGCCGGCCGGAACCGAGGACAATCATCCGCGCATCCCATCGCTCGGCTTCCTCGTTTCAGCGGAGGCATTACAACCTTACCCACTTCCTCGATGAGAGTGATCTCTTTGCACCATCTAATTCTCTTTCGGCTGAGTCGTCAATGTTTTCCAGCACCGATAGCTGTGACGGGCATCACTGTTTAGGTGACGTTTCTGTGCCATGTTGAAAATGCAGTTTACGAGCACCTCTTCAAGACGGCCGCAGCTCCGACTGAGTTGAAGCCGGAGTTCTGGTTCTTCGGCATTCCGAGTGAACCGAAACGATCTGGCGACGCGTCCGGATCGTCGAGATGCTTGTGGAATTCTACGAATCGCGAGCGCGAAGCATGGATTGCTTTCGCAATATGTTGGATGTTTCTGTGTTGGCGGCAGCGTGCCTAAGCACCGTTCAGCCTGTGGAAGCCTACGAGCATCCCCTGACGGTATCCGCCATTCACGAAGCGTACGTGCTGGGTGTACGAAACGACCAAGCCACCCTTCTGTGCTGGACGGAGCCACAGCGTGGCTTGAGTACAAGGCGAAGGATGTAGCTTCGGAGGAAACGACAGTGGAGGTCGTCACGGCAGAGTCCAAAACGTTCAGCGCATCCTTCGATCTAAAAAATTGCGCTAGTTGGGTTATCGCTGGGTTCCCCGGCGTTGAAGTAGATCCGCATGGTCTAGCGGTCAGAGGGGGTTTCTATGAGTGCTCCATTGATCGGGATGCCTTTTCTCTCTTTCCTGGTTCTGCTGATCCTCAGCGCGATTGCTGCCGCTGCACTCCGCTGGGGTTTTCGCTATCACTTGCTCGAGGGGATCGATGGGTTTATAGGGCAGTGGATCGTTGCTTGGCTCGGCGCGTGGCTTGGCCCTTCCGTCCTAGGTCATTGGTTTGACCAAGCCATGCTCGGGAATATCTATGTTATTCCGGCCTTCATCGGGGCTTTCGCAGGCGCGTTCGGCGGCACCGTAAACGCCAAGGTGCTAGCAGTAGCGGCCAATTCGGCCAAGTGACAAGCGCTTTCTGAACCCGGCCGGCGCGCCAA
>Ga0306921_10005354_pt1 | contig 13308 bp, 13 predicted proteins | sample sta12Cox44000080_FD_203760 | JGI IMG/M metagenome (GOLD analysis project Ga0306921, IMG submission 203760) | Lab enrichment of tropical soil microbial communities from Luquillo Experimental Forest, Puerto Rico - statoxic.12C.oxic.44.000.080 (v2)... | ecosystem: Environmental > Terrestrial >... | reverse complement strand
CGACAACGGCGACGATATCGCCGCGCTTGACGCGATCGCCCGGCCGCTTCAGCCATTCGACCAATGTCCCGGCTTCCATGTCGGCACCGAGCGAGGGCATGCGGAACTCGCCCATTCAGGCGCCCAAGGCCGCCTTCGCGGCGGCGACGATAGCTGCCGGCTGAGGCAGTGCTGCCTCCTCGAGGTGATGCGGATAAGGAATCGGCACCTCAGCGCTGCACACGCGACCAACCGGTGTGTCGAGCTCCCAGAAAGCTCCCTCCATGATCCGTGCGCTGATTTCGGCAGAAAGGCTGCCGCTGCGCCAGCCTTCGTCAACGATCACGGCACGGCGCGTCTTACGCACCGAGGCGAGCAGCGTCTCGCCGTCGAGCGGCCGTAGCACGCGCAGGTCGACGACCTCGGCCTCGACCCCCTCTTTGGCCAGGGTCTCCGCCGCGTCCAAGGTCTTGAACAATGTACCGCCATAGGTAACGAGGGTCACATGTTTGCCGGGACGCCGCACGATGGCGCTGCGGATATCGACCGGTCTCGCGTCGGCTGACAACACCCCGCTTCGGTTGTAGAGCATAACGTGCTCGAAGATCAGCACCGGGTTTGGATCAGCGAGTGCCGCCGCCAGCATGAACCGCGCGTCTTCCAGGGTCGCGGGGGTCACCACCTTGAGGCCTGGGATGTGGGCGTACCAGCCTTCCAGGCTGTGCGAATGCTGCGCCGCGAGCTGGCGGCCGGCGCCGGTCGCCATGCGAATGACGACCGGTACTTCGAATTGCCCGCCCGACATGTGCCGGATCGTCGCCGCGTTGTTGACGATCTGGTCGAGGGCCAAGAGACTGAAATTGACCGTCATGATCTCGACAATCGGGCGCATTCCGCCAAGCGCAGCACCGATCCCGGCACCGACAAAGGCCGACTCGGACAGCGGCGTATCGCGGATGCGGTCGGGACCGAACTCGTCGAGGAGACCTTTGGTGACCGCATAGCAGCCGCCATAGCGCCCAACATCCTCGCCCATCAGAAAGACGTGCTGGTCTGCGAGTAGCGCCTCGCGGATCGCCTCTCGCACCGCATCGCGGTAGGTGATCTCACGAACCCCGTCGGTCATGGCACACCTTCCCCGGCGTACACGTCGCGCGCCAGCTCGGCGACCGGCTCCCAATGACCCCGTTCGGCAAAGGCGACACTCTGCTCGATTTCAGTGGCGACCTGCGCCTCAATCGTCGTAAGGTCGCTGTAATGCAGCGCTCCCGTCTCACGCATCGACGCGGCTAGGTTATCGATCGGATCCCGTTGCTTCCACACTTCGATCTCCGCTCGCTCGCGATAGAGCTGCGGGTCGAACATCGAGTGGGCGCGAAAGCGATAAGTCCGGCATTCGAGGAGTGCGGGCCCGCCACCACCGCGGATAGCTGCGCAGGCGCGCCGTGTCGCGGCTTCAACGGTGACGACATCCATGCCGTCGACGACCTCCGCCGGGACGTTATAGCTCTGCGCCTTGATGTGGATGTCGGGCTGTGATTCCGAGCGTTCCAGCCGGGTGCCCATCGCGTAAAGGTTGTTCTCGCAGACGAACAATACCGGCAGCCGCCACAGCTCGGCGAGGTTGAGACTCTCGTGGAACTCGCCCTCGGCGACCGCCCCCTCGCCAAAAAAGCACGCAGCCATGCCGGCGCGCTGCTGCATCTTTTCGGCTAGCGCCAAGCCGATGGCTAGCGGCAGGCCGCCGCCGACTATGGCGTTGCCACCATAAAACCGGGTGGCGGCGTCAAAGAGATGCATCGACCCGCCGCGGCCGCGGCTGCATCCTTCGGCTTTTCCGTACATCTCAGCCATGACCCGGTCCATCGATATGCCGCGGGCGAGTGCATGGCCGTGCTCGCGATAGGTCGCGACAACCGCGTCCGCCGGGGTCAAAGCCTCCATCACACCGGCCGCGATTGCCTCCTCGCCGATGTAGAGATGCAGAAAGCCGCGGATCTTCTCCTGCTGGTAAAGCTCGGCGCATTTCTCCTCGAAACGTCGGATCCGCAGCATCGCGCCAAGCAGCGCCAACAAACGCTCGCGGCTCAAATGTGGCTTTGCCGTGTCGGCCTCGCTCAATGACGGTGCTCCTCGAAGCTCAACAGATTACCTCGACTACTCCCAGACTGTCCGAAGCGCTCCCTAACCCGCATTGACCCAGGTCAACATGCGCCCTTCCGCAATGCCCCCCGTCACCGAATCTCGATGCCCCGATCCCGCTTAGTCCTGAACCATCATAGTCGGATGCTACAATCCTAAATTGATCCAAATATTTCGTTCTGCTGGATCTGCAGCAAATCAGCAGCAAACATTCGTGCCAGGGTTGCAATGATGAGCCCTGACGGCGCCAAGGCGGTTCGACAGAAAGAGCCTTGAGCCCCTTTCGTTCGACGGCGATAACCGAACACCGATTGCTCGATTACCCCGACCGGCCCGCCGGGACGTTTATACAATCAGAATATGGCAATTTTTTTGTTGCGGTAATATCAACCCTTGCGCCGCCCAACCCGGCCCGGGAGCATCGCGTCGCTTAGCTTGGCGAGCCCCTCCAAATCCGCGCTCGATGGCGTCGGGCGCGGGCAGCCCAGGCGGGTCCGTGCACGGGCTTTCGGGCTTTCCGAGGTAAGTATCGATCCCTCGCAATACGCAGGGTCTCTGTTGATACAGGTCAATGAGGGCAATCTGCTCGTGTCTTCTGCTCAATTGAACAACGCGCTGGCCGTCCTGGGCAAAGGCCAAGAGGAAAGGGAGTGAACTCGGCACTCCAACTATCCACCATCCTTGAGCGCCAGCGCGAGGCGTTCCTGCGGGACGGGCCGCCTTCGCTGGAGCGGCGTCGCGCCGACCTTGCCAAGCTCAAGCAGGCGGTCAAAGACTCCGCGGGTCGCATTGCCGACGTAATCTCCGCAGATTTCGGGAGCCGTTCCCGGCACGAGAGCTTGCTCGCCGAAGTGCTCGTCGTCTGCGCCTCGATCCGTCATGCGTTGCGGCATTTGCCGAGCTGGATGAGGCCAAAGCGCGTCCCGGTGAGTCTCGAGTTTAAACCCGGGCGGGGGCGCATTCTCTCCCAGCCGGTCGGCGTCGTTGGCATCATCGGCCCGTGGAATTATCCCTTTCAGCTTGCAATCATGCCGCTTATCGCCGCACTCACCGCAGGCAATCGCGTGATGCTGAAGCCCTCGGAGCTGGCGCCGCGCACCGCGGAGTTCATCGCCGAGTTCCTAGGCGCGCTCTTTCCGACCGACCAGGTGGCAACCGTTCTTGGAGACCAGGAGGTGGGCGCGGAGTTCGCTCGTCTCCCCTTCGACCATTTGTTTTACACCGGCTCGACCACAACCGGCCGGCTCGTCGCGAGGGCGGCGGCCGAGAACTTGACGCCGGTGACGCTCGAACTCGGCGGCAAGTCGCCGTGCATCCTGGGCGGGGACGCTGCGCTGCCAGACGCGGTCGAGAGCATCCTTTATGGCAAGCTGCTAAATGCCGGACAATCGTGCATCGCTCCCGACTACGTTCTGCTTCCGGTGGCAATGCGTGAGGAGTTCATTCGTCTTGCCGCTGCAGCGGTGCGCAAGATGTATCCCAGCCTAAAGAACAACCCCGATTACACCAGCATCGTCAACGAGTGCCATTATCGCCGCATCGAGCAATACATCGAGGAGGCGAGGGCAAGGGGAATGCGTGTGGTCGACCTCGCTCCGACGAGCGAAGCGCTCGAAGGAGATGAGCGCAAGCTGTCGCCGACACTCGTGGTGGAGCCGAGCGACGATTTGGCGGTCATGCGCGAGGAGATCTTCGGTCCGGTGCTTCCGCTCAAAACATATTCCCGGATTGATGAAGCAATCGAATACGTAAATCGGCATTCGCGGCCGCTAGCGCTCTATTACTTCGGTACGGACGCAAAGCAGCGTAGAGAGGTATTGCAACGAACCATCTCCGGCGGGGCTTCAGTCAACGAGACGCTGATGCATGCACTGGTCGAGGAATTGCCATTCGGTGGCATCGGCGCCTCGGGAATCGGCGCCTACCATGGGGCAAGGGGCTTCCAGACCTTCTCGCACTGCAAGGGTGTCTTCCTGCAGAGTCGGCTCAACTTTCTGTGGCTTCTGCGGCCCCCCTTCGGCGCGTTGACCGACACCCTGCTTCGGCTCTTGATGATGCGGTGATGTTAGGCTGGGTCCTCGAGGGTCGAGAGGTCGCGTTCCGGAAGACCCAGCTCGCGAGCGCGGAGCAGGCGGCGCATAATCTTGCCGCTGCGGGTACGCGGCAGATCGGCGCTGAAAGCGATCTCCTTGGGTGCGACGGCCGGGCCGAGTCGTTTTCTCGCGTGACCCAATAGCTCGCGGGCGAGCGGTTCTCCGGGGACATAGCCGGGTTTTAGGCTGATGAACGCGTTGACGAGCTCGCCGGCGACGGGGTCGGGCCTACCGATGACCCCGGCTTCGGCGACCGCAGGGTGCTCGATCAGCGCGCGTTCGACCTCAACGGTCCGATCAGGTGGCCAGCCGACTTGATCACGTCATCGGGCTCGGCCGACAAACCAATAAATAGCCGTCGGCATCGCGTATCGCGAGGTCGCCGGTCAGGTACCAGCCATCGGCAAAGCATCTCTGATAGCGCTCAGGTTCATTGAGATTTCGTCGCACTCGGGCGCGGCGCGGTCAACAATCTGGTCCTCCTTTGGAAATTCGCTGCCTGGTCCTCGGTTTTGGCTCGAATACCCTGAGGCAGCGAGCACATCCTTGATGCAGGTCAACCGATTGTGTGCTGCGGCGCTACCACCGCCGCTCTCAGAGGGAGAGCGTCGTTCGACAGCACATTCTCGTCTAGTACGCCTGCTTCGGGGCATAACCCCCCTCGCCGCTCGCTCAGCGGAGTGTCCACTAGGGGGTCGAGAGCTCCTGTGTCACGCCGCTGACGCCGCGTTCTCAAGGGTCGAGAGGTCGCCTTCCGGAAGACCGAGCTCGCGGGCGCGGAGCAGGCGGCGCATGATCTTGCCGCTGCGGGTGCGCGGCAGATCGGCGCTGAACGCGATCTCCTTTGGCGCGACGGCCGGGCCGAGGCGTTTTCTCGCGTGGCCCAATAGCTCACGGGCGAGCGTTTCTCCGGCGACGTACCCGGGCTTGAGGCTGATGAAGGCCTTGACGAGCTCGCCGGCGACGGGATCGGGCTTGCCGATCACTCCGGCCTCGGCGACCGCAGGGTGCTCCATCAGCGCGCTTTCGACCTCGAACGGTCCGATCAGGTGGCCAGCTGACTTGATTACGTCGTCGGCGCGGCCGACAAACCAGAAATAACCATCGGCGTCGCGCATCGCGAGATCGCCGGTCAAATACCAGCCGTCGGCAAAGCATTTCGCATAGCGCTCGGGTTCGCCCAAATAGCCGCGGAACATCGACGGCCAGCCGGGCCGCAATGCCAGCTCACCGGCCGTCATCGGCTCCACGATACGGTGGACGGTGCCGTCTGGTTGTCGCGCGATGATTGCCGCATCGATGCCGGGCAGCTCGCGGCCCATCGAGCCCGGCTTGATCGGCATTGCGGCGAAGTTGGCAATCATGATGCCGCCGGTTTCGGTCTGCCACCAATTGTCGTGAAACGGCCGGCCGTAGACCCGGTCGCTCCACACCACCGCCTCGGGATTGAGCGGCTCGCCAACGCTGGCCAGGAAACGCAGGCGCGACAGGTCATATTTCCGGACGACCTCCTCACCGGCCTTCATCAGCATGCGGATCGCGGTCGGCGCGGTGTACCAAACGCTCACCTGCTCATTCTGCAAGATCTGGTACCAGCGCTCGGCGTCGAACTCACCCTCGTCGACGATCATCGTGACGCCGTTGGTTAGCGGCGCGATGATACGGTAGGACGTGCCGGTGACCCAGCCGGGATCGGCGGTGCACCAGAACACGTCATCGGCGTGCAGGTCGAGCGCATATCGTCCGGTTATGTGGTGGGCGAGTACGGCCGCATGCACGTGCATTGCACCTTTTGGCCGGCCGGTGGTACCGCTGGTGAAGTGCAACAGCGCCAAGTCCTCTGGCCCTGTAGCGGCAAGCCGCGATCCAGCACTGGATAGCGCCATTGCCGCATTGAAGTCGATTGTGCCGTCGAGGGACTGGGCTCCGCCGCCGTCGATCAGCAACACATGCTCCAGCCCAGGAAGCTCATGGCGCCATTCGGCGACCTTGCGGCGGTAAAAGGCGGCGGTGGTGACAAGGACCTTTGCCTCACCGATCGTCATCCGGGTGCGGACCGGTTCTGGCCCAAAGGCCGAGAACAGTGGTGAGAACACGCTGCCGTTGCGCAATGTGCCGAGTCCTGTGATGTAGAGTTCGGGTACTCGGCCGAGCAGGCTGAACACCCGATCGCCCTGGCCGACACCCAGACCGCTCAGTAGATTGGCGAAGCGGCAGCTGAGCGCCAAAAGCTCACGATAGGTGATGTCGCGTTTTTCGCCATTCTTGCCCAGCCACCGGAGGGCGAGCTTGTCCCCGCGGCCTTCGGCAACATGACGATCTAGCGCATGGTAGGCGATGTTGAGCCCGCCTGGCATGGCCAGCTCGGCGCGCACCGACCCCCAAGTAAACGCCTCCCGAACCGCGTTATAGTCGCGCAGATAAGGGAAAAGGCCCTTGCTTCCTGCTTGTTTCCTAATGACGTCCCAGGACACCCTCTTCTCCTCGAAAGCAAGCGACACGGAGCCGGCGTCCGGGACGGTCGGCATTGACCTGCGTCAATTGTGCGGCTTCAACGACATTATGTAGTCGATGATGTCGTCCATTTGATCGGGCCTGAACGTGATGTGCGGCATTGTCTCGTGCGGCGAGCGCAGCAGCGCGCGAAGCGAATATTCGGTGATCGAGGGCTCTGCCGCCAGTCTCGGAAATGTCGGAGCCGCCAGGTTCGGCGAAAGCTGGTCGGCGCGGATGCCGTGACACTCGACACACCACTTGCCGGCCAAGTTTTTCCCGGCGACGGGATCTGCCGCCACACCGGTAAAAGCTGCCGGCCCGGTCGAGAGTGTTGCGGCCAAGCACATGCAAATCGCGGTTCGCTTGCTCATGAAGAGCTCCGGGTCAACGGTCGAGATGCTGCGCCGCGCAGGTTGCGATCGCCAGGTATTCGGCGGCGCGCTTCGGCCATTTACCTGGTTCGCGGACCGGGGATTCTTGAAGATGGAGGATCGCAATGCGGGCTCGGACCAAGGCCCCAATAACCTTGTAAAAGATTATCAGCTGGGGCGGCGGGAAATCGTGCGCGCGCAAGCAATATCGCCGAAGCAAGATTTGCCCGACATTGCGGGCGCCGATTTTTTCGCATTCCATCGTCAGAAAGGCGAGCTCATCCGCCGGATCAAGCGACCGCAAATCGGCTCGGAACTCAAGGCAATCGATGATCTTGGGCGTAGATCCCACGCAGATGTGCTCGGGGCGGAGGTCGCCATGGCCTTCCACTATCCGGCCCTCGGCAAGCCTTTGCAGAAGCAGGTCTTTGCGGCAACAGATGAAGGCCTCGATTCGGTGTGCGACATACTGTGCTGCGTGCTGCAGCTCGGGACCACCGCCGGACCGTAAGGCACTGCGACTGTAACCGCATTCGGCCCGCAACTGTTCGAGATAGACTGTCGGCCGGACAATCACCCGCGGTGCGGCGCAGAAGAAGCGGGCGAGGCAGTCGGCGAGGGCAAAGATGTCGGAGCGATGCCAATCCCCTCGGGCGAGGCGGCGATCCAACATGCGTGCGGCCGGCAGCCGCACCATCTTGACCAACCAGTCGATGACGACACCTTCGCCCGCGATCGCAAGATCGCACCCTCTCTCCTTGGTGAGCGGCACTATGCCGATGTATACGTCGTAAGCAAGGCGGCGATTGAGCCTCACCTCCTCCTCGGCGTTGCGCAGCCGGGCGCCAGGAGACGAAAAATCGAAACCCTCGCCGTGCAGTGGCTTTTTCAGCTTGTAGACGTGGCGGTCGGTCAGAAATACCCAGGAGAAATGCGTTTCGATCCGCTCGACGCGGCTCGGCTGCTCTGGATAGGCCGCCGGTGATCCAAGGAACGCCACCTTGCGGTCGATGCCGAACTCGTGCTGCGCTGATCCGCGGCAATCCGACATGCGGCGCTCGTTCATCCCGATCGCTGATCGAGAGTCGCCGCCAGCTCACGTAGGGAAACCGCGATCTCGACCGGGTAATGGTAATGATCGAGCCGGGCGAGCGGTCCGGGAAGCCGCGCCAGCTGATCTTTAGCGTGGGCACGGTTCGCGGTTAGATCCAGATGGTCCTGAACGCGTCGCCCGCCACGCATCACGGGCCGGAGCAGCGGCTCCCCCCGGTGTCGATTATCGGGGAGCGAAACTAAGTCGCGGGCGAACTTGCCGCGCTCGTCATACCATCGCCAGACCTGCTTGCGACCCGGCCATGTCGCCTTGCCCTCCGAGCGCTTGCGCCGTGCGGTCCCGGCATATTCCTGAAGCTTGTAGGCACAATCAAGGGCCGGGGCGTCAGAAGAGGTGGTCAAGCTGGTGCCGACACCGTAGGAATCGATCGGCGCACCGGCGTGCGACAGTTCCAGCAGCGCATTCTCGTCGAGGCCGCCGCTGGCGACGATCTTGACCGACTGCAGCCCACCCTCGTCGAGGATCCGACGAACTTTAGCCGCGTGCTGGCCGAGGTCGCCGCTGTCGATACGCACACCAGAGATCGTAATTCGTTCCGCCGCCAGTCGTGGTGCCAGTGCCACGACGCGCCCAGCAGCGCGCTCGGTGTCGTAGGTATCGATCAGCAGGACAAGACCTTGCGGGTGCGAACCCGCGAAATGCTCGAATGCGAGGACTTCGTCGTCGTGCGCCTGCACAAAGGAGTGCGCCATCGTGCCGTAGACCGGAATGCCGAATGCGATTCCGGCGGCGACCGTCGCTGTCCCGCTGAAGCCGGCGATATAACTCGCCCGTGCGGCGAGTACCCCCGCCTCGGCGCCGTGCGCTCGTCTCAGACCATAATCAATCAGCGTTTTTTCGGGGGCGGCGAGCACCATGCGCGCTGCTTTTGAGGCGACTACAGTCTGAAAATGGAGCAGATTGACGAGGCGAGTCTCGACGAACTGCGCCTCCGGTAGGGGTGCAACTATGCGCAGGATAGGCTCGTCGGGAAAGAACACCGTTCCCTCGGGCATCGCGTCGACGTCGCCGGTGAAGCGGAGCGAGCGGAGCCAGGCGATGAAGCCGTCGCGAAACTCGCTCAGGCCACGGAGGGCGTCGAGTTCGTTGGGCGTCAAGGCGAGGGTCTCGAGGAATTGCAGAGCCTGCTCGAGCCCGGCCGCCATCAGGAAGCCGCGATGTGACGGCAGCTTGCGTACGAAGAGCTCGAAGACCGCGGTCTCGGTCAAGCCGTGATCGAGATAGGCGGCCAGCATATTCAGCTGATAGAGATCCGTCAGCAGCGCGCCATCGCCTTTCCACATATTCGGTCTCGCTCTTTCGCACCGGTTGCTATCGCTGTTTCACGATGGCCCAGCGACCGAGGTGTGTTAAATCACAAAGGCCGCGATGCCCGATTGCGCTAGATCAAAGTGATCGTCCAGGTCTTCGACCAAAAAGGGAAACTGTTGATGGAGGGCAGCATGTCCGGGCTCACCTTGTTCGCGGTCGAAGGCACCCGAGATTATGGCGAGGGAGTCGCGCGGCACCTGGAGTTGATTCTCGGGACGCATGAGGAGCGCGGGTTCGAGGATGGCGAACACAAGATCCGACCGCTCGCCGAGGTGCGTCGGCAGGACGTGTTCGTGATGCACTCGCTGTATGGCGATGCGGAACAGAGCCCAAACGACAAGCTTTGCCGTCTGCTGTTCTTTATCGGAGCGCTGAAAGACGCCGGCGCGGAGCGCGTAACGGCAGTGGTCCCGTACCTTTGCTATGCCCGCAAGGACCGACGAACGCAGCCGCGCGACCCGGTCACCACCAAATATGTCGCGAGGCTGTTTGAGGCGTGCGGAGCGGACGCGGTGATGACTTTCGACGTCCACAATGTGGCCGCGTTCGAGAATGCGTTTCGCTGTCCGTCAACCAATCTCGAGGCGATGCCGCTCTTTGTCGAGCACTTCGCACGACTCCTGCGGCATGAAAAGCTCGCAGTTGTCTCGCCGGACATCGGCGGCGCCAAGCGCGCCGAGCAGTTCCGCCGGACCCTCGCGGCGGAACTTCATCACGAGCCGACGGCAGCATTCGTCGAAAAGCGGCGCAGTGGCGGGGTTGTCACCGGTGACCTCCTGGTCGGTGACGTGGGCGACCGCGCTGTCATCATCTTGGATGATCTCATCAGCACTGGAACCACGCTGCAGCGCGCGGCACGCCGCTGCCGCGAAGCCGGGGCAACGAGGATCTTTGCAGCGGCGACTCACGGTCTGTTTATGGGACTGGCGCCAACCGTGTTAGGCGATCCGTTGTTCGAGGGCGTCGCCGTCGCCGACACCGTCCGCTCTATCGCGGCCGTCGAGCAGCGGCTCCCTAGCAACATTGTACACCTCGACTCGTCCAGGCTTGCCGCCGACGCAATCATGATGGCCCACACGGGCATGTAACGTGGCGCCTTCAACTCTAGGACCCAGGTGCCTATAAGGCGACGAACACCCTTGAATTTAGAGACTGGGATTTCCCGGGCGAGGATAGGTCGGCGTGTGCCCGGCGATATCTTCACTTGGGCCAAGATGCGGCAACGTCATGTCGAGCGGAGCCGGCTGGCTGGCCGGCCGCTGATCCGAGACGAACAGTTGCTCCCAGGCCCGGCGCACGCTGTGGTGGGTAGCCTCGTGAATGTAAACATGGCCGTACTGGTCGAAACCGAACAGTGCCGCCTCCGGGTCATTTCGCACTGTCTGGAACACCTGGTTGATCGGGGTAAAGCAATCGGAAAGCCGGTCACCGTCCGAAAGACGTGTATGGCGCAGCAGCTCGGCGATGTTGAGCGCATGCAGCGGCGGCGCATCGCGGCCGGCAGGCGTCTCGCGCGCCAGCTCGAAAAAAACCTGTGAGAGCAGGAAATTATCCTTGATCAACTGAAACATCTGCAAAGCCTCTTCGGGCGTGCACGCCGCAAGGGTAGCCGAATGGACCTGCGATGGGTCGTGATCGAACCTACTTAGGACGCCAAGCGCTGCGCCGATCTCGTGCTCGACCCAGCGGCGCACCTCGGGCGGGGCCGCTTTCAGCTGCTCCAAGGAAAATGTAAAGCTGGTCATTACTGGGTCCTCGTGATTGGCGCTCTTCCCTAGCACGTTGATGGCTCAAAAGATAAAGGCGGGAGTTGACTTGGGTCAATCACTCGCCTAAACCTGCGGCACAAAGCGTCCGTTGATCTGGGTCAATGTCGACGCAACCCGACTGATGACCATTTGTGTAAACTGCGAGACCGCTTAAATCGTAGCAATCGCCGAGGATGGCATCCGCCGAAGGAAGGCTCGGATGAACAGGATTTGACGCGGATGCTCGGCGCCAAGCTCGCGATTGACCGGGAGGATCTGCAAGAGATCTTCAACGCGTTGGCGAACCGCGGGTACCAAGTGATTGGCCCGACGGTACGCGACGGCGCCATTATTTACGATACCGTCGCGCGTCTCGAAGATCTCCCCGACGGATGGACGGATCGGCAAGACGCGGGGCAGTACCGACTCGACCGACGCACCGACCAGGCGCTCTTCGGCTATGCCGTCGGGCCCCATTCCTGGAAGCGGTTTCTGCACCCGCCTGTCGAGAAACTCTGGCGGGCTCACCGCGAAGGTGATGGTTTCTCAATCGTCGAAAACGAGGAGATAACCGAACCGCTCGCCTTTATCGGGGTGCGTGCTTGCGAGCTGCGTGCAATCGCCATCCAGGATCGGGTGTTTCTTGCCGGACAATACCTCGACAAGTCCTACAAAATTCGGCGGGATCACGCCTTCATTGTCGCGGTCAATTGCAGTCAGGCGGGCGGTACCTGTTTTTGCGTCTCGATGAATGCCGGACCCAGGGTCGAAGCGGGTTTCGACCTCGCCCTGACAGAACTCATTGAGGAGGGCCATCATCTGTTTGTGATGGAGCTCGGCAGCGCTGCAGGGGCGGAGTTGGTCAGGGATTTGCGGTATCGGCCTGCAACCGGGGTGGAAATCGCAGCCGCCGAACGGGTCGTCGCCCGAACCAGTGATCAGATGGGGCGCACACTCGAAACAAACGGTCTCAAGGAATTGCTTCAAGCCAACGCGAACCATCCGCGCTGGGACGAGGTTGCGGAACGCTGCCTGACCTGCGGCAATTGTACGAATGTCTGTCCGACTTGCTTCTGCACCACAACAGATGACGCGACCGATATTACCGGCACCATTTCCGAGCGCGTGCGTCGCTGGGACTCCTGTTTCACCTTGGATTTTTCGTACGTTCACGGCGGCAGCGTGCGCAGTTCGGCGCGCTCGCGCTACCGGCAATGGATAACACACAAGCTGGCCCACTGGATCGATCAGTTCGGCAGCTCGGGTTGCGTCGGCTGTGGTCGCTGCATCACCTGGTGCCCGGTCGGGATCGATATCACCGAGGAAGCTACGGCAATCCGGGGCTCGCCTGAACCCTCGGGTGAGCCGTCTCGGAGGGGTGCCGATGCAGGGACTTGAACGCATCGTCCTCGACCAGCCGTTCTTTGCCGGACTCGGTCCCGACTTCGGCGCCGCGATCTCCGGCTGTGCGCGCAATCTGCGTTTCGCCGCGGGTGACTATTTGTTTCGCGAGGGCGAGCCAGCCAATGAATTCTATCTGCTGCGGCAAGGCTCAGTGGCCCTCGAGTTGCATTCGCCCGGTCAGCAGCCCCTTATCGTTGCTACCTTGCGGGAGAGCGACATCCTCGACGGTTCGTGGCTGGTTCCGCCTTATCGTTGGACATTCGATGCCCGAGCTTCCGAGCTCGTCCGCGTCCTCGGGGTGGACGCGCGATGCCTGCGAGACAAATGCGAGGCTGATCACGATCTCGGCTACGAGCTGATGAAGCGTTTCGCGGGGGTCATGGGGGAACGGCTGCGCGCGATGCGTCTGCAAGTGGCTGATGTCTATGGGCCGCGACGCTCGTGAGACCCTATGTATGGACCGGCTGCCGTTCGCAAGTGAGGGGTGCTGTCGGAAGTCGCTGATATGTATCCGGCCTGTTGATCGGCGCGCGGGCCGTGGCCTTGATGGGAATACGCACGCACCTTTGATCTCATTAGCGGAGAGGCCGCCAGGCAGCCATTAGGGTCGCCAGATTCCGGGCGCGTCTGTCGCGACCGCGCTCGAAAGC
>Ga0306921_10005353_pt1 | contig 13309 bp, 13 predicted proteins | sample sta12Cox44000080_FD_203760 | JGI IMG/M metagenome (GOLD analysis project Ga0306921, IMG submission 203760) | Lab enrichment of tropical soil microbial communities from Luquillo Experimental Forest, Puerto Rico - statoxic.12C.oxic.44.000.080 (v2)... | ecosystem: Environmental > Terrestrial >... | reverse complement strand
CTCGAGGACCTTGCCGGGCTGGTACGGGAAGGCCTCCGACTCTCCGGGGACCGCTATGAGGAGGCCTGCGGGATCATCGAACAAGGGAAACGCGAGCTGGCCCGGCATTACCAGACCACACCGGTCATCCTCGCGCCGGCGGCCACCGGCCCTGCACCCCGCGGCCTGGCGTCGACCGGGGACCCGCGAGTCAACGCACCATGGACGGCTCTGGGCGTGCCGGCCCTCTCCATGCCCTTGCCGGTCGAGGGCCTGCCGCTCGGTCTGCAGCTCACTGCGGCCGAGGGCCAAGATGGCCAAGTACTCGACACGGCGATCCGGATCGCGAAGCAATTTGGGAATCTGGCTCGCCGGGAGTTGCTACAGTAAAGAGTTGCTCACGACCTTTTCGGACACGCGGGCCCTGCTGCCGCCAGCCTTGGCGGCTCTGGTGGGGATTGCCGGAGCCGTGCTGGGCCTTTGGCTGACGGCGGTGAAACCGCGCGCACGGATCCTTATCCCATTCAGCGCCGGAGTGCTGCTCGGAGTGGTGGCCTTTGGCCTGTTGCCGGAACTGGCGTCAGAAGCGGGCTGGGCGGCCAGCTTGGGGTTGTGCGTAGCCGGCTACGCCCTACTGGTCGCTATCGACCGGTTTATGTACGCGGTTTGTCCGACGTGCGCTCGCGATCACGACCACCAGGCCTGCGCGGCGGAATTGCACGGTTTGGCGGCGCCGCTGATTGGCGCGGCTGCAGTACATAGCTTTTTGGACGGCTGGAGCGTGGCGACGGCGCAATTTGCGGCGCCACTCGGGCTCCGCGTGGCGGTACCGCTAGCGGTAGCCCTGCACAAGATTCCGGAAGGGCTTGCGCTCGGCGGCATCTTGCGCGCCTCCATGCGCTCACGTGCGGGCGCGCTTGCAGGCTGCGTGCTGGCCGAAAGCGTCACGCTCGTTGGCGGCGTGGCCGCCGTGCTCATGGCCCCTCGCCTCGGTACGCAGTGGATCCTGTATCCGCTTGGCCTCACCGGCGGGTGGATCCTGTTTCTCGGCTTCCACGCGCTGCACAGTGAGTGGAAACTGCGCGGGCCGGCCCCCGCGTTTGTGCCGGCCCTGACCGGCATCGCGGGCGCAGCCGTGCTTCAGCGCGGCGCCGAAGCATTGCTACGATAAGGCTCAGAAGCAAGTCACGCCCACCATGTTTTATTCACATGTTTGCCACATGGCGTGGGATGTAAGTATATGGCGGGATGTCGAAATAAATTTGTTGAAAAGGGGCGCCCCGGTTCCGAATTGACTGGTCTCCAGGTTGGACTCACGCTACAAAGAGAGAGTCCATTAGGCGGCTGCGCGGCGCGGGTGGCAAATCTCGGGGGAGGTGGTCACCCGGTCGCGCAGTTGTCGTGGGCGCCAAAGTTTACCGGGCGGCGGCGGGCTGATCGGCATGTACCGGCGAGAGCCAGCCGTGCTGGTCTTTGCGTGTTCCGTTAATCACCGCGAAAAACTCTTTCTGGAGCTTCTCCGCAACGGGTCCGCGCCGTCCCTTGCCAATGGGAATCCGGTCGATGCTGCGGATCGGAGTGATCTCAGCGGCGGTACCGGAGAAGAAGACTTCGTCGGCGATGTACAACATCTCACGCGGAATGATCGTCTCCACCAACGGGATACCCAGTTCGCGCGCTAACGTCAGGACGCTGTCGCGAGTGATGCCCGGCAGCACCGAAGCGCCCAGCGGCGGCGTGTGAATCTTGCCGTCGCGCACCACGAAGATGTTTTCGCCTGAGCCTTCACTGACATAGCCATTGGCGTCTAAAGCGATCCCTTCGCTATATCCGTTGGCCAGCGCTTCCATCTTCACCAGCTGCGAGTTCATGTAATTGGCGCCGGCTTTGGCGAGCGCGGGCAGCGTGTTGGGTGCGATACGGGTCCAACTGGAAACGCACACATCGACACCCTCGGCGAGCGCTTCCTCGCCTAAATATTTTCCCCAAGACCAGCAAGCGATGTAGACTTCGATGGGATTCTTGAGGGGATTGACCCCCATCTCGCCATATCCGCGGATCACGATGGGCCGGATGTAACAGGAATCCATTTTGTTGACCCGCACCACTTCGAGCATCGCCTCCGCCAGTTGGGCGGCCGAGAAACCGAGATTTTCCATGCGGTAGATCTTCGCCGAGTCTACCAGGCGCCGGACATGCTCCCGCAGGCGGAACACCGCGGGACCGGACGGCGTCGCATAGCACCGAATGCCCTCGAATACGGAGGTACCGTAACTCACCACGTGGGACAGAACATGGATGGTCGCCTCCTCCCATCGGATGAAGCGGCCGTTATGCCAGATCTTTTCGGTGGGCGTTAACATAGCTCATTATAACTTAACATAATGATCGTATAAGGCCCTCTAAACAGGCTTTACGGTAAGCAAACGCGGTCGCAGCAAGAGGATTTGCGGACGAGCTTGCCTTCCGGCTGGAGGGTTGGAATGCGGAGGCCCCGCGATCTCATCCGGCCCGACCGGAACCTTGTCTCCTTCTCACGAATCATGACACTCAGGGCGGCCGAGGCGGCCGCGTTCCACAGTCGACAGAGATATGCGGTGGTGCAGGAATCCGTATGCACCCTTGGACCAGGGATTGGTGAACGCCGGCCATCCGGAAGCCCGACAAAAACGTCCTTCTATAGCTTCAACGTCTGCACATGCCGCGGACACTAGGGGGTGGGTGGACCGCCGGTCTCGACAAGGATACTTCCTTGTTGGACGATCGCCCCTGAACGCGGGCTTCGCGAGACCCCTGGCAGCCCGGCCCAGATCCCCTACGTTGCCATCGGGAGCCAATTCCGGCCTACTCTGCGGCATGCCGAACTCGGCACCAAAATTGGCGTGGTTCCTCCACACTCGAACGCCCCCAGGGGGTCTTTTCTCAGGCGGCTCGCGAGGTTTCGGGTCGATGGCGCTGACGGGACCGTCACTCGGCTTGCCGGCGAATCTCTTAAGGTGGCGCGGAGACCGATCTGCGACTCACCCTGGCGCGTCCCGACGGATGTGGATTCGACGTTCTGCGCGCATCACCGGGGCGAGGCTTCCCGCAGTTCCAGGGCGCCTTCTGCAGATGTTGAGTTCGATCCGGTTTGATCCTTAAGCTAACTGGACGCGCGTGCCTGATAGAGTGGTGGGTTGCTCGAGTGTGCGGCCGGGCTACTTGGCGGTCACGCGGAAATCGTCGAAATACGTGACAGAGTCAGCCCGTGTCGCGAGGCCGACTTTGCCGGCAACCGAAGAGGTGGAGTCCTCGGCCTGCAAGATCCGGTGGTGATTCACGTAGACTTGGAACCGGCCGCCGCGGACCGAGACCTTGAGAATGCTCCAGACATTCGGACGGAGGTCGTGCTTGACGCCAGTCACCGAAGCCGGGGCCCCGCGGGGGCGAATCGGAATCGGGCGGCCGTTTTCGACTTTATAGACCGCCACTTCGTCGTCATGGGCGTCGGCGCGGACCACGTAAAAGTTCTTCTCGTCCCGGTAGCGGAACACTAACCCTCCGCCCTGTTCCTCACGTCCGGAAACCGGCTTCAGGCGCACACTGATATCTCCGTCGCGAAGGGACATGGTATTGAGGATGGCCAGCGAAAAACCGTCTTGCCGTGGATCGCCCGACACCTGCGCAAACACGTAAGGCTGAGTCGGCGCGGAGGGATCCCTGCGGATCTCCCAATGCGCATTCACACCACGGTCGGTTGCCAGGATGGTCCATTCCGAAGGAGTCTTGCCTAGCGCGGCATGATCAAAATTGATCACCGAACTAGTGGATGCGGTCAACCCGAAGACAAACAACCAGCCAAAAGTGTGCATCAGTCTGCCCTTTCGGCGGTGCTGGCGCTGAACTTGGTCATTCCAATTACTACTTCTTTTTTATCATGAGGCGGGCGGCACTCGGAGACCCATTACGTACCAAAACCGTCCGGCTACCGATAAGCAACAAAGAACAACCTGCGGAACGGGAACAGGATGGAGCCGCTGGGCCGCCGGGGGTACGACGTGGAATAGCGTTTCAAAAGCGAAGCTTCGAACCGACTCCTTTCCTGGTCCGAGTCCAGGGCGTCTAGAAAAGGCCGCAGCCCCGTCGCACGAAACCACCGTACGACGCCCTCGGGCCCTGGCAGCACGTGGTAATACGTGGTCTCCCAGAGATCCACGCGTTTTGCCAGGGGGGCTAGCAGATCGTAATAGAATCCCGGAGACTCGTTGGTCAGCGCTCGGCGCGCCTGGTGCATGCGGGCATCCCAAGCCGGGTCGCGGGACAACTCGATGATCTCGCGGTGCAACACCGAATCGTAGTGCGCGGGCACTTGCACCGCCAGCACCCCTTCCGGCGCGATTTGATCCAGAAGATGACGGCAGACGGCGGCATGGTGCGGAACCCACTGCAGCATGGCATTGGAGAAAACCAGGTCCACGGGCGGATCGGCGCGCCAGGTCGTTGCATCGCCGATCATCCAGGTTCCGGCGGGATAGTCCTGCCGGGCCTTGCGGATCATTTCCGCAGAAAGATCGACTCCGACCACCGAACTTTCCGGCCAGTGACGGCGCAGCGCTTCCGTGCTGTTCCCGGGCCCACACCCCAAATCGGCGATGCGGCGTGGCTGACGTAGGTGGATGCGGTTTAACAGGTCGAACACTGGCTGCGTGCGTTCGCTGGCGAATTGGAGATACAAATCGGCGTCCCACTGCGGCATATGTCTCGATTGTACTGGTCACCGTGCGCGCGCTTGCCGCCAGGTGTTGGCGAGCGTTGCCAGGAGAATGACGGCGCCACCGGTCAACGACCCCGGTGCGGGCTTCTCTCCATCGACCAGCCAGGCCCAGACCGGATTCATGGCCGGCTCGAGCATCAGGACGGTGGTCGCTTCAAATGCTGGAACGTGCCGGATCGCGCGCACGACCAAAACGTACGCCAAGCCGATCTGCACCACTCCGAGGTAGAGGATCACCGCGAGATTCCGACCGGTGACGAAGGTGACCGGAAAAGCCTGTGGAAGCGCCGCGAGGAAACCGATGAGGTTGCCGGCCGTAACTGTCGCCATGGCGGCAGTGACCTGTACGCCGCGCCCCAGCCACCGCAAGCCGGTGATAGTGAGCGCCCAAGTCAGGCCGCTGGCGAGGGCGATGAGGTTGCCGCGAGCCGGACTGGGCGCGGTCGCTGTCGCGGACTGCGCTCCCAGAAAGAACATCGACATGCCGGCGGCGACCGCCAGGATGTAGAACAGGTCCGCACGGCGCACCGGCTCGTCGAGCAGCCACGGCCCCAGCAGGAGCACGTATAACGGCGCGGTGTTTTGGAGGAAAATCGCGTTGGCGGCGGTGGTGGATCGGTTCGCGAGCACGAACAGAAGCAAAGTGGCGGCGTAGGCCGAGGCGGCCGGGGCCATGCGCCACGACCAACCCTTCCGCGCATCGGGCAAGGCACCAAGCAGGAAGATGGCCGCCACGCCCGAGCGAAAGCTGGCCACTTGCCAGGCCGAGAAGCTGGCGGCTTTGATGGCGGCGCCGCCTGTGGAAAACAGCACCGCGGCCGCGGCCAGCATCAGCCGGTTGCGGACGGGTGAGGATTGCATGGGCGCGACGGACTCACTTCGAACGACCGGCCAGATGATGGGAGGCGTGATAGGAGCTTCGCACCAGGGGCCCTGCTTCCACGTGCGCGAATCCCATTTTCCCGCCGGCCAAGCGGAAGGAAGCGAACTCCTCCGGCGGAACGTATCGCACAATAGGCAGGTGCCTCGGCGAAGGTCGCAGGTACTGGCCGAGCGTCAGGATATCGACGCCGCGGGCGCGCAGGTCGCGCATCACCTCGAGCACTTCTTCGGGAGTCTCGCCCAGGCCAAGCATCAGACCGGATTTGGTCGGGCAATGGGGAGTGATTTGTTTGGCGTAGCCCAGCACATCGAGCGACCGCTCGTAGCGCGCGCCCAGGCGCACCTGGCGGTAGAGCCGCGGCACGGTTTCGGTGTTGTGATTGAGAACGTCCGGTCGCGCCTCCATCACCGTGGCGACGGCGGCCCGGTTGCCCTGGAAGTCGGGGATCAGCACCTCGACCCCGCAGCCGGGAACTCGCGCGCGGATTGCGCGGATGGTGTAGGCAAACAGCTCGGCGCCGCCGTCCGGCCGGTCGTCGCGGTTGACGCTGGTCACCACGGCGAAGCGCAGCCCCATGGCGGCCACGGCCTCGGCCACGCGCTCCGGCTCGTCGTAGTCGACTGGCAGGGGCGCCCCTTTGTCGACGGCGCAGAATCCGCAGCGCCGCGTGCACACGTTGCCAAGGATCATGAAGGTGGCGGTGCGGTAGTTCCAACACTCCCCAACGTTGGGGCAGGCGGCGCTTTCGCAGACCGTGTGCAGCCGCAGGCGGGTGATCAATTCTTTGAGTTCCCGATAGTTCTCGCCCGCCGGGGCGGGGGCCCGCAGCCACTTAGGGCGTTCCGGTTGGCGCGTAATCGAGACAAGCACTCTTTTCCTAGTTTACTGGACGATTCGAAGGCTCCGTCGGGGAGGAAGGGGATCTTCGTCAGCCGGGTTGCTGGTACAGGCCGAGGACGTTTCCACCCGGGTCGCGGAAGCGCGCCGTGATCTCAGGCGCGTCTGCGCCGATCGGCTGCGCAATCTCACCCCCGTTGGCGACGATTCAGTCAACGGAGTCGGCCACACTATCGACCATCACATACAGCAAAAGGCCGGGTGCCGAGGCAGGTGGGCGTCGGAGAACCCAGGTGCTGCTTACCTCGCCGGTTGTGTCGTCAAAGGCGGTTTGGCCATCGCCGCGCTGCCGGATGTTCCAGCCGAATACGGTTTGCAAAACTCCGCCGAGCGCGCGATATCGCTGGCGGGCATCTCAATGTAGCAGATTTTGCCGTTTTGCCCGGGCGGGAGGCATCGGGAGCTCCTTCAAGGGTGGTCGCAACCGGGGATTTGCATGTGGATTCTCTAGCAGGGTCCAGTATACCCTCCTTTTGGCCCGCGGGTCGCATCTACAACTCGTTGATCTGGTTGTAGATTAGTACGACAAACCGACTCGCTGGAACTTTCCGGGAAGCTGCGGGGTCAAATGATTTTGCGAGGGGGCCGGATTCCTGATACGTTGTAAACTCGGGCTGAAATGAGGCTGCCAGTGGCCACCGCGATCCTGGACTTGAACCCGGACTACTCGGCGGGTACGGAACTCGACGATCAACGCCTGATCGAGTTGCTGCGCGTCGGCGACGAGCGTGCCTACGAGGAGCTCCTGACTCGTTTTCAGCAACCGGTCTACACGCTCTCGTTACGGCTGCTGAACGACGAAGGGGAAGCGAGCGACGTAGTCCAGGAAGTCTTCCTCAAGGTGTTTCGCAACATCGGCCACTTCCGGGGACAAAGCAGCCTGAAGACTTGGATTTACCGGATCACGGTCAATGAAGCGCACAACGCCCGGCGCTGGTTCTTCCGGCATCGCCGCAGGGAGGTCGAGCTCGATACCGATCCGTACCGAACGCGAGGCTGGAGGGAAGCGATTCCCGACAACACCCGCTCGCCGTTCGAAGTGGCTTTCGATCACGAGCAGGCTGGCATTATCCAGGCGGCCTTGGATCGGATCAACCCGGTGTTTCGGTCAGCCGTAGTGCTCCGGGATATTACCGACCTGAGCTACGAAGACATCGCCGAGATTCTTGGTGTTTCGCTGGGAACTGTCAAATCAAGGATTTTGCGTGGGCGGGAGGCCTTGCGCGAAGAACTTAAAGAAGAACTTAAAGGAGATCTGAAAGGCAGGCTGCCCTTGCGATTGATTGCAAGAACGGCAGAGTAAGTTATGAGCTGCGACAGTGTGCAAGAACGGATTTCCTCGCTTTTGGATCATCAACTGGTGTCCGCCGAGCGAGAGGATGTGTCCGCGCACCTTCAATCCTGTGCGTCATGCAGCGCCCGTCTTCAGGCCTTGGAGAGCCTGCGCGCCGCCCTGCAAGGCATGAATCAAGCCCCAGTACCGCCCGCTCTTGCGATGCGGCTGCGCGTGATCGCCTCCCACGAGCGCTGGCGGCAGTTGTCGAGCATCAGTGTTTCCGTGCGCCTCCGCTGCTGGGGCGACCGGGCGGAACTGGTGTTTGCGAATCTGATGCGGCCCCTGGCGTTGCCCTTTGCCGGCGGGTTGCTTTCGGCGCTGTTGCTGTTTGGCATGCTGGTTCCAAACCTGAGTTTCCAGCATAACTTTCATGACGATCTGCAGCTGGCGTTTTCGAGTGATCCCGACGGGCGCCTGGTAGAAAGCCTGCCGGGAGAGGGCTCGCCCACCTGGCTATGGACTCGCGATTCGGTGAGGCTGGAGCCGGCCAACGCGATCAGTTCCCGCGATGAGACGGTGCTCGAGCTGACCATTGACGAGTACGGCCGGGTTGCGGATTACTCAGTCAGCCAGGGACAGCTGACGCCGGAGATGCAGAGCCTCATCCTGTGGTCGCGCTTCACTCCCGGCACGCTCAATGGCAAGAAGGCTTCAGGTAAGGTGTCCGTCGTCTTCCATCGCCACCACCATGTGAGAGGCTGACCGCGCTTCCCGGTGCCGCGTCCCAAACTCGGCCAACATTTCCTGATCCAGAACTCGATTTTGGAGCGTATTGCCGTAACGGCCTGTCCCACGCCCGAGGACCTGGTCGTGGAGATCGGTCCCGGACGCGGAGCCCTTACGCAAAGATTGCTCCGGCGGGCGGCGCGCGTGGTGGCGGTGGAGCTAGACCCCTCTCTGGTGGAGCACCTGCGTCGCAGGTTCAGCGGCGAACCGCGCCTACATGTGGTCGAGGCTGACGTGTTGAAGACCGATCTCGCCCAGTGGGGGCGCGGGCCGGTAGCCGGCAACCTACCCTACTACATCACTTCGCCGATTCTGGAGAAAGTGGTGGCGCTCGATGTGCCGCGTGCTGTGTTTCTGATTCAGAAAGAGGTGGCCCAGCGCCTGGTGGCCCAGCCTGGGGGGCGGGACTACGGACTCCTGACGGTACATGTGGCGCTGTTCGCGCGTACCCGCTTGTGCTTCGAGGTGAAGCCCTCGGCCTTCCGTCCGCCGCCCAGGGTCGATTCGGCAGTGGTTTTGATCGAGCCGAGGCGCCCGCCCGACATTAGCGACCCGGCTCGGTTTCTCGAATTTGTCGGCCAGTGCTTCCGCCACAAGCGGAAGACCATACGCAACAACCTGGTAGAGACGTATGGCAAGGAACGGATCGATTCCTGGCCCGAAGCTCCGCTCCGCGCGGAGCAGATTTCGCTCGACCAGTTCACGGAACTGTACCGGCGCCTGGCTTAGACTTGGAACTTGGCGTCCAAGTCTTCGATCAGACGTTGGAGGGGATCATCATCGAGCCCAGGGGGCGTGTGCCCGCGCGAGGCCTTTACCCGGCACACGGCGAGAGGTAAGCCGGCTCGGAACGTTGCGCGGCGGCTTGGAAACGGCGGTGGCCCGCTCCGGGTGTCGAAAGACCGCCCGTAAAGGGCGCTAGAAGAATCGGGGCGCAGATGCCGGGCCGATTCTGAAAACCGGTTGCCATCGAATCCCCGAGGCCTGTCAAGCGGTTCCAGGGCAGGAAAAACCGAGGCTCCCAGAACCGCTCCAACCCGCCGCGTGATACTCGTGGAATCGAGCAAGCCAGGATTCCGGGCAAAACGGCGAGCCAACGAGTCCAGCGCATGCCACGATTTTGCCAGAGTCGAATTCATGCTTCACCAGTACCCGATCATGCGGCCGGCGGCGATCGCGGTTAGCCAGCAGACAAGGGAGATGCCACCAAATACTGCCAAGGTTGCCTGTTCGCGGGGCGAGAGTTCCCGGCGCGTGTGTTGCTTCCAGGCGGAGACGCGACTGAGCGCCATGACATTGACGAGCCCTAAGCTAATTGCCGGAAATTTGATGTAGAGGAACGGATTGCCGACGTATTCGGTCGCCTTGGTCGCCAGCAGGCAAATGCCGCTGAGAGCCGCGACGGCGAAGCCCACAGCAGCGACGGGTACGGTCGGCCTGCTGATCGAGCGCAAGGTGACGCTACGCCAAACGCCTAAAAGTCGGAGATCGAGGACCAACAAGGAACCAAAGAGCGTGGCCACGCCCAGGATGTGGACGAGGTTGACCACGCCATAAGTCCAGACCCCTGATTCACGCATCGCGTGACCGAGTGGCGAGGCCTGCAGCCACGCCATGAAGTCGTACAAAATGCTCCCCCGGGAAGGCGGCTATTTCCGATCGGGATAAACGTTGAACGTCCGGCCGTTCCAAATGACGCGTTCGGTCTTGACTTCGAAGCGGTTGGCATCCCGATTGCGATGGCCGTGGATCGTTACGGTAGCGCCCACGGGGATAGTTCCTTCCTTTAGGCCTGCATGCGCGGTCCGGGCCGGTGGGGCCAAGGTGAGATCCCAGGTCTTTCCGTCGGCGCGCAGCCTCATCGTTGCGTGCGGCCCGGCAAGGCTGACACCCTGTTCGACCGTGCCGGTGAGTTCGAACTCCTCATCCAGGTTCCCCGCCCAACCGTGATGCGCAGATGCAGGAAAAGCGGAAACCGAAACCGCAAGGATGCCCAGCCGAAGACCCAGCGCGAGCCTCGAGTGCATGGTGTAACTCTCCTTTAACTTCCTCATGATACTACCGACCTACTTTCCCCGGCCTTTCGGGCCCTGGGCGAGCATCGGGATCGCGATGATCCAGTCCTTGTTCTGTGCGTTGTCGCGGGACACCGCGTACAGCGTCTTTCGATCCGGGCCGCTGAAGGCCACGCTGATGATGCCGCGCGGAGTGGGAATCAGGCCCAAATACTTGCCGTCCGATCCGATCACCTGCACGCCGGGATTTGTGGTCACGTAGAGGCGTCCGCCGGTGTCATAGGTGCTGCCATCGCCCTGTCCGCCGCCTTCGAGCTTCGCGAACTCGCGCTGGTTGGAAAGCGAGCCATCCTTGTTAACGTCAAACGCCGCAACGGCGGGCCCGTTGGTGACATATAGGTGTCTTTCGTTGCCGCTGAGGACGATGCCGTTGGTGGTCAGGTTCTCGCCGTACCGGCTGATCTTGCCTTTCGGGTCCGCGTAGAAGAGCCCACCCATGGTGAAGTACACGCCGCCTTTGCTGTCGGCGGCCACGTCGTTGAGAACGCCACCGATGCAATCCATCGGATCGTCGTTGTACCGGTTGGCCAGGGTTCTGCGCTTTGGCGCGAGCTCCTCGATCGAGGGATTCAGCCCGCGATTTGCGACAAACAGCGTGCCCTTCGAGTTCATCGCGAGCGAACCTCCGGTATTCGTACCCGTGTAAGCGACCGAAGTTTTGCCATTCGGCTCCAGTTTGACGACAGCGCTATTGTCGTTCTGCGCGATCAAAAGACCGCCGTCGTTGGTGCCGATGATGCCATCGGCATTGTTGCCGTCGACCTCCCAGACTTCTCTCCAAAGCTGGCCCGCGGCGACGACGCCAGGAATCTCGGTCACCGTGTACTCGCGGGGACTGGTTTCGGCAGACGCCCGACCCCGCGGTGGCCCGCCGCGGCCGCCACGGGCGGGGGGAGGAGTCTTGCAGGCCTTCAACACCTCCGGTTCTCTTTCGTCCTGGGAGGACTGCACCCCCGGTCCCGACCTCCGTCCGGCGGGAGGCTGAATCTGGCACAAAACGGCCGTCGCACCGAAGACAGCCAGCACCATCGCGAGCGTTGCGGTCGTTTTCATGAAACCCCTTTTCAGTTCCGCGTTCCAGAATATCAAGACCTGGGCACAGGGGTGGCGTGCCCCCCCGCGAACGTGGCTGTGGAAGGCGCCGCAGGCACATTCTATTCCTCCGGCGCCCTGGAGGAGACAAGATCGGTGTTCGAACTTGAGAAGCGCTGGCGGGTGCGCGCCACGGCGAGCTGCCGGCCCCCTCGGGTCAGGGTATAATCGCTGGGGATGGACGTTTACGAGGAGCTGGTGCGCTTGCGCAGCCTGGGGCAGAAGTGTGCAATCGCCACCATCGTCGAGGTGCGGGGCTCCATCCCGAGCTACGAAAGCGCTAAGATTCTGGTCCGGGAAGACGGTTCGATGATCGGGACCATTGGTGGCGGGTGCGTCGAGGCCGAGGTGTGGGCGGCCGCCCGCGAGGTGATCGAGACCGAAAAGCCCAAGCACCTGAGTTTCAACCTCGGCCAGGACGCCGCTTACGACAACGGCCTGATTTGCGGCGGGCAGCTTGACGTGTTTGTCGAACCGGTGCTCCCGCTGCCGCGGGCGTTCATCTTCGGAGCGGGGCATATTTCAAAGAGTTTGTCGAAGGTGGCGACATTGGCGGGCTTCGGCACGGTAGTCGTCGACAACCGCGAAAGCTTCGCCAATCGCGAGCGGTTCCCCGAGGCCGTCGAGGTGCATGCGGTCGAGTACGAGGAGCTTTTTCCGAAACTGCCGATCAACGAAACCAGTTACATCATCATCGTGACCCGCGGGCATCGCGACGATATGCGCGTGCTCAAGCTGGCTCTGGGCACGCCGGCGCGCTACATCTCGATGATCGGAAGCAAGCGGAAGGTTATCAACGTGATACGCGAGCTCGAGAAGGAAGGAACCCCACGCGCGGCCTTCGAGCGCATCCACGCCCCCATGGGCCTGGATATCGGCGCTATTTCGCCGGAAGAGATTGCCATCTCGGTGGCGGCGGAGATGATCGCAGTCCGTCGCAATGCCACGTCCAACTGGCGATCGCTGTCGTTATCGGTTTTCGCCGATGAATCGCTGCGAGCCGTCCTGGCCAAGTGAGCGTCACGGGAGTCATCTTGGCCGCCGGCGAATCCCGGCGGATGGGTTCAGCCAAAGCGCTGTTGCGGTACCGGGGAGAGACCTTCCTGGACACACTGGTCGGGCTGTTCAGTGAGCGGTGCGCGCCGGTGATTGTTGTGCTCGGTGCAGGCGCGGACGAGATCCGGCGTCGAGCGGCGCGGCCGGCTCGGTTCGTGGTGAACCCCGATTACGCTCGCGGTATGACCAGCTCGCTAAAGTGCGGACTCGAGGCGGCGCCCGCTGAGAGCGAAGGCGTGCTGCTCACACTGGTGGATCACCCGGCCGTCGCAGGCTTGACGCTGGACGCGCTGCTGGCCGTTCCGAGACCCCTGGTACGCGTGCCTCGTTATGGAGACGAACGTGGGCATCCCATCTGGTTCCGCCGCGAACTGATTCCCGAGTTCTTAGCACTTTCTGACGGCGGCGCAGCCAACCAGGTGGTGCACCGCCACCGCGTCGAAACCGAGTTTCTCGATCTCGACGACTTTGGCATCGTGGCCGATGTCGACGATCCGGAGGCGTATCGCAAG
>Ga0306921_10005352_pt1 | contig 13311 bp, 13 predicted proteins | sample sta12Cox44000080_FD_203760 | JGI IMG/M metagenome (GOLD analysis project Ga0306921, IMG submission 203760) | Lab enrichment of tropical soil microbial communities from Luquillo Experimental Forest, Puerto Rico - statoxic.12C.oxic.44.000.080 (v2)... | ecosystem: Environmental > Terrestrial >... | reverse complement strand
TTGAGCGAGGCCGGCCTGGTCAAGGTGGCCGCCGACGCGCACGGGATCCTGTTTCGCATCCGGCCGAACTGCACCGAGAGCCTGATGGCGGCCTGCCGCTCGCTCAAGGTGGTGGGCCGGCACGGCGTGGGACTGGACACGGTCGACGTCCCCGCTGCGACCCGGCTCGGCGTCGCGGTCGTTCACGCGCCGGGCTCCAACTCGCAGGCGGTCGCCGAGCACGCGCTGATGCTGATGCTGACCTGCGTCAAGCGCACGTTCGCGGTCGACAAGGCCACTCGCGCGGGCGACTGGGCCTCGGCGCGCGCCGGCAACACCGAGCTGGGCGGCAAGACCCTCGGCATCGTCGGCGTCGGCAACGTCGGACGGCGCGTCGCGAAGTTCGCGGGCGCGCTCGGGATGCGCCTGCTCGGCCACGACAAGTACGTGCCGGACGACGAGCTGCGGCGGCGCGGCGTCGAGCCGGTGGCGAGCCTCGAGGCGCTCTTGCCCCGGGTCGACGTGCTGACGTGCCACACGCCGCTCACGCCCGAGACGCGGCACATGATCAACGAGAAGACGATCGGCCTCATGAAGCCGGGCGCGATCTACATCAACACCTCGCGCGGCCCCGTCCAGGACGAGCGCGCGCTCTTCGAGGCGCTGACGCGCGGCAAGCTCGGCGCCGCCGGGCTCGACGTCTGGGAAGACGAGCCCACGTCCGCGGACAACCCGATCCTGAACCTCCAGAACGTGGTGTGCTCGTCCCACGTCGCCGGGGTCACACGCGAGGCGACGCGCCAGGCGGCGATGCAGGTCTCGGGCGAGATGCTCCGCGTCCTGCGCGGCGAGCGGCCCGATGTGCTCGTGAATCCAGACGTGTGGGCTCGTCTCGGCCGGCGGTAGCGCCGCCCGAGCCGTGAGCGAACGCCGCCGACCCGAAGAGAGGTAGAATCCCCGTATGCTGATCGACACGCGCCATCCGCGGGAGATCCGGCGGGACATCAGGAACGGCAAGCTCGCCGGGATCACCGCGGGGCTCGGCCAGAACTTCGTCCAGGCCAACCTGGCGGTGCTGCCGAAGGAGCAGGCGTACGACTTCCTGCTGTTCTGTCAGCGCAATCCGCGGCCGTGCCCGCTGATCGAGGTGACGGACGCGGGCTCGCCGGAGCCGGTCGGCGTGGCGCCGGGCGCCGATCTGAGGACCGACATCCCGCGCTACCGGATCTATAAGGATGGCGTGCTCGCCGACGAGGTGACCGACGCGACGCCCTACTGGCGGGACGACCTCGTCGCGTTCTTGCTGGGGTGCTCCTTCACCTTCGAGTGGGCGCTGCTCGAGGCGGGCATCAAGCTCTGGCACGTGGAGCACGGAAAGAACGTCGCGATGTGGAAAACGTCGACCCAGTGCCGGCCGGCCGGCGTCTTCCACGGCCCGATGGTGGTCTCGATGCGGCCGATTCCGTCGACGCAGCTGGCCAAGGCGGTGACGGCGAGCGCGCGGTTCCCCGGCGCCCACGGCGCGCCCGTGCACGTCGGCGATCCGGCGACGATCGGCATCGCGGACATCACGCACCCCGACTGGGGCGACGCACAGGAGTTCGCGCGCGGCGACGTGCCGGTGTTCTGGGCGTGCGGCGTCACGCCCCAGGCCGTCGCGCTCGCGTCGCGACCGCCGTTCATGATCACGCACAGCCCGGGGCACATGTTCATCACGGACGTCCCGAACTCCGCGCTGGCGGCGCTCTAGCGCGTTGCGGTTTCTGCCGGCGGGCGATCTCGCCGTTTGCGTCGAGCTCGGCGAGGCGATCAGCGTCGAGGTCAACACGCGAGTCCGCGCGCTCGAGTTCTTGATCCAGCAGAAGGGGCTGACCGGCGTCGTCGAGACGGTGCCGGCCTACTCGTCGCTGCTCGTGTACTACGATCCGCGCGCGATCGGCTACGAGCCGCTCTGCGCCGGGATCGCCGAGCTGGTGCCGCAGGCGACGACCGCCGTCCTGCCGCCGCCGCGGGTCGTCGAGCTGCCCTGTTGCTACGACGATTCCGAGCTCGGCTTCGATCTCGTGGGTGCGGCGAAGCGGCTCGAGCTCTCGACCGACGACGTGGTCCGGCTTCACGCCGGGGCCGAATACCTCGTCTACTTCATCGGCTTCACGCCGGGGCTCCCGTACATGACCGGGATGCCCGAGCGCATCACCATCCCGCGGCTGGACACGCCACGCACGAAGACGCCGCCGGGCAGCGTCGGCATCGGCGGCATCCAGTGTTGCATCTACTCGGTCGAGAGCCCCGGCGGCTTCTGGATCCTCGGGCGTACGCCGGTGCCGCTCTACGACCCGAGCGCGTCGGAGCCCACGCTCCTGCGCCCGGGCGACCGGGTCCGGTTTCGCCGGATCGATCGCTCCGAGTACGACTCGATCGGCGCCGCCGTCGCCGCGCGGAGCTACCAGCCGGTGATCTCGTGATCAGGATTCTTGACGCCGGCCCGCAGACCACCGTGCAGGATCTCGGCCGCACCGGCCAGATGCGCTACGGCATTCCGCCGTCGGGTCCGGTCGACCGATTTGCGTTCGTGCTCACCAACCGGCTGGTCGGCAACCCCGACACGGCGGCCGCGCTCGAGTGCACCTTGATGGGGCCGCGCTTCGAGGTCACCGCGGCCGGCGCGTTCGCGGTGACCGGCGCCGATATGCCGGTGACCGTGAACGGCCAGGCGGCGGCTGGATGGTCGACGATCGCCCTGAAGGCCGGCGACGTCGTCAAGCTCGGCCCGGCGCGGACGGGGGTCCGGTCCTACATCGGCTTCGCCGGCGGGCTCGACGTGCCGCTCGTGCTGGGGTCGCGGTCGACTTATCTGCGCGGACGGATCGGGGGGCTGCAGGGCCGCGCGCTCAGGAAGGGTGACGAGCTCGCGGTGCTTGCATCCGGCGCCGTCCCGCCCCGCCGGGTCGTGCGGGACGCGATCCCGGACTACACAGTCGAGCCGACCGTCCGCGCCGTCCTCGGCCCGCAGGCCGATCGCTTCACGGACCACGGCCTGCGCGCGCTGTTCGGCGGGCGCTACGAGGTGCTTCCGCAGTCGGACCGGATGGGCTCGCGCCTGCGCGGTCCGCGGATCGAACACGCGCGCGGCCACGACATCATCTCGGACGGCATCGCGCTCGGCTCCATCCAGGTTCCCGGCGACGGGCAGCCGATCGTGCTGTTGGTAGACCGGCAATCGACGGGCGGCTATACGAAGGTGGCGACCATCTGCTCGAGCGACATCTGGCGTGTCGGCCAGGCGAGGCCCGGTCAGTCGCTGCGCTTCCAGGCGATCCCCGTGGACGAGGCGCACCGGCTGCTTCGCGAGTCCGACCGCGCGCTGGAAGCGGCGGTGAGAGAGGAGAGCGCATGAGCGTCGACAAAGAGCTGAACGAGTACGCGGCAAAATCCGGCCGCTCGCGCGTCCTGCATGAGGAAGCGCTGGCGGTCATGCCCGGCGGCAACAGCCGTACGACGACCTTCTTCGATCCGTATCCCTTCGCGATCCAGCGGGGGCTGGGCGCCCACATCTGGGACGCGGACGGCATCGATCGCCTGGACTTCAACGGCAACTACACGAGCCTGATCCTGGGCCACGCACCGCCGGACGTCGTGAAGGCCGTGCAGCAGGCCGTGGAGCAGGGCCTGTCGTTTCCGGGCCCGACCGAGCACGAGGTGCGCCTGGCCGAGCTGTTGACCCGCCGGGTGCCGTCCGTGCAGGCCATCCGCTTCACGAACTCCGGCACGGAGGCCACGATGAACGCGGTGCGCCTGGCGCGCGCGTTCACCGACCGGCAGAAGATCGCGAAGTTCGAAGGCGCGTATCACGGCACGCACGACTGGGTGATGGTGAGCGTGAGCGGTGACGCGAAGGCCACCGGTAGCCGCAAGCGGCCGAAGCCCGTGGCGTGGTCGGCCGGCATCCCGCCGGCGGTGCTCAAGCACACCGTCGTCCTTCCGTGGAACGACGCCGAGGCGTGCGCGGAGATCCTGGAAGCGGAGGCGTCACAACTTTCGTGCTTGATCGTCGATCCGATGATGTGCAACGCCGGCCTGATCCCGCCGGCCGAGGGGTTCCTGGCGCGGCTGCGCGAGATCACCGAGCGGCACAATATCGTGCTGATCTTCGACGAGGTCATCTCGTTCCGGACCGCGTGGGGCGGCGCCCAGGAGCGGTTCAACATCCGGCCCGATCTCACGACGTTCGGCAAGATCATCGGCGGCGGGCTGCCGGTGGGCGCCTTCGGCGGCCGGCGCGACATCATGGACTTCTACGACCCGCGAAAGGGCGGGGCCCGCATCAGCCACGGCGGCACGTTCAACGCGAATCCGGTGACGATGGCCGCCGGCCTCGCGACCCTGAACGCGCTGACGCCCGACGCGTACGCGCGGCTCGACGCGCTGGGTGAGCGCCTTCGCGGGGGCGTCGCGCGCCTGCTCGCGGCCACCCGGCGTCGGGGCCAGGTGACGGGGCTCGGGTCGCTGTTCTGGTTACACTGGACGTCGGAGGCGCTGACCGACTATCGTTCGGCGCGGCCCAAGGACGGGGAGATGCCGGTGCGGGTGTTCCTCGGACTCCTGAACGAGGGGATTCTGTTGACCCAGCGGGGACTCGGCGCATGCTCCCTCGCGATGACCGACGAGGACGTGGACCGCTTCATCAACGCGCTCGCGCGCGTGCTGGCGCGAGGGTAAGGCATAGCGGCTGCAGGCCGTCGCGGGGCTGGGGCCCCGCCGGCCGAGGCGCGCATAGGAAAGGAGCTGACGATGGCCAAGTTCATCGATCTCAACGCCGACATGGGCGAGAGCTGGGGCCGCTGGACCCTCGGCGCGGACGAGGAGATCATGCCGTACATCACGTCGGCCAACGTCGCCTGCGGCTTTCACGCGGGCGATCCGCACGTGATGCGCAAGACCGTCGCGCTGGCGATCCGGCACGGCGTCGCGATCGGCTCGCACCCGTCCTTGCCCGACCTGATGGGCTTCGGGCGGCGGGTCATGGACGTCTCACCGCAGGAGCTGAAGGACTACCTCTGCTATCAGACCGGCGCCCTCCGCGAGTTCATCCGCGCCGCGGGCGGCGGAGAGCTACAGCACACCAAGCCGCACGGCATCCTCTATTCCATGATCGAGAAGGACGACGCGCTCGCCACCGCGGTCGCCGAGTCGGCGCGCGAGTCCGGCAAGGAGCTGATCCTGATGGCGCTCGGCTCCGGCAAGTACGATCGCCTCGCGCGCAAGATGGGCGTGCGGGTGGCGTCGGAGGGGTTCGCCGATCGCGCCTACAACGTCGACCTCACCCTCGTCTCGCGCAAGCTATCGGGCTCGCTGATCACCGATCCCGAGCGGGCGGCCGCCCAGGCCGTCAAGATGGCGATGGAAGGCAAGGTCCGGACGATCGACGGCGTCGACATCGACATCGCGGTCCAGACGATCTGCTGCCACGGCGACACGCCGGGGGCGCAGAAGATCGTCCGCACCGTGCGCGAGGCCCTCGACCGCGCGGGCTGCCAGGTCAAGCCGCTCCGCGACTTCCTGCCGAAAGCGTGAGCGCGCAGTGCGCGCCGCAGGGCGTCGCGGGGCTGGGGCCCCGCCGCCCGAGGCGCGCCTATGAAATGGTGACCACGTGAGCACGCCGCTCAAGCGGACGCCGCTCTACCACGAGCACGTGGCGGCCGGTGCGCGCATGGTGCCGTTCGGCGGCTGGGAGATGCCGGTGCAGTACACCGGCATCATCGAGGAGCACCGCGCGGCCCGCGGCGCCGTCGGCCTCTTCGACGTGAGCCACATGGGCGAGTTCGAGATCGAGGGCCCCGGCGCCCTCGCCGCTCTCCAGCACCTGACCACCAACGACGTGGCAACGCTCGAGGTCGGGCAGGTCCAGTACTCGGTCCTCTGCTATCCGAGCGGCACGATCGTCGACGACCTCACCGTCTACCGCCTGGCCGACGAGCGCTACATGATCACCGTCAACGCGGGCAACATCGACAAGGACTGGACCCACGTGACGACGTCGGCCGCGCACATCAAGGACGCTCGCTGGCGCAACGCGTCCGAGGGCACCGGGCTCATCGCGGTGCAGGGACCGAAGGCCGAAGCGCTCGTCGGCCGGCTCGCCGACCTCGACGTGGCGGCGATCGGCTACTACCGCTTCGCGCGCGGCCACGTCGCGGAGGTGCCGACCGTGATCTCGCGGACTGGCTATACCGGCGAGGACGGCTTCGAGCTCTACGCGCCGGCGGACGGCACCGTGAAGCTCTGGAAGGCGCTCCTGGCCGCCGGGCGCGCCGACGGCGCCACGCTCGTCGGGCTCGGCGCCCGCGACACGCTGCGGCTCGAGATGAAGTACGCCCTCTACGGCAACGACATCGACGACACCACGAATGCGCTCGAGGCGGGGCTCGGCTGGGTCGTCAAACCCGCCAAGGGCGAGTTCATCGGGCGCGAGGCGCTCGAGAAGAGTCGCGCCGAGGGTCTGCGGCGCCGCCTGGTCGGCATCGAGATGGTCGACAAGGCCGTCGCGCGCCACGGCTATCCGGTCCAGAAGGACGGCCGCGCGATCGGCGTCGTCACCTCGGGCTCGTACGGCCCGTCGGTCGACCGCTACATCGGCATCGCGTACGTCGAGACGCCGCTGGCGGCCGTCGGCACCGCGCTCGAGGTCGAGATTCGCGGCCAGGCCAAGGCGGCCCGGGTCGCGCGCACGCCCTTCTATCCACCCAAGGTGAAGAAGCCGGCCTGAGACGGCGAGAGGACAGCATGGCCAACGTTCCCAAGGACCTGAAATACACGCGCGAGCACGAGTGGGCCAAGCAGGAGGGCGATCGCGTCCGCGTGGGGATCACCGACTACGCGCAGAGCGAGCTCGGCGACGTGGTCTTCGTCGAGCTGCCGAAGATCGGCGCGAAGGTGACGGCCGCCAAGAACTTCGGCGTGGTCGAGTCGGTGAAGGCGGTGTCCGATCTGTTCGCGCCGATTTCCGGCGAGGTCGTCGAGGTCAACGGCGAGCTCGGACAGAAGCCGGAGACCGTGAACCAGGACCCCTACGGAAAGGGCTGGATGCTCGTGGTCAAGCCCTCGGGCAAGGGCGAGTGGGATCAGCTGCTGAGCGCGCAGCAGTACGAGGCGCTCATCGCGCAGGGGGGCCATTGATGGCCTCGCGCTACGTCGCCAACACGCCGGACGAGCAGACGAAGATGCTCGGCGTGATCGGCGCCGGCTCGCTCGAGGACCTGCTCGTCAAGATCCCGCCGAAGGCGCGCCTGCCGCGGCCGCTCGGCCTGACACCGGCGCTCGCCGAGACGGACCTGATCAGGCACATGGCGGCGCTGGCGGCGCGCAACGCCAACGCGGAGTCGCACGTCTCCTTCCTGGGCGCGGGCTCGTACGACCATTACATCCCGAGCCCGATCAATCACATGGTCCTGCGCGGCGAGTTCCTCACCGCCTACACGCCGTATCAGCCCGAGGCGAGCCAGGGAACACTCCGGACCATCTACGAGTACCAGACGATGATCGCCGAGCTGACGGGAATGGACGTCGCCAACGCGTCCATCTACGACGGCGCGTCCTCGCTCGCCGAAGCCGCGCTGATGGCTCACTCGGTCACGGATCGGCGCGAGCTCGTGCTCTCGCGCGCGGTGCATCCACTCTACAAGCGCGTCACCGCCACGTATTGCGAGGGGCCGGGGATCCGACTCCGCGACCTCCCGGCGCCCGACGGCGTCACCGATCTCGCCGCCGCGCGCCAGCTGGTCGGCGCGAAGACCGCGGCGCTCGTCGTCCAGACGCCGAACTTCTACGGCTGCCTCGAGGACGTGGCCGCCGCGGCCGAGATCGCCCACGCGGCCGGCGCGCTCCTGATCGTGGTCGCTGATCCGGTGAACCTCGGCGTGCTCGAGGGGCCGGGCAAGCTCGGCGCCGACATCGTCGTGGGCGAGGGCCAGGGGCTCGGCGTGCCGACCGGGTTCGGTGGTCCGAACCTCGGCGTGTTCGGCGCCAAGAGTGAGCTGGTCCGGCGCATGCCCGGGCGGCTCGTCGGCGCCACGGTGGACCGCGACGGCAAGCGCGGCTTCGTGCTGACGTTGCAGACCCGCGAGCAGCACATCCGCCGGGCGAAGGCGACGTCGAACATCTGCACCAACGTGGCCCTGTGCGCGCTCATGGCGACGATCTATCTGGCGACGCTCGGGCGCCGGGGGCTCGTCAAGGTCGGCGAGCTCTCGACGGCGAAGGCGCACTACGCGGCCGAGCGCCTCGCGAAGATCCCGGGTGTCTCGCTCCGTTTCACGGCGCCCTTCTTCAAGGAGTTCGCGCTCAAGCTGCCGAAGGCGCCCGATCGCGTCATCCCGCGGCTCGCCCGGCAGGGCTTCCTGGCCGGCGTGCCGCTCAAGACGTTCGACCGCGCCCTGGCCGACTGTCTGCTGGTCGCCGTGACCGAGAAGCGCACGAAGGCGGAGATCGACGCGTTCGCGGCGGCCCTCGAGAAGGCAGTGGCGTGATGGCCGACGCCTACGACAAGCTGATCTTCGAGCTCTCCTCGCCCGGGCGGGTGGCGTGGTCCCTGCCCGAAGCCGACGTGCCCGAGGCCGACGCGAAGAAGCTCCTGCCGGTCAAGCACCTCCGGAGCGACGCGCCCGATCTCCCGGAGGTCTCCGAGTTCGACGTGGTCCGGCACTACTCGCGCCTGTCCCGGATGAACTACGGGGTCGACACGCACTTCTATCCACTCGGCTCGTGCACCATGAAATACAACCCGAAGCTCCACGAGGACATGGCGCGCCTGGCCGGATTCGCCAAGGTCCATCCGCTGGCGCCCGAGGCCTCGGCGCAGGGCGCGCTCCAGCTCATGCACGAGCTCGCGCGCGATCTGGCCGAGATCGCCGGCATGGACGCGGTCTCGCTCCAGCCGGCGGCGGGCGCCCAGGGCGAGCTGGCCGGTGTCCTCATGATCCGCGCCTATCACCAGTCGCGGGGTGAGAAGCGCACGAAGGTGCTGGTGCCCGACTCGGCGCACGGCACCAACCCGGCGTCGACCGCGATCGCCGGCTACGAGGTCGTCGAGGTGAAGTCGCTGCCCAACGGCGAGGTCGACGTCGACGCGCTCGTACGTACGCTCGAGACCGACGTGGCCGCGTTCATGATCACCGTGCCGAACACGCTCGGGATGTTCGAGCCGCGCATCGGCGAGATCACCGAGCTCTGCCACGCCAAGGGCGTCCAGGTCTACATGGACGGCGCGAATCTCAACGCGATCCTCGGCATCACGCGGCCGGGCGACCTCGGCTTCGACGTGTGCCACTTCAACCTGCACAAGACCTTCACGACCCCGCACGGCGGCGGCGGGCCCGGCGCCGGCCCCGTCGGCGTCAAGGCGCACCTCGAGCCGTTCCTGCCGGTGCCCATGGTCACCAAGGACGGCGACGAGTACGCGCTCGACTGGAAGCGGCCGCGCTCGATCGGCAAGCTGCAGGCGTTCTGGGGCAACTTCGGCATGCTCGTGCGCGCCTACACCTACATCCGCACGATGGGGCCCGACGGGCTCCGCTCGGTCTCCGACAACGCGATCCTGAACGCGAACTATATTATGAAGCGCCTAGAGAACGATTACGACGTCGCCGTGCCGGGGCCGTGCATGCACGAGTGTGTCCTGTCCGCACGTCGGCAAAAGAAACTGGGCGTGACGGCGACCGATATTGCCAAACGTCTCTTGGATCTCGGCTTCTACGCGCCGTCGACGTACTTCCCGCTGATCGTCGAGGAGGCGCTGATGATCGAGCCGACCGAGACCGAGGCGAAGGAAACGCTCGACGCCTTCTGCGACGCGATGATCCAGATCGCGCGCGAGGCCGAGACCGATGCCGCGCCCATCCACGAGGCACCAGTGACCACGTCGGTCCGCCGGCTCGACCAGACGAAGGCGGCGCGCGAGCCGAATCTGAGGTGGACGCGCCGCGCCTAGCCTGAGGTCGAGATGACCACGACCCGGCTGCGCGCGGTCCACGCCGACATCACGACGCTCTCGGTCGACGCCATCGTCAACGCGGCGAACTCGTCGCTGCTCGGCGGCGGCGGGGTCGACGGCGCGATCCACCACGCGGCCGGGCCGCAATTGCTCGACGAGTGTCGCCTGCTCCGCGGCTGCCAGACCGGTGACGCCAAGCTCACGAAGGGGTATCGGCTGCCGGCCCGGTTCGTCATCCACACGGTCGGTCCGATCTGGCGCGACGGCGCCAGCGGCGAGCCCGAGCTGCTCGCCTCGTGCTACCGGCGCTCGATCGAGGTCGCGGCGGCGAACGGTGCGCTGACGCTCGCGTTCCCGAGCATCAGCACCGGCGTCTTCGGCTATCCGATCGAGCTCGCGACCGCCGTCGCGGTGAAGGCCGTTCAGCGCACCCTGCAGGAGTTCCCCGCGATCCAGCAGGTCGTGTTCTGCTGCTTCTCGGCCTCCGACCTCGCGGTCTACACGAGGCGCCTGCGCGAGATCGAGTCCTGACGCGATCGGCCGCCCTCTTCGGCTATAGTGCCGGCGATGAACGGATGGATCTTCCCGCGGCCTCTGGAGGTCGTCATGCCTGGACGCGCCCTGCTGCTTTCGCTGGTGATGGTGCTGCTCCTCCCGATCCATGCTCGCGCGCTCCCGTCGGCGAGCCCGGACGAGGTCGGCCTGTCGAAGGAGCGTCTGGCGAGGATCGGACAGGCGCTGATCGGCCAGATCGAGCTCAAGAGCTTTCCGGGCGCCGTCGCGCTCGTCGCACGGAAGGGTCGTGTCGCGTACTTCGAAGCCGTCGGGCAGCTCGACCCGAAGACCGGCGCGCCGATGACGAAGGACGCGATCTTCCGGCTCTACTCGATGACGAAGCCCTTCACGTCGGTGGCGGCGATGATGCTCGTCGAGGAGGGGCGACTGCGCCTGACGGATCCGGTCGGCACGTACCTGCCGAAGCTTCTCAAGCTGGACGTCGCGATGCAGAGCACGGACTCGAGCGGCAAGCCCACCTACACGGTCGTCCCGTCCGAGCGGCCCGTGACGGTCTACGATCTCATGCGCCACACCTCGGGGCTGGTCTACGCGGGATCGACCCGCAACGAATACGTGAAGGATCAGTACGCGAAGGAGAACGTGGGGTGGTCGGGCGTGACCCCCACCGAGCAGCTCGACGCGCTGGCCAAGGCTCTCCTGGCTCGTCAGCCCGGAACCATGTGGGAGTACGGTCTCTCGACCGACGTCGTGGGACGCGTCGTCGAATCGGTCGCGGGGATGCCGCTCGGCCGCTTTCTCAGCGAGCGTCTCTTTCGTCCGCTCGGCATGAAGGACACGGCATTTCTCGTGCCGCCCGACAAGGTCGAGCGGCTGGCGCGGCCCCTCGCCGTCGATCGCACGACCGGAAAGCCCATCGTCCTGCACGACGTCACGATCGCGCCGAAGAACGACGCCGGCGGCGCCGGCGCCGCCGGGACCGCGATGGACTACGCGCGGTTCCTGCAAATGCTCGCGAATGGCGGCTATCTCGACAACAACTGGATCCTCGCCGGGACGACCGTCCGCCTCATGACCGCGGATCACCTGGGCGACATCAAGCCCGCGATCCCGCTGCTCGCGCCGGGCTACGGCTTCGGTCTGGGCTTCGCGGTCCGGCGCGCGGACGGCCTGAACGGCGTCGCCGGCGCGGCCGGCGAATACAACTGGGGCGGAGCGGGCGGCACGATGTTCTGGGTGGATCCCCGAGAGCAGCTGGTCGCCGTGCTGATGACCCAGGCGCAGCCCGGACCGTGGCAGCGCGAGTTCCGCGAGCTGTTCCGACAGCTCGTCTACCAGGCGATCGTCGACTGAACCAAGCGCTCAGCGCCGATCGCGCTCCCGTGCGATGCTAGGGCCGTGACGGACGATGCGCGTGTCCAAACCTGGCGCCTGCTGGTGACCGAGGCCGTCGACGGCGCCACGAACATGGCGATCGACGAGGCGGTCTGGCTCGGCCGGCGCGCCGGCACCTCGCCGCCGACGATCCGCTGCTTCGCATGGGCGCCGCCCACCGTGTCGCTCGGCTACGGCCAGCCGCTCGATCAGCATGTCGACGTCGTCGCCTGCCGCCGCCTCGGGGTCGGGATCGTCCGGCGTCTCACCGGCGGCAGCGCGATCTACCACGACGGCCCGGAGCGCGAGCTGACGTACAGCGTCGTGGCAGGCGCCGACGATATCGGCGGAGGCGCGCGCGACCTCCTGTATAGCTATGAGTGGATCGGCCGTGCGCTGGCCGCCGGGCTCCGCGGGCTGGGCGCGCCGGTCGAGATGACCGGCGTCGCGCGCGGCGACGAGCCCACCACGGCGTTCTGCTTCGCGCGCACCGGTAGCTGCGAGATCGAGCTTCACGGGCGCAAGCTCGTGGGGAGCGCGCAGCGGCGGTACGGTCGCACGTTCGTCCAGCACGGATCGATCCTGCTCGGCGTGGACGCAGCCCGCCTCGCCCAGATCTTTCCGACGACCGACGATCCGCTGGCCACCTTGACCACGCTCGAGGCCGCGCTCGGCCATCGGCCGAAGTTCGACGACGTCGCGGCCGCGCTCGCGGCGGCGTTCGAGCGCGAGCACGGGCTCGACCTCTCGCCCGACGGGCTCGACGCGGACGAGACCGCGACGGTCGAGCGGCTCGTGCGCGACAAGTACGCGACCGATGCGTGGCTGACGGGGCGCGCGTGAGCCGCGAGTATCCCGACTATCCGCGGGTCGGCGTCGGCGCCGTCATCCTCCACGACGACAAGGTCCTGCTCGTGCGACGCGGCAAGGCGCCGTCCTTCGGGAAGTGGAGCCTGCCCGGCGGCCTGGTCGAGCTCGGCGAGACCACCCGCGAGGCGATCGCGCGCGAGATCCTCGAGGAGTGCGGGATCAAGATCCGGATCGTCGACGTGGCCGGCATCCTCGATCGCGTGGTGAAGGACGACGCCGGCCGTGTTCGCTATCATTACGTGCTGGTGGATTACCTGGCGTATCCCGATTCGCTGGACGTCGAGGCGGGTGACGACGCGGCCGAGGCGCAGTGGTTCGAGGTCGACCGCGTCGCGGAGCTCGACACGACCCAGGGTCTCCTGGACATGATCCGGCGGGCCGAGGCGCTGAGAGGAGGAACGCGCGGGTGAAAGTCGAGATCCTCACCAAGCGGCTGGAGGAGGTCGCGGCCGACGCGCTCGTCGTCGGCCTCTACGTCGGCGAGACGAAGCTGCCGGAGCGTCTGGCGCGCCTCGATCGCGCGGCGCAAGGACAGCTCAAGCGGGTGCTCGACCTCGAGAAGTTCGCGGCGAAGGCAGGGCAGG
>Ga0306921_10005350_pt1 | contig 13312 bp, 11 predicted proteins | sample sta12Cox44000080_FD_203760 | JGI IMG/M metagenome (GOLD analysis project Ga0306921, IMG submission 203760) | Lab enrichment of tropical soil microbial communities from Luquillo Experimental Forest, Puerto Rico - statoxic.12C.oxic.44.000.080 (v2)... | ecosystem: Environmental > Terrestrial >... | reverse complement strand
AAATCTCCTGGTTCGACGAGCTGTGGAGCACCACCTGCGCACCGCCAAGCTTGATGGTCCCGCCCTGCGTGGTGATGAAGCCTTCGATGACACCGCCGGGTGTCTGTTGTGCAAAGGCGTGCGTTTGCAGGCAGAGCACAGACACGATCAGAGCAAGGATGAGCCTCAAGCGGAACACCAGCCGGATCCCATTGTGGTCTATCGGCGCCGGACGATCAATTAACAAGCCAAAAGGCGAGCGCGACGACCGCCCCAGCTGCCACATCTATCCAGTAGTGATAACGCCCAACGACGCAGGCGATACAAATCCCGATGGCGAGGCCCAGCAGCACGGTCCCGGCCCACGGTAAGGTGCCGATGACCCCAAGCGCCACGGCGAGCGATACCGCGGCGTGCCCGCTCGGGAACGTGTTCACCCCAATCGACACATGTTCGACCATCTGCGTGGCGAGGTGGTGGATGGTCTTGTCCGCGAGCTGCGGTTTTCGTTCGAGAACCCACGGCGGGCGTGTCTGGATGAACGCCAGCGGCCCGAACGCCGCGAATTCGCTGCCTACCACCATGGTCCAGTAGCGATCGAGCAGGGCGCCGTGGCCCGTCAACGCAAGGAGTCCCGCGCCGGCTGGAATCAACAGGAAGCAGCCCATGTAGATCACTTCCAGCGCCGCGACCAGCACGCGGGGCCACCTGACGAACCGCATGGCCGGATCGCCCAGCAGCCGCTGATCCCATCGCATCAGCCACGCTTCCGTGGCCAGCGACGGCGATGCGTAGAGGTACCCGCTGAGGAAATATCCCGCCAGGATGTAGGCCATCGGCGCGACGTCGCGGATCCACGCGGCCTCCGATCGGGCGATGGCCACGACCGTTCCAGCGGCAGCGGCCGACGCGCCCATCAGGAACGATCGGCGCGCGATCGATAATCGCGGCAGCCAGCACGCCACGCCGATATACAAAAAATACGAGGCCGCGATCCATTCGAACGAACGCACCAGCGAACGATACCCTATCGCTTACCATTGACGGACGCATGAGCGCATCGATCGAGGTACGAACAGTTAGACGTCGCGGGGAGCGACGACGATTCGTGGACTACATGTACGAACGTAACGCGGGCGATCCGCACTGGATCTCGCCGCTGCGCATCGCCGAGCACGAGCGGCTGAATCCGGCGAAGAACCCGTTCTTCGCCCACGCGGACGTGGAGCTGATGCTCGCGTGGAGAGGGAGCAGAGTGGTCGGCCGGATCGCCGCGATCGACGACCGCCTGCACCGTGAAACACACGGCGAGAACCTCGCGATGTTCGGCTTCTTCGAAGCCGAGGACGGCGAGGCCGCGCGCGCACTGCTCGCCGCCGTCGAGAACTGGGCGAAGGCCCGGGGGCGGCAGAGGGTCCGCGGCCCAATCAGCCCCTCACTGAACGAGATGTGCGGCCTCCTGATCGACGGGTTCGACACCGATCCGATGCTGCTGATGCCGCACAACCCGCCGGAATACGCCGCGCACATCGAGTCGGCCGGTTATGCCAAGGTGAAAGACCTGTTCGCGTGGCTGTGTACCGTGGAGGGCGACGCCGCGCCGCCGTTCATCGAGCGCGCAGCGCGGCGGGTGCGCGCCAGGCACGGGGTGACCACGCGTCAGCTCAATCTGAAGGAGTTCACGACCGAGGTCGAGCGTCTGCGCGCACTGTACTGTGCGGCGTGGGAACGCAATTGGGGGTTCGTCCCGCCGACCGTGGACGAATTCCGGCGCATCGCATCGGAGTTGAAGCCGATCTTCGATCCGCGCTGCAGCGTCTGCGCGGAGGTGGACGGCAGAATGGTCGCGTGCCTGGTCTCGGTGCCGGACATCAACCAGGCGTTGAAAGGCACGAGCGGCAGGCTCGTCCCCTCGACCATCGCTCGCCTGCTGCTGCGCCGCCGCTATATCACGCAAGTCCGGCTGCTGCTGCTCGGCGTGGAGGCGGAGTTCCGCGGCGCGGGTCTGTACACACTGCTGCTGTCGGAGTGGCATCGTCAGATGCGCACGACCACGCCATACACGCGCGCCGAGTTCTCGTGGGTCCTCGAGAACAACCGCGACATCAATCACACAGCGGAAGCCGCCGGCTCACGGCACTACAAGACCTATCGTCTCTACGAGAAGACGATGTGACGCGGCGCGTGGCGGTGACCGGCGCGTCCGGATTCATCGGACGGCACGTGGTCGAGCATCTCGAGGCGCGCGGCACGACCGTCGCTCCGCTTCGCCGTCCCTTCGAGCGGGCCGCGCTGTTACAGGCGATGCGCGACGTCGAGGCTGTCGTTCACCTCGCGGGCGTCGTGTCCGCGTTGCGTGAACGGGACTACTTCGCCGCCAACGTCGAGGGCACGCGGCTGGTCGCCGAAGCATGCGCGACCGCCGGCGTCCCGATGATCAACATCTCCAGCCTCGCGGCAGCCGGGCCGGCCCCACCGCGGGCGCCGCGTTCCGAAGACGATCCGCCGTCGCCCATCAATGCCTACGGACGCAGCAAGCTCGGAGGCGAACGCGCCATCGCACGAATCGACGGCCTGCGGTGGACGACGATTCGCCCGGGGGTCGTGTATGGCCCGGGCGATCGCGCGTTGCTTCCGATCTTTCAGGTCGCGGCGCGCGGTTTCATGCCGCTCGTCGGCCGCGTCGACGCGGCGTACACCTTCATCCACGTGCGCGATCTGGTGCGAGCAATCGCCGCGGCGGTCGATCGCCCGGCGGCCGGCAACACGGTATTCGCTGGCCATCCTGAGCCGGTCACCAGCCGGCAGGTCCTCGAAGCGGCGCGCGCGGCTTCCGCCTCGCGTGCAACCATCGTCCGAATCCCGATGATCCTCACGCGCGCGGCGGCCATCGCCGGCGACGTGGCGGGAATGGTTCGCGGGAAACCGTCGGTGATCAACAGCCGGCGCTACGCGGAGCTGGCGTCGGAAGGATTCGTCTGCCACGTCGACCGCCTGCGAGATCGCCTGGGCATTGTCGCGGCGATCGGTCTGCCGGAGGGGTTGGCCGACGCGTACGCCTGGTATCGACGAGAGGGCTGGTTATAGAAGCGAGTCAGGCCGGCCGCTACGAAGACAGCGACCCGACGGCGCGCGTCACACCGATTTCGGCGCCGACTCGTCCCAGGATGTCGAGCGCCTTGGTCAACTGCTCGGGCGTGTGCGCGGCCGAGCAGCTCGCGCGAAGCACGCATTCATCGACCGGGCACCCCGGCGGGACGATGAGGTTCACGTACAGCCCCTCCGTCAGCAGCCGCTGCCACAGCGCGATCGTGCGCTCTTCATCACGCGTGACGATCGGCACGATGGGCGATTCGGTGTCGCCAATGACGTAGCCGAGCTCGCGGAGTCCCTGACGGAGACGGCGGACGTTGGCCCAGAGCTGATCCCGCAGTTCCGGATGCGTCCGGACGACTTTCACCGCGGCGCTGACGCTCGCCACGTTCGACGGAGACCCGGACGCCGTGAACACGTACGCACGCGCGAGGAAATGCAGCGCGCGCAATTCGGAATGATTCGACACGCAGACGCCGCCGATGCCGGCCAGCGACTTCGAGAAGGTTCCCACGACGAAATCGACCTGGTCGAGGACGCCCTGATCCTCGGCGCAGCCCAGCCCCGTTCGTCCGTACGTCCCGAGCGAGTGCGCCTCGTCGACGAGGACATAGGCGCCGTGCGAGCGGCACACGTCGACGATGTCCCGCAGCGGCGCGACGTCGCCGCGGATCGAATAGAGCCCCTCGACCACGACCAGCCGGTTGCGTCCCGACGCGGGGAGCCGCTCGAGCTTCTTGCGCAGGCTCTCTGCGGAGTTGTGGCGGAAGCCGATGACCTGCGCGGCGGTCTGCCTCGTCGCGTCGTAGATGCTGGCGTGGCTGTCGCGATCGATGAGGATCACATCGCCGGCGCCGCACAGTCCCCCGATAAGCGACAGGTTCGCCTGGTAGCCCGTGCTGAAGATGATCGCGTGCCGCTTGCCGAACCAATCGGCGAACTCCCGCTCGAGATCCTCGTGGATTCCCAGTGTGCCATTGGCGGTGCGCGAGCCGGTTGTGCCCGTGCCGTATTCGAGGATGGCGCGCCGCGCGGCCTCCGTCACGTCCGGATGGAGCGTCAGCCCAAGATAGTTGTTCGACCCGAACATGAGCGTCGGGCGCCCGGCGATCACCACTTCACCGGGGCCGAGCACCCGCTCGATCATCGTCTGGCCGGGCACAAAATCACCGGGCGCAAACGTCTCGCGCCGTTTCTCAATTGCTCGCAACTTGTCGAGTAGATCCATCGAAGCCTAGTCCCTCGTCCCCATGCCCTGCACCTTGAGCCCGAGCTCGCCGCTCTCGTACCGCGCCTTGGTGGCCGCGCGCTGCACTTTTCCGCTCGTCGTACGCGACACGGTCCCGCTGCGGACCACCGCCACATCGGCGACGTAAAGCCCGAAGAGATCGCGAATCTCCCGGCGAATCGTCTCTGTGAGCACCTCGGACCGCACGGTGCCACTCGGCTCGACGACGATCACGACGCGGTCCGCCTGCCCGAACTCACTGGCCCCGAACGCTACGACCCGCCCACGCCGCACACCGCTCAACGCGTCGACGGCCCATTCCAGGTCTTGCGGGTGATACTTCCGGCCGTTGACGATGATGATGTCTTTCGCGCGGCCGCAGACGAAGAGCTCACCGCCGGACAGGTAGCCCAGGTCGCCCGTGCGCAGCCATCCGTCGCGGATGGTCTGGGCGGTCAACGCGTCCTGCTTATAGTACCCCAGCATGACCGACGGGCCGGCGAGAAGGATTTCCCCGACGTGCCGCTCCTTCGCGGGACGGCCGTCCTCGTCCACGATTTGAAGCCGGTGCCCCGGCAGCGCCGATCCACAACTGACCAGCGAGACCGATGGGCCAGTTCCGTCGTGCGCGACGGCCACCCGCCGGCCGGTCAGTTCGTCGGCCGACACGGTTTCGGTCCGCGGACGCCGGCCGCGCGGCGGGAACGTCGCGGCGAGGACATGCTCGGCAAGCCCGTAGCACGGTAGAAAGCTCGTATCGCGGAATCCGGCAGGCCCAAACTTCTCCGCAAACGCGGCCAGCGTCGGCGGATGAATCGGTTCCGCGCCGCACCCCGCGACTCGCCAGCTCGAAAGATCCAGGCCGTCGAGATCCTTCACCCGCCTGACGCAAAGGTCGTACGCGAAGTTCGGCGCGAAGCTGACGGTCGCGCGGTGCCGCGTGATCGCGCGCAGCCACTCGGCTGGACGTCGGACAAACGACTCGGGCGGTAAAAGGACGCATGTGCGGGCCGTATACAAGGCACCAAGCGCCATGCCGACCAGCCCCATGTCGTGATTCAGCGGAAGCCAGCTGACACCGACGTCCTCGGCTGACGCGGCAACGGCCGACGGCCCCAGGAACGCCTGGATGTTCGCCGAGACGTTCGCGTGGGTGAGCGCGATCCCCTTGGGCGCCGACGTGGATCCCGACGTGAACTGCACGAACGCGATGTCGTCCAGCGACGGACGCCAGTCGGGGCTCATCTCGGCGCTGTCGAAGGTTTCGGGACAGAGAACGAACGAGAGATCCGGGCATTGCGCGCGGACACCTTCGAACGAGGGCGCCAGCTCGCGGCTCGTGACCACGGCCCGGGCGCCCGACGCGCGGAGGATCGCCGTGGTGAGCTCCAGGTAGCGCGGCAGATCGCTGGTCGTGGACGGCGGATAGATCGAGGCCGGCAGCAGGCCGCCAATCGAGGCGCCGAAAAGCGTCGTCAGGAACTGTTCGGCGTCGGGCAGGACGAGCCCGACGACATCGCCGCGGCGAAGGCCGGCGTCTCGAAGCGAGCTGGCCGTTCGAAGGGCGGCCTGCTGCAACTCGGCATAGGTTCGCCGGTCATCGCCGTCGCCTCTTACGAAACAGTAACCCGCGTCGGCGCCCGCACCGCGCTCCAGTGCTTCGGGCAGCGTCCGCAAAGGTGTCATCAGCTGTTTGACTGCTCCTCGACCAGGAGCGTGACTTGCGCGACGACCTGTGCGACCGTGCGGGTCGCCGGGACGCCGTTGAGCGGAATCGAGATATCGAATCGATCTTCCAGCTCCGCAATCACTTCGAGAATCTGCAGTGAATCAAATCCCAGGTCCGCGACCAGATCGCTGGCCAGCGAGGGGTCGATGGGACGCCGGCTCACGTTCTTGAGGACATCGATCACGCCGTCTTCGATGGGGGCCGACGTCGGTTGAGACATGAACGACGAGTGTAAGGATAGCATCAGCTGATGAGGATTCGATAAGTTCAACGTCGCAAGGGACTGACGTTTTCGTGAAGAAACGATGTCATGATGGCTGAGTCCGCATGAACGTCCTTCGGCCGCTGCCACTCGTACTGGTCCTGCTGATCGCGGTTCCCTCGGCCCAAATCGATCCGCGCAGCGCGCTCGTCGAGCGCGCTGCCTGGACCGCGCTCAACGCCGGCCAGGCGCATGCGGCCGCCGAAGGCTTTCGCGACGCGCTCGAGGCAGATCCCAGGAACCCACGGTTGCACCTCGGCGCCGGGATGGCGGCGTCGCTCGAGCGGCGCGACGCCGACGCACGCGGCGAGTTCGAACGCGCGCTCGGGCTGGATCCCACGCTGATGATCGCCCGCGCCATGCTCGGACAGACTCAGTACCGCATGGGCGAGCGCGAGCTCGCCGTCCGCACGTACGAGACGCTCGTCGCCATGGCCCCCGACGACAGCGACGCGCGCGCCACGCTCGAACGCTGGCGGCGCGAAGCCGACTTGCACGACCGCATGCAGCAGGCAATCGGATCGCATTTCACGGTGTCGTTCGAAGGACCGGCGGAGGCCGAACTGGCGGCCGAGGCTCTCGAGATCCTGGATCGGGCGTACTGGCGCATCGGCCAGCTGCTTGGCAGCTATCCCGCGTCGCCGATCGGCGTGGTGCTCTACACGAATGAGCAGTTCCGCGACATCACGCGCGCGCCGGCATGGGCCGCGGGCGCCTACGACGGCACGATCCGCGTGCCGATGCGGGGCGCGCTCGACGAACCACAGGAGCTCGATCGAGTGCTGTCGCACGAGTTCACGCACGCCCTCGTCCGAACGCTCGCCTCGCGCGGCGTGCCGACGTGGCTCAATGAAGGCCTCGCCACCGCGCTCGAGACGGGCGATCTGGGCTGGGCCGAGGAGCAGACACGCGGGCGCCCCGCGGTGCCGTTGAGCGCCCTCAATTCCGGCTTCAGCCGGTTCACGGGCGGACAGGCGCAACTGGCCTACGCCACGAGCGCGCTCGCGGCGCGGCGCCTCCTCGACGAAGCCGGTGGCTTCGCCGTCGCGAATCTGCTGCGCGATCTCGGCGAGGGCGTCGCATTCGATGCGGCCTTTCTCCACCGGATTCAGCGGCCTTTCTCCGAATTCGCCGCGATGTTGTGACGACGACCGGCCTGCGGTGCGCACAGCCAGGCTCTCGCGGTGGGTTACACTGGCGGCATGCCGGCCCCAGCTGCAGGAGATACGATTCTCTCGGCCGCGCGCGAGCTTCGACAGCTGCTCGGCAGGCGAGCCAACGATGCCGCGGTGGTTCGCGAACACCATAGCCGCGGCGAGTCGTATCACACACCCGCAGCGCCTGATATCGTCTGCTTCCCGCACACGACCGACGAAGTCGCCGCCATCGTACGGATTGCGCAGGCGCACCGCCTGCCCCTCGTGCCGTTCGGCGCCGGAACATCGCTGGAAGGCCACGTGAACGCGTTCTCCGGCGGGATCACGGTCGATCTGCGCGAGATGAACAAGGTTTTGCGCGTGAGCGTCGACGATCTCGACACCACCGTCGAAGCCGGCGTGACGCGGCTGCAGTTGAACAAGGCGCTCGCCAACACCGGGCTCACGTTTCCCGTCGATCCCGGCGCCGACGCCACCATCGGCGGCATGACCGCCACCAGGGCATCGGGCACAACCGCTGTCCGCTACGGCACGATGCGCGAGAACGTGCTCGGCCTCACCGTGGTCCTTGCCGATGGAACGATCATTCGCACCGGCACGCGTGCGCGAAAGTCGTCCGCCGGCTACGACCTGACTCGGCTCTTCGTCGGCTCGGAAGGCACGCTCGGCGCGATGACCGAGATCACTCTTCGGCTCCATCCCCTCCCCGAGGCCGTGTCGGCGGCGGTCTGCTCGTTCGAATCGATGCAGGGCGCGGTGGAAACGGTGATCGCGACGATTCAGCTCGGCATCCCGGTCGCCCGCATCGAACTGCTCGACGAGGTCCAGCTCGATGCCGTCAACCGGTACTCGAAGACGTCGTATCCGGTGGCGCCGACGCTGTTCTTCGAGTTTCACAGCGACAGCGCGCGTCATGTCACCGATCAGGCGGAAGCCGTGCAGGCGCTCGCCGCCGACCACGGCGGAAGCGGATTCCAGTGGGCGACGCACCTCGAAGATCGCGAGCGGCTGTGGCAGGCACGTCACGACGCGCTGTACGCCGCGCTCGCCCTCAGGCCCGGATCCCGCGCCTGGACGACCGACGTCTGTGTGCCGATCTCTCGCCTCGCGGATTGCGTCGTCGAGACAAAGCGCGAGAACGCGGACGCGCCCTTTCCGATCTGTCTCGTCGGCCACGCGGGCGATGGAAACTTCCATCTGATTTACGTGCTCGACCCCACGAACAATGACGAGCTCGAGCAAGCGCGGCGGCTCAACGAGCGAATGGTGCTTCGCGCGCTCGCGATGGGTGGCACCTGCAGCGGTGAGCACGGCGTCGGCGTTGGCAAGATGAAGTTTCTCGAGCAGGAGCATGGCGCCGCCTTGAGCGTCATGCGGACGATCAAGCAAGCGCTCGACCCGGACAACCGGATGAATCCCGGCAAGATGATTCAGATCTGAAGTCCAAATCTGAAGTCCAAATCTGAAATCCAAATCTGAAATCTGAAATCTGCAATCTGAAATCTCGAGCCCTCCAATCACCACGGTAGAATGATCCATGCGACAACGTGACCGCCCGGCTGTTTCCCACCGCTCCACGCCTGATCGCGGTCGCTGTTGTCTTCGCAACGCTGGTCGTCGCGCAAGCCGCGCAGGCGAAGACGTTCGCGTTTAAGGCCACGGGCAAGGGCGGCACCATCTACCTGATGGGATCCATCCACGTGATGTCCGAGAGCTTCTATCCGCTGAACCCGGTGCTCGAGGCCGCGTTCAAGGATTCGGACCTGCTCGTCGAGGAAGTCGATCTGGCCCAGATGCTCGATCCCATGGCGCAGATGAACATCCTCACGCGCGGCATGCTGCCGTCCAACCAGTCGCTCGACAAGGTGATTTCTCCTGCGACGCTCGCGTTGGTCCAGAAGGCGACGGGCGATCTCGGACCCGCGGCCGGACCGTTGATGCGGTTCAAGCCCTGGATGCTCGCGATCACCCTGCAAGGCATGGAGCTCATGAAGGCAGGCTTCGATCCGGCGCTCGGGCTCGACCAGCATTTCTATGACCAGGCGAAGGAGTCCGGCAAGAGCGTTCAGGGCCTCGAGACCGTCGAATTCCAGATTTCGCGCTTCGATGCGATGACGATGGAACAGCAGGACCGGATGCTGTCGGAAACGCTGAAGGAGCTGGCGACGGAAACCGAAACCGTCGGCAAGCTGGGCGACGCCTGGAAGGCCGGCGATGTGCCGACCATCGAACGCATCGCCCTCGCCGATCTCAAGTCGGATCCGCTCATGTACCAGCGGCTGCTCGTCGAGCGGAACAAGAACTGGATGCCCAAGATCGAGGCGCTCTTCGCGCGTCCCGGCAAAGCGCTGGTCGTCGTCGGCGCCGCGCACCTCGTCGGCCCGGACGGGTTGATCGCCATGCTGAAGGCTAAGGGCTACACCGTCGAGCAGCTCTAATCGGCCGACGGCAAAAGAAGTAACCGCGGAGTGCGCAAAGACCGCTGAGCCGCATATGGCTCTGCGATCTTCGCGGTCTCCGCGGTTTCATCTCTCTATTGCTGTTCACCGCAGCGACCCGTCGTCAAGAGGTGCTCGGCGACGACGCGAATCAGCCCATGACCACCGTCGCGCGCCCTCGTCAATTGACGGCGGCCATCGTCGATCGTCGAGCGGCCACGCGCGTCGCTCGTCGCTCCGTCCATCTCGCTCGCGCACAGCTTCCGGTGGCCGGCGACCAGGTTGAGATACGGCGCCAGCCACGGCTTGGGGAGATCGGTCAACAGCTGATCGATGAACTTTGCCTCGCGGCGCGGCATCTCGGGCATCCCCTGCCAATCGGGCTCGACGTCCGCATCCAGCGCGTACTGCGGCGCCACCTTGGCGCTGTCGACGCGCGGGAAGAGGCAGAAGACCACGCGTTCGATTCCCACACGCCGCTCGTACGTCACGCGCTCGTCCTCGGTCGCTCCCGGAGGTGGTGTGATTCCGCTCTTGAACGCGTGCTCGCGCTGCAAATACTCGTTGAGTTGCGCTTGAACGTTTTTCGGGAGGTCCACCGTGAGCGCCGACGGCGGCATCTCTTTGCCCCATAGCACCGCGTCCGCGATGGCCGCGGCACCAGACAGTTCACCCGCTGGTGTCGCCGCCGTCCAACCGGCAAACGCCAACACGGTCGCCGCTATCGCGACGATTTGGCGGGCGGAAAATGCTGTTCGTACCACCGGATGCTCCGATCGATGCTGTCGACGACGTGCGTTGACTCGCGGATACCGTGACCCTCGCGGGGATACCGCACCATGATCGCCTCGGTCCCCACATCGCGCAGGCCGATGTAGAACTGTTCCGCCTCCGCAATGGGAACGTCGTTGTCGTTTTCACCATGCATCAGCATGGTGGGCGTGTGCGCGTTGGCCACGTGGCGGATAGCTGAGCGCTCGAGCAGCGTGTCCATCAGGTTGCCCTGGTGCGGAAAAACGCCCCACTCCATCTGCTCGTACTGGTTGTAGTAGGTCATGTAGTTGTAGCTGATCAGGTTGATGATCGCGGCGGTCGGAATCGCGGCTTTGAAGATGCTGGTCTGCGTGATCAGCCACGCGCTGAGTTGACCGCCGTAACTCGTGCCCTCGACGCCGAGCTTGTCGCGATCGATCCACTGATTCCGCCGCATCGCGGCGCTGAGTGCGTACAGCACATCCTGCCCTTCGTTCCCGTTCTGATCGCCGAACACCGCGTCGGTGAAGGCCTGGCCGTATCCCGTCGAGCCGCGGTAGTTGACCATCAGCGTCGCCCAGCCGCGCGCGGCATAGACCTGATTCTTGAAGTTGAACGCCGGACCCTGCTGGCCGTGCGGCCCGCCGTGGATGTTGACGATCAGCGGACACTTCGCCGTTTCGCTGCAGCCGTTCGGCTTCGTCAGGAACGCCTCGACGTCGAACTTGTTGTCGTTCGAAACGAACGTGAACGCCTCGACATCGGCGAGCCGTTTCCCGCGAAGCAGGTCGGCATTCAGATCGGTGAGCTTGCGTCCACCGACGTACAACTCGGCCTGATCGGATGCCGTCGACAGCGTGTACGCGATGACCGACCTGGCGACCGACACGGCGCCGACGCTGCCGGTGTCGCCGACGATCTTTTCCGCCGGGCAGCCTCCTTCGCCAAGGCTGCGGCGCCCGGGCGCATCTGCCGCGCACGTGAGTGGCAGCCGGTAGAGATGGGAGCTGCCGCGCTCCTGCACCGTGAACAGCACCGCGCGGCCGTCTGCAGACCATTCCGGCGCTCCCTGCCGGTTGTCGATGCCACGGCCGACCTCACGTCGATTGGATCCGTCGGCGCCGATCGTCCAGACGTGCGTATCCTCCATCGTCGTTTCGAGATCGGTGAGGCCGCGTTTGGTGGCTTGGTAGGCGATCGTCTTCCCGTCGGGCGACCAGCGCGGTCGATACTCCGCGTTCTCGGTGGACGTGAGCCTCCGGATCGATTTGTCCGCCACCTTCAACGTGAACAGGTCGTAGTTGAAGAATTGATCCTCGTTGGGCTCGCGGTTCGAGATGAAGGCAATCTCGTCGCCATTGGGTGACCAGTCGATCGAGTGTTCGTAGTGCGTGCCGTCGGTGAGCTGGTCGATGCGTCCGGAGGCAAGATCCACGACGAAGATGTGCAGCCGGCGGTTGTCGTTGAACCGGGTGTTGCCTTCGGCGGCGTCGGGTTTGTAGAGGTAGCGCGTGATGACGATAGGATCGCCTGTCGCGTCGGCGGTCTCGGGCCCCGGCACCGACGACACGAACGCGATCCGCTTTCCGTCCGGAGACCACGCGACGGTCTTGCCTGTCGTCGGCAGCGGGCTGTTCGTGCCCGACATGTCTGCAAGGAACCGGGCCCCTGTGCCGTCGGGGTGCACAATCGAAAGGCCCGCCTTGTCGCCGACGCGACCGTTATACGCGATCCACTGTCCGTCCGGCGACCAGTTGGGGTTTCCCGACGGCTCCTTGTCGCCGCCAACGCGCAAGGTCTTGCCGTCGGCCAGCGTCATCACCCAGAGCTGTCCGTAGGGACGTCCGGCACCGTCGTTGTTCTCAACGGTGTACGCCACTCTCGTCGCGTCCCGGGAGACCTCGACGCCCGACACGGATCGCAGCTTCAGCAGATCGCTGCTTTGCAGTCGATCCTGTGCGAAGGCGACGCCTGTCATCAACGAAACGAGTACAACCGGAAGCGACACGGCCTGAAGAATCGGAAGAAACCGCCGAGACCGCCAAGATCGCGGAGTGAAACTCTCTCCTTCCGGTTTGAAAAGAACACCCTCAGCGGTCTCTGCGGTCTCTGCGGTTTCTTCTGATCGAGTCGAGCAGAGACTGTGCACACGCATAACGTTGCCTCTTGAAGGGTTAATCCCAGAAGCGGAAGCCGAGTTTTCGGAGCAGCTCTCGGTCGGCGCCCACATAAACGAAGTACTTGCCGTCCACGGTGAAAATCGAATCCGGATTGGCAATCAGCCCCTCGAGTCCGCCCGTGCAGATCGGAATGTCCCAGCATCCGGGCGCCCCGCTCGCGTGCGTGTATCCGACGACCGCCACCTTCTCTCCGCTCGCGAGCGCACGATCGACGGTCGTCGAGTATGCAGGATATCGGCTGATCGGGTACGTCCACCGGGCGAGCACCTGTTCGTTGCTGTAGAACATCAGCTGCGAGTCGAGAAGGCCGTTCATCGAGAAGACGCGTGTGACGTCCTTGACCTTCAGGTACCCGAGCACCTGCTGCAGGCGCCGCGCTTCCGTCCACCGGTCGGGTGAATTCTTCCAGAGGTAGTTGAACTCGGAGAACTCTCGCATCGACAGGCCCCCGAGGACCAGCATCGCCGCCGTGATGCCGAGCACCACGCTCCTC
>Ga0306921_10005349_pt1 | contig 13313 bp, 12 predicted proteins | sample sta12Cox44000080_FD_203760 | JGI IMG/M metagenome (GOLD analysis project Ga0306921, IMG submission 203760) | Lab enrichment of tropical soil microbial communities from Luquillo Experimental Forest, Puerto Rico - statoxic.12C.oxic.44.000.080 (v2)... | ecosystem: Environmental > Terrestrial >... | reverse complement strand
CAAACCTCACCGTAGACGGCGGCACCAACGCTTGATCAGCATTTGCAACCCGACCCCGGACAACGCCCAGACGACAGACCAACCGTCTTACGCGTCGCCAGTTCACATCGTAGAAGAAAGAAGGAGAACATCATGGCAGAGAAGAAATCAGCATCCGCTCCAAAACAGCTTCCAGCCTCCCACGCAGGAGAATTCCGACTCGGCAACGATCTTCCTGTCACGCGCCTTGGCTACGGCGCCATGCGCATCACCGGCGCCGGCGTTTGGGGCCCGCCCGCCGATCGCGCCGAGGCCATCCGCGTCCTCCGCCGCGCCCTCGAGTTAGGCGTCAACTTTATTGACACCGCTGACTCATACGGTCCCAACGTCAGTGAAGAACTCATCGCCGAAGCTTTGTACCCCTATCCTGCCAACCTCCTCATGGCTACCAAAGGTGGTTTCGATCGTCCCGGTCCCGACGTATGGGTCGAAAACGGCCGCCCCGAGCATTTGCGAGCAGCCTGCGAAGGCAGCCTCCGCCGCCTCCGTCTCGATCGGATCGATCTCTACCAACTGCATCGCATCGATCCCAAAGTCCCCGCCGAAGATCAACTGGGCACTCTCAAAGACCTTCAGGCTCAGGGAAAAATCAAGCACATCGGCCTCTCCGAAGTCAGCGTGGCGCAGATCGAGCAAGCCCGCACCATCGCTCCCATCGTGAGCGTGCAGAATCGTTACAGCCTCGCCGACCGCGGTTCCGAAGACGTCGTGGACTATTGCGAGAAACACGACCTGGGATTCATTCCGTGGTTTCCGCTTGCCGCTGGAAAGATCGTCGGCTCTGACAGTCCCGTTCGGCGCGCCGCCACGCAACTGAGAGCGACGCCTTCCCAGGTAGCGCTGGCATGGCTTCTTTCGCGGTCGCCCGTCATGCTCCCCATCCCCGGCACTTCGAACGTCGCCCACCTCGAAGAAAACGTCGCCGCAGCCGCTCTTAAGATCGATCAGGGCGAAATTCAGAAATTGGGTCGGACCGCGTAGTTGCTCTTTGCTTCGCGAGGCAAACAAAGCACTTAAGTCAAAAATCGCTTTTTGGAGTGTCCTCTAATTTCCCATTTTCGGAATCTCGCGCCCCTTCCCGTCTATCCCGGCATCTACTCCCCGAGATGCTAAACTAGTACTTTCCCATGACTAACTTTCCCCGCAGAAAGACCGTGACCGCCACCGTTGGTGGTGTGCGCGTGGGCTCCGGCGCACCAATTGTGGTGCAGTCCATGACCAACACCGATACCGCCGACATCCCCTCAACCGTCAAGCAGGTCGCGGCCCTCGCCCGCGCCGGCTCCGAGCTCGTGCGCGTGACCGTGAACAACGACGAAGCCGCCGCCGCAGTCGCGCCCATCGTCGACGAACTCGACAAGATGGGCATCCGCGTCCCCATCATCGGCGACTTCCACTACAACGGCCACCTGCTGCTGACCAAGTATCCGGAGTGCGCGCGCTCGCTGGCGAAGTACCGCATCAATCCCGGCAACGTCAGCGTTGGCCGCAAGAATGACGACAACTTCCGCACCATGATCGAAGTCGCGGTCAAGAACCAGAAGCCGGTGCGCATCGGCGTGAACTGGGGCTCGCTCGACTCGGCCCTGCTCACCAAGATGATGGACGAGAACAACCAGCTCGACGAACCCAAAGACGCGCGCGAAGTCACCATGGAAGCTATGGTCGTGAGCGCGCTGAACTCGGCCGCGTTGGCTGAGAAATATGGCTTGCGCCCCGACCAGATCATCTTGAGCGCGAAGGTCAGCGGAGTGCAGGACCTCATCGATGTCTATCGATCTTTAGCCGCGCGCTGCAACTACCCGCTGCACCTCGGACTTACCGAAGCAGGCATGGGCGCGAAGGGCATCGTGGCCTCAGCCGCAGCGATGGGCGTTGTGTTGCAGGAGGGCATCGGCGACACCATTCGCGTTTCGCTCACGCCCGCGCCCGGCGGCGACCGTAGCGAAGAAGTGCGCGTCGCCCAGCAGATCCTGCAGTCGATGGGCATCCGCAGCTTCACTCCTCAGGTCACCGCGTGCCCGGGCTGCGGCCGCACTACTAGCACGTTCTTCCAGGAAATGGCCGAGCAGATCCAGACCTACCTGCGCGAGAATATGCCCGCGTGGAAAGACCGCTACTCCGGCGTCGAAGAGATGAAGGTCGCGGTGATGGGCTGCGTGGTCAACGGCCCCGGCGAATCGAAGCATGCGAACTTAGGCATCTCGTTGCCCGGCACTTTCGAAGAGCCGAAGGCCCCGGTCTACGTGGATGGTCGCCTGTTCACGACACTGAAAGGCGACAAGATCGTAGCCGAGTTCATCACCATCCTCGATGAGTACATCGAGTCCCACTACGCCGCGAAGGAAGCGCTCGCCGTCGAGTAAGAGCCTGACTCACCACGGAGTCACGGAGTCACAGAGAAGGGCTAGAATTCGCTTCCACACGACACCTTCTTCACATGTTTGGTGCTTAAGTCTAAAGAGTGGCAGTGTGCCTCTTCGTCACGGATCAGCAAAGCGTGCTCCACGAGCTTCAGATCGGTAATGAAGACCCATTGAACATCCTCCTCAAGCCACGGTTTGATGGAGATGTGGAACACCTTCACCTTCCACAGCTGACTTCCGCTTTTGAGATCCTGCGCAACGACATACTGGTCTCGCCCGTCGCCAGCGGCGGAGTACTTAACGTCGCCCGAGACAACCGGGGTTACGGGCTTGGGTGGGACCCGCTTCGCAAGGGCAGGCAAACAGAGAGGCATCAAGACCGATAGGGCAAACGCCCAGCGAGGTTTTCGGATAGTCCGAGACATTTGTCCTCCCGCCTGTTTTGCACCAAGCGCAAGCGCCTGACAGTTCTACGCGAGCAACGACAGATTCGGATCGCTGAAGTCTTCCGCTGCATCTGCAAACGACTTCAGCTCTGGATATTGCTTCAGCAATGTCGGCGGGGCTTTCACGCGCTTCTTCGTCAGGATCGATTTCAGCTCCAGCGCGTTTGCGCCAGCACGCGCCTCGTAGTGATTGTTAGTAATGACGTACGTGGTCTGCGCGCGCTCGGCGATGCTTTCGATCTTGCCTTTCCAGTCTTCCAGCTCTGACTTCGTGTACAGGTAGTTGTAGCGGTCGTCGCGATTGTCGGATTCGAACCACTCTTTGTAATTGCGGCCATGCAGACGCACATAGCCGACGGGTGAGGTCACGTGCTCGGTCGGCGCGAGCGAACGTCCAAGCACCGGCTGATCGATGTTGCAAAAGCTCACGTTCTTGCGGGTGAACTCGGCCAGCGTTTCGGGGTTGTCCCAACTCGAGTGCCGGACCTCGACCACGCGCGGATACTCGATGAACTGCCGCAGCAGCGTATCGAGGTATTCGCGATTGAGCAGCGTGTTCTTGAACGACACCGGAAACTGGATCAGCAGCGCGCCCAGTTTCCCTTCTCCAGCCAGCCCGTCGAGCCCTTCGCGGACCGCGGCTTCGTCTTCGTCGGTCGGCTTGATGGTGGCCGCCGAGGTCGGCTCCATCACTGCGATCGGCGAATGCGTGAACGAGCGGTGCAGCTTGGTCGTGAACTGAAACTCAGGGTTGGCGGCGGCTGCCCGCCGCACCCACAGCTTCACCAGTTCCGGCTTCAGCGGCCCGTAGAACGACGTGTTGATCTCGACCACATCGAAGAAGTGGGCCAGGTATTCAAGCGGATGCACCTTGCGGCGCTTCAATTCGGGCGGATAAAACACTCCGTCCCAGTCTTTGTAGGACCAGCCAGCGGTACCAATCCGGATGCGATGTGGGACGTCCATGATCGAGGGTCGAGGTGCGCGAAGTGGTGGAGAACTTCTTCCGGAAATGTAGCACACGACGCGAAAGCCGCCGGTTACGGTCACTTGCAGCGCTTTGTGAGCCACATCACAAGTAGACGTGATGCATAGCATATCGCGCTGAATATGGATGCCTGTATCTGTATTAGGTAGATGAGGGGGCCTGAGCGTATGACTGATCGCAAGCAGCGGGAGAAGGTGGTGGCTGAAATCACGGTCGCGCACCTCACCCAGTTCGCGAGCGAGTCGGGCCGTCCCCTTTCGGCTGAAGAGGCACTCACGTTCTTGAACCAGCAAGGCCGCGCCTACGAGATGTGGAAGCAGATGATGCACGCCGCCGAGGACTACATCAAGCATGCACTGCAAGCCCGCACACCGGCGTTAGTCTCGAGACAGCATGGAGTTCGTGACCGCATGGCGGTCTAAGCATTCACTCACCCTGTTCGAACCCATTGTTGCCTTCCCCCCCAGGCGGGCTGAAAAGCCTTCGCTTTTGTCACAACCAATCTGAGCAGGTCTTATTCGGTTCCAGGTCTCTTACTGCGCAGGATGTCCGGGATAGTCCTTGAACATCTTGGCGACGGACTTTTCAATCGTCTGGAGCGACTTCTCTTTCTGCGTCGGGTCGAGCTTCGCGGTCGCAATGCCGCGCCACTGCAATTGCTTGGAGTGCGGGTCAGCGAGATCGATGACCAGCATGCCCTTCTTCAGAATGGTGGATGTGCTGGTGCCGGGCGTGTAGAAGTAGGGTTGACCCCACCAGGCGCCGCCGTAAACCGGCGGAAAGTAGTAGACGTCGGGCGACCAGGAAACGTTCATTTCGGTGTCGAGCGAGCCGTAGGGGCTCACCAGGAGGTCGCCGCCGCTCTCCACTTTCTTGAGACCTTTTTCCTGCAGGTTGTGATCGGTTGCACCAATCACCACAGCGGCGAGGAAGGGCCGAAGATATTCATCGTTCTTGCGCGCCCAGTTGTACGTCTTGAAGCGATTGAAATCGTTCTTCTTGTCATACTCGACTTTGACCTTCTGTGCGAAGGCAGCCGTGGAGAGTGTGAACATCGCGAGGGTGAACGAAAGTAAGACGCGAGATTCAGTGAGGAACGCCCACCCCCTAAAGGGGTGTCGCAAGGCGGTACTTAAGGCATCGCTAAAGCGTTGCCCTGATACAAAACTCGCTCTTTTTGCGAAGGCGAGTCTTCTGTCGACAGACAAAATGGCAGTCATTCTAAATCTCCAGTCATAACGCCATTGCTAAGAGGCCGTGGGCGCATTCTCCAGATCCTGATGCCGGCCCTTCCATGCGCCGCCTGAGCCCCGCCAGTAATTGAGCGCAGATTGCAGGGTGGCGATTTCGTAGAAGAGCGCCGCGACCGGAAGCGTCAGCGCCCAGGCAACATGCAACCGGTAGAAGCGCACCATGCTGGCGTAAGCGATGGTCATGAGCAGCCAGGCAGCTGCGCCCAGCGCAGCGGGCAGACCTGCTCCCGAAAACAACAGGAGCACCGGGGCAAGGTAGATCAAACTCATGCCAAGCACTGTCCCCAGAAGCAGAAGAACGGAGTGGTGCAGTTGGTGGAAGGCGGTGCGCGACACCATGCGCTCTACATCGCGCAGGTGATCGTAGGGCCGCAAGCTGCGGCTTTGCTTGGTAAGACCGAGCCAAACTTTGCCGCCGTGCTTCTTGATCAGAGCTGCCAGAGCACAATCATCGATGAGGGCGGAACGAATGGCCCCGATGCCTCCGGCCTGCGCGAGCGCAGAGGCCCGCACCAGGATGCAGCCGCCAGCGGCGCCAGCGGTGGAGTGCCGCGAGTCCCGAATCCACGCGGGCGGATAGAGTTTGAAAAAGAAGAATACGAACGCGGGGATGAGCAATCTCTCGGCAAAGCTTTTGCAGTGCAGCTTCACCATGAAAGATGCAAGATCGTAGCCGCAATCGCTCGCCAGAGCCGTCAAGCGCGCGACCGTGTTCGCCCCTTGTTCAACGTCAGCGTCGGCGAGTAGCAGCCACTCCGGCTTGGATTGCATGGCGACTTCGATGCCCTGATGAAGCGCCCAGAGCTTCCCGGTCCAGCCGGGCGGGAGGGGCTGACCGGTGATGACGGTCAGGCGTTCCATCTCTCCGAGGCTGGCGGCGCTGCGAGCTGCGTCGGCCGTGCCATCGGTGCTCCCATCGTCCACGAGGTATATGGGGATGTCAAAGTCACGCTGCGCAAGAAGCGCACGCACGACGGGAGCGATCACATCGGCTTCATTGCGAGCGGGGATCACGGCAGCGACCGAGGAGCGCGGCGGCGGCGGGAGATTGATGGGAGCGCGATTGTAGCTGACCTGCCAGAAACGGCCGCGCGCGAGCAGCAGCCAGGTCCAGACAGCGACCGTTAGAGCGCCCAGAATGGTGAGATCAGACATCAGAAGTTGTAGATGGTTCGCACGCCCAGTGCAGAGTAGTGCTTCACGCCGGCGATATCAACTGTTCTGTTAGTTTAGAATTTGCCTTCTACCGAGAGACTCGATTGGCTGCGACTCCGCTTCCCTCCTCCGGCAAACTGCTTGAAACGCGGTTGCGCGCTCGCGCCCAGCGAATGGCGCCGCTCAACCCATGGGTGTACGGGCTGGCGGTGGCAGCGACTCTGGTGCATGTGCTCTTCAACCGTCAATACGGATTCTTCCGCGACGAGTTGTATTACGCGGCTTGCGGCCAATATCCGGCGTGGGGGTACGTGGACCATGCGCCGCTGGTGGCGTGGATTGCGCATGCGACAAGAGCCGTGCTGGGAGACTCGCTGTTTGCGTTGCGCCTGCTGCCTGCGCTATCAGCGGCGGCGAAAGTGTGGCTCGCCGGCTGGATGGCGCGCGAGATGGGCGGCGAAGAGTTTGCGCAAATCCTGGCAGCCCTGACTACGCTGGTCGCGCCCATTTACCTGACCTTTGACAACTTTCTTTCCATGAACTCATTCGAACCGCTGTTCTGGATGGCGAGCGCGGCGATCGGCCTGCGTATCCTGAATGGAGGCGACCAGCAGCTTTGGGCGTGGTTTGGCGCGGTCGTGGGATTGGGACTGCTCAATAAGCACTCGATGATCTTCTTTGTGTCAGGGCTTGCCGTGGGCATGTTGCTTAAACCGGCACGCCACGAGTTCGCAAGCAAGTGGCTGTGGAGCGGAGCGGCGATTGCAACGTTGATCTTCCTGCCGAATCTTGTTTGGGAGTGGCGAGAAGGTTTTCCGACGATTGTGCTGCTGCGGCATGTGGTCGGGGGTAAGTATGCGACGGTAGCGCCGTGGGACTATGTGTGGCAGCAGACGCTGCTGACACTTCCGGTGAGTGCGCCCATCTGGATTGGCGGGTTATGGTTTCTGTTTGGTGATGTGCGAGGCAAGCGGTATGCGGTGCTGGGCTGGGCGTACCTGGTGGTGCTGTCGGAGATGCTGGCGCTGCATGGCAAGATCTACTACCTGGCTCCGGCCTACATCATGTTGCTGGCGGCAGGGTCGGTCTGGGTGTCGAGTCTAGATTGGGTGCGGGGCGCGCGCTGGGTGAGAGTTGGGATGGTTGGGGTACTGGTGTTGGCGGGCATAATTGCGGCACCGCTCGCAATGCCGATTCTTCCAGTCGATCAGCTAATTCGTTACGCGCGTTTTTGGAATGTGGGAGCCATTCATGTCGAGAACGTCCCGCAGGATGACTTGCCGCAATTGTTCGGAGACATGTTTGGATGGGAGGATCAAGTGAAGGCGGTGGCTGATGCTTACGCCGGGCTCTCTCCAGAAGAAAAGGAGCAAACGGTGATTCTGGCTTACAACTATGGAGAGGCTGGCGCGATTGATTACCTCGGAGGACGATACGGTTTGCCGAAGGCGGTGAGCGGGCACAATCAGTATGGATTGTGGGGCCCGCGGAAAGACGCGCCCCGGGTGGTGATTGCGATTGGATTTTCGGAGGACTTTCTCAGACATTTCTTCTGGGAGGTGAGCGCGGCGGCGCACGTGCATCCGAAATATGCATTGCCCGAGGAACGCAATCTCACCGTGTTTGTGTGTCGCGATCCGAAGATGAATTTGGGGGAGGCATGGAGCCGGTTGAAGTATTTCAACTAAGTTCCGCAATTCTCCGCCAACTTGTCGCCGGTGGAAGGTTTTTAAGTTTCCTCAGGATTACCATTCGATCTTCGTCCAGATCGAGCGGACGGAATAGAACCTGAATTCCGACTTACTCCAAGCCAAGCGAGCCGACCACACTTTTCTGGTACTCCCGGGCTCTCGCGAGCGCGTGTGGTTCGTCGACGGTTAGGAGCTTGTGCTCACGCATGACCACGCGCCCGCTGATGACGACTGTTTCTACATCGCGGCCTTTGAGGGCGTAGGCAATCTGCGCGTAAACCTCGTACATCGGGACGGCATTGGGCTCGTCTAGGCTGATCAGGATCAAGTCTGCTTTCTTCCCTGGTTCGAGGGAGCCGATTTCCTTTTCCATGTGGAGTGCGCGGGCACCGTCGATGGTGGCCATCTCGACGACAGCATTGGCATTGAGCGCGAGCGCAACCGGATCGACAAAGCGCCCCTCCTCCCCGTCCTGTCAGCCTCCCCAAGGAGCGCAAGCTGTTGGTCCCGCAGCTTCGGTTCATCCGAAAAGCACGCACGAAGCCCAATGGGGAGCTGGCTTAATGGACCCGAGAAATCTTGGTGGGCCGCCCCAGCTTCGAAGGCTGTGCGATGATGCAGCAGTCGCGAACACAGCAGCTTGGGCAAGAACTCGTTCGCGAGTTCTGTCTGCACTGGTTGCTCGAGCAAGGGACCCTTGCAAAGAACGAACGAATGCGCTTGGATCTCTTGGCATGTCCCATTGTCAGTTCCAGATGCCCGGTTGCCATGCGACACTGTGAAGGGTGTGGCCAGCCGAAGTGATCCTGCAATTCGGTGTCCGGGAAAATCCACTATGTCGCCGACCTGCTGCAGGCCCCGGTGTGGCAGAAGAGAAACTGTAGCAAGGATCAATGTGTTTACCTTCGGAACAGGAGTGATTTAGGTGGTTGTTTCAGAGACCCAAGATGGGGTTGCTGTCGTCAAGATCGACAATCCGCCCGTGAACGCTCTCGGGCCGGGTGTGCCGGAGGACATTGAGCGGGCGATCACGACCGCGGAAGCAGATGGTGGCGTGCGAGCGATCGTCATGATGGGGGCTGGGGAAACATTCGTCGCCGGAGCCGACATCAAGCAATTGGAGGAGTTGGCTTGGGGACAAGGTCCAGGTGCACCAAATATTCATGAACTATTGCTGAAAATCGAGAACTGTACAAAGCCGGTAATTATCGCGATTCACGGCACGGCGCTCGGTGGAGGCTTGGAACTGGCGATGGCGGGACACTACCGCGTGGCCGTGAGGTCCGCGAAAGTAGGGCAGCCTGAAGTGAATCTCGGGATCATTCCCGGTGCCGAGGGTACGCAGCGACTACCCAGGCTGGCCGGAGTCGAGAGAGCTATCGAGATGTGTGTTACGGGGAAACTGCTGACCGCATCAGAGGCACTGGAGGCCGGGATCATTGACTCGATTGTAGAAGGCGATCTGTGCTCGGATGCGATGGACTATGCTCGCCGCGTTTCAAAAGATGGTAGCTCCCGCCGTAAGACTCGCGAGCAAAAAGCCGTGCCCAGAAATGGCGGCTTGCTCGAAGACGCGCTGCGAACTGGTGAAGAACTTGCTCGAAAACAGAGACGGAATCAGATTGCGCCCTTCAAGGTGTTGCAGGCGATTCGTGCCGCCGCCACCCTGCCCTTCGAAGAGGGCTGCGCCCGAGAGCGGGAGCTCTTCCGCGAATGTGCTACATCCGATCAATGCAAGGCGCTGATATATGGTTTCTTCTCGGAGCGCGCCGTAACGAAGATTCCCGGTCTCGGGAAACAAACTACGGCTTCGCCGATTGGGCAAGTGTTCGTGATCGGTGCCGGAACGATGGGTCGAGGCATCGCCATGGCTTGTGCCAACGCTGGTTTGAAGGTCGCGTTGCGGGACACTAGTCAAGAGGCGCTGGATGCCGGCTTGCTCGCGATTCGCAAGAATTACGATTCTTCGCTTAAGCGCGGGCGCTTAACGCCGGAGATGGTTGCAGAGCGACTGAATAGAATCCATCCACAAATGAATCTCCAGCAAGTTGTAGCCGCAGACTTGGTAATTGAAGCGGTGTTCGAGGATATGGGCCTGAAGCGGTCTATCTTCCGCGAACTGGACAAACTCTTGAAGCCTGGATGCATCCTGGCGTCGAACACCTCGACGCTGAGCATTGACGAACTCGCGGGCCAGACTCAACGGGGTGACTGCGTCCTGGGCCTTCATTTCTTCAGTCCGGCCAACGTCATGCGATTGCTGGAAATCGTTCGCGGCCAGGCCACCTCGCCTCAAACCGTTGGCACAGCCCTCGCGTTTGCGAAACGACTGTCGAAGGTTGGAGTGATCGTGGGGAATTGTCCAGGGTTTGTAGGAAACCGGCTCATGTCTCCGTACATGTACGAAGCGCAGTTTCTGATCGAGGAAGGCGCGACACCGGAACAGGTGGATCGTGCACTTCGAGGGTTCGGCATGGCAATGGGCATCTTCGAGGTGGAAGATATGGCCGGGCTGGACGTCGCCTGGCGAGTGCGCCGCGAGTTGCGGCAGTTCTCCGCGCCGGGACAGCGCAGTCCGCACGTTGCAGACGCGCTCTGCGAGATGCGCCGCTTCGGGCAGAAAACGGGCAAGGGCTGGTACAGCTATGGTGCTGATGGCAAACTGTCTACCGACCCGGAAGTTCTGGAACTAACCCGCTCAATCGCACGAAAGGCTGGCATTGCGCAACGGCAATTCACAGACGACGAGATTGTCGAGCGTTCTCTCTACGGCTTGATTAATGAGGGTGCCCGCGTTCTGGAAGAAGGCTTTGCCTTGCGCGCATCGGATATCGACGTCATTTACGTCAACGGATACGGCTTTCCCGCGTGGCGCGGCGGGCCCATGTTTTACGCCGATTCGGTGGGCTTAGAGCGAATCGTCGAGCGTATCTCAGCCTTCGAGCGAGAATTCGGCGCGCGATGGAAAGTAAGCGGCTTACTTCAGCAGCTTGCGGATGCTGGAAAGACTTTTCGAATCTTCGACAAGGAACGCAGCGCTTAGAGAACCTGCCAGACCATGACCCTGCGGCTCGGCGCGTGTCTTCAGGAGACAAACGAATGACTCTTTTTCGGGGCAATGTGGAATTACTCACGGCGATCGATATGCACGTGCACCTCGAGCCCGAAGAGGACAACCAGGTCGATGCTGCGGCTAAGAAATACTTTGGTGACTCTGGAGCAGCCCGCGATCACAACGGCATGGCGGATTATTACCGCTCAAGAAAGATCGGGTTTGTGGTGTTTGCGGTTGATGAACGGCTTACCGGCAAACCGCGCGTCACAAACGACGAGGTGGTGCGATTCGCCACCGCCAACGCAGACATTGCGATTCCGTTCGCAAGCATCGACCCAAGGAGAGGCGCCGAGGGAGTGTTGGAGGCGAAGAGACTTGTCTCCGACGGCGTTGTGAAAGGGCTCAAGCTCCATCCTCCGGTCCAGCAGTTCTTCCCGAACGACGAGATTGCATACCCGCTGTACGAGGTTTTCGCGGAAGCCCGGCTTCCTGTCTTATTCCACACCGGGCATAGTGGGATTGGAACCGGTGTACCTGGAGGGGGAGGAGTTCGACTCAAGTATGGAAACCCGCTGCCCGTTGATGACGTGGCCGTGGATTTTCCCGAAATGCCGATCATTATGGCCCATCCCTCGTTCCCTTGGCAGGATGAAGCCATCTCGATCTGCCTCCATAAGCCGAATGTCTATATTGACCTCTCAGGATGGTCACCAAAATACTTCGCGCCACAGCTGGTTCAATATGCGAATACGCTTCTGAAACACAAGGTCTTGTTTGGTTCGGACTATCCGCTGATCACCCCCGATCGCTGGCTGGCAGACCTGGAGAAGATCGGCATTCGGGACGAAGTCCGTCCATTGATCCTCAAGGAGAACGCTCGCAAGCTGCTCGGGATCGTCTAAGGTTGAGCAAGGAGAAGCTCTCGGGGCTGTACCAGCTCTATTGCGCGGACAAGTTGGCACACGAGATGAGGCTCACGGGTTGCGCACCTTCATCGAGCGGTGCGTTTTGCCTGAGCCGTGCGCCAGCCTTCTGCGTAAGAAGTGCGTGCGACTTGGGAATGTGGATGGAAGGTCTTCGGACAAGATTGAACAAATCCTTTTCGAGAAAGAAGAGAATCGCATCCCCAATCACATACCCGTCGTAGTTGCATGCTACGAATTGCTTAGCCTTGCCAGGTTCGAAGCCTTTGAAACTGTTTACGCCATGATGGGAGAGCAATCTCAGGGCGTCTGGTCCGTCGAGGTATAAGTCAGTCATGTGGTAAGACTGATTGAACAAGACGCAGGTCTCTGCCAAGCCCGTTGCTCATCTCTCCAATTCGAGAATTCGCTCGGAACGACTGGGCAGACATAGGGTCCCGTTTGTGAATGCCGAAACATTTTGACTGGGCTCTCGACGCTAGCAAGAGTTCTTCCAGGTTCTTGTAGCTCAGCAATGGACCCCTACAACTCTTGCAGTGTGGTGGCTCAAAATGCCGCCGCTTGCATTGTTAATACAGTCTATGTATACAGTCAACGCGATGAATCCTCTTCTAGACCGCATTCATGACGACACACTCCCCGATCGACGATAAAGAGGCTGTTTTATAATGAGTTGTGTGCAGTTCAAGACGATTTGGGTAAGCGTGCTGAGCGCGCTTCTGTAACCGTTTGTATAATAATGCATACGTAATCTCTGGGTGTCTCCGTCACGAATCTACGAGTGACTTGATTATGGTTTACCTTCACGTCTGAGTGCGCTGAGGCGAGCAAAACCAAGTCGCAGCCTTGTACCCTGGAGACCTTGGGCGACGGAGAATGGGAGCCGACAACAGCGGACCCCGGAGTCAATGTACGCAGTTTCAAGTAGCAATCGCATCCTGACATAGTTTTGCATTCAAAATGAGCGGCAAGAACTCACGCGTGATCGTAAGAATTCGCGAGATGATTTTGCATGGAGAACTGCCCCCGGGTGGGCGGGTCAGAGAAGTGGAACTCGCGGCGAAACTCGGTGTCTCGAGAACCCCTGTCCGAGAATCCCTACCCATCCTTGCACAAGAGGGTGTTCTGACCCAGTTGGATACCCGCGGTTTCGTTGTGCGGGCGTTCACACCACAAGAGATCATGGACGCAATCGATGTTCGCGGCGCCCTTGAGGGCCTAGCCGCTCGCATGCTGGCCGAGCAAGGTCCCCCTCGCCGTCTTATCCACTCACTCCACGAGTGCCTCCGTGAAGGCGACGACATTTTTCTTAAGGGTCATCTGGTCCAGGTAGACGAAGCGCGATATGGAGAGATGAACCGGCAATTTCATGCACTGATTGTTCAGGGGGCGGGCAG
>Ga0306921_10005346_pt1 | contig 13315 bp, 9 predicted proteins | sample sta12Cox44000080_FD_203760 | JGI IMG/M metagenome (GOLD analysis project Ga0306921, IMG submission 203760) | Lab enrichment of tropical soil microbial communities from Luquillo Experimental Forest, Puerto Rico - statoxic.12C.oxic.44.000.080 (v2)... | ecosystem: Environmental > Terrestrial > Soil... | reverse complement strand
ATCGCGCAGCAACTCGAGGAACACGGAGGCGTTCTGGTGCAGGGTCCTCCGGGCACGGGGAAGACGCACACCATCGGCAATCTCGTGGGTCACCTTCTCGCACAGGGCAAGAGCGTGCTGGTCACGAGCCATACCACAAAAGCGTTGCGCATGGTGCGTCATCACATCGTTCCCGAATTACGCCCCCTGTGTGTGAGCGTGCTCGAGAGCGACCTCGATAGCCGCAAACAACTGGAAAGCGCAGTCGGATCGATCGCCGAAAGGCTGTCCAGGGCAGATGCAGGCTCGCTGAAGACGGAAGCGACAAGACTGGAATCCGAGCGCGCTGATCTTCTGAAGAAGCTCGAGGAGATCCGCAAGCAACTCCGAGACGCGCGTGTGGACGAATATCGCGATATCGCGATTGGTGGGAAATCCTGGGCACCTGCCGACGCCGCCCGTCAAGTGGTACAAGAAAAAGACCCTCACGGCTGGATTCCCGGTCCCGTCGCGGCGGTTGCGCCACTCCCGCTTTCTCCTGGCGAACTGGCGGACCTGTATCGCACCGGTGTGTCGATTTCTCGCGAGGACGAGAATGAGCTCTCCGGTCATCTTCCCGATCTGCACTCCCTGCCGAGAGCTGAGGAATTCGAAGCCAGCATCAGTGAGCGCAATCGTCTCGGTATGGAGGATCTGGAAGTGCGCTCCGACCTGTGGGATTCCCACACGCCGGAAGGCTCGCCTCGGGAAATAGAAGAATTGGCCGCCGCTCTGACGCAGGCCGTCGAGCCTCTTTCGGGCAGAGAGAAGTGGAAGCTGGCGGCGGTTTACGCGGGCAAGTACGGCGAGATACACCGGCAATCCTGGGACCAATTGGTCGCGCTGGTGCGGCTGGTTCATCGCGAGGCTGCCAGCGCTCAGGAGTCGTTGCTCCGATTCGGGCCCGAGGGATCCGGGGATGGCGCCGCGAAAGAACAGGAAAAAATCGCCGACGAAATCGTCGCGCACCTTGAAAATGGCGGGAAACTGGGCTCGATCACCTTGTTTGCACACAAATCGTGGAGCCAATTTCTGGAACATAGCAGGGTGAACAACGCACGCCCGCGTCTTCTCGAGCACTTCGATGCGCTTCGTCGATTTTTCCACCTCCGGGGACTTCGCGAAGATCTAAGCGCGCGATGGGACCGGCAAATGGCGCCGCTCGGTGCTCCGCTTTCCACGGTCATGGGTGTGGAACTTGAGAAAACGGTGATGCAGTACTGCGACGCGATCGAGGACTGTTTGGCATGGCAGGAGCGTACCTGGCGTCCATTAGAACGGCGCATGCTCGGCGCCGGCTTCCGGTGGGAAAAACTTCTTGCGGAGCAACCTCCGGTCCTCGGAAGTGATGGAGAGTTGACGCGCACGGCCAAGGCGGTGACGGAGGGTCTGCTGCCTGTCTTTCAATCGCGTTTCAAAAAGCTGAGACTCTTCGAGCTGGAAGAAGAGCTTCGCGAACTCAAAACGCAGCTCAAGCTGGCGTCCCGTGTGGCCAAGGCATGCAAAACGACCGGCCAACTCCTTACGGCAGTGAGCGCAGAAGACCCGGACCACTATCGGCAGGCATACGAGCACCTTCTGGCGTTGAAGAGCAAGCAAGCGGATCTGGAGCTGCGCCGCGGGTTGTTGGCCAAACTCGAAAGTGCTGCGCCTGCCTGGGCGGGCGCGATTCGCAATCGCAACGGAGCGCACGGGCGCGGTGAGCCGCCGCAAGACGCGGCTTCCGCTTGGACCTGGCGGCAGCTGAATGACGAACTGGACCGTCGCGCCAGCCTTTCCCTCGACGGCCTGCAGGCCAAGAGCGAGAAACTGCGCGAGCAACTGCGCCGCGTCACCGTCGAACTGATCGATAAACGCGCGTGGTCCTCGCAAGCCCGCCGCACCACCTCGCGGCAGCGCCAAGCGCTTGTCGGGTGGCTTGATACCATCCGCCGCATCGGGAAGGGCCATGGACTCCGGGTTTCCTTGCTGCGCGCCGAAGCTGCGAGAAAGATGAGCGAATGTCGCGGGGCCGTACCCGTCTGGGTGATGCCACTATCGCGGGTGGTCGAGAATTTCGATCCGCGCACAGCCCGATTCGACGTGGTCATCATCGACGAAGCCAGCCAGAGCGACGTGATGGCCCTGGTGGCCCTCTATCTGGGCAAGACGGCACTGGTGGTGGGTGATCACGAGCAAGTCAGCCCATCCGCGGTCGGTCAGGATTTGGGCGTCATCCAGAACCTCATTTTCCAGTACCTGCGCGACATTCCGAATGCCGACCTGTACGACGGCCAGATGTCCATCTACGATTTGGCCCGGCAATCGTTCGGCGGCACGACTTGCCTGGTGGAACATTTCCGCTGTGTTCCGGAGATCATTCAGTTCAGCAACATGATTTCCTACGACGGGCGCATCCGGCCCTTGCGCGATGCGAGCCGTGTCCATTTGCATCCGCACACCCTCGCGCACCGTGTTTCGGGCTCCACTCGCGACGGCAAGATCAATCGCCAGGAAGCGCTCGGCGTGGCGGCGCTACTGGCCGCTTCCCTCGAGCAGCCCGAATACAGAAAGAATGACGCGGGCCAGCCGATGACCTTCGGTGTGGTTTCCCTGGTGGGGGACGAGCAAGCCATTGAGATTGACAACCTGATCCGTGCACACATCTCGCCGGAACGTTACGAACTTCATCGCGTGCTCTGCGGAAACGCTGCGCAGTTTCAAGGCGACGAACGCGACGTGGTGTTTGTTTCTCTCGTCGACACGGCGGAACGTGGCTCGCTGTCGCTGCGGGATCAGGAACTGTTCAAGCAACGCTTCAATGTCGCCGCCAGCCGCGCACGCGACCAGATGTGGATCGTTCATTCGCTCAGCCCACACCACGATTTGAAGCCCGACGACCTCCGCAGGCAGTTAATCGAGCATGCGGAGGATCCCGCACGCCTGATGAGCGCCCTGGAAGAGAAGGAAAAACGCACGCCGTCGGGCTTCGAACGAGAGGTAATGAAGCGACTGGTAGCCGCAAAATACCGCGTTTCACCGCACTGGAGAATCGGAACCTACCGCCTCGACCTAGTGGTCGAGGGTGGTGGCAATCGCCTGGCGATCGAGTGTGATGGCGACCGTTATCGTCCGCTCGAGAAACTTCCAGAAGAATTGGAGCGTCAGTCCGTGCTCGAACGCATGGGGTGGACTTTCACGCGCATTCGCAGTTCGGAATTTTTGAGGAATCCTGCTCGTGCCCTGAAACCCGTCTTCGAGAAACTGGAGAAGATGGAGATTCCTCCGACTTCCGATTCCGCTCCCGAGCAGTATAGCGAGCCTGAGCTGATCGACCGGGTTCTTCGCCGTGCAGAGGAGTTGCGCAAGGCGTGGTCCAAACCGAACGCGGAAAGCCCCCGCTCGACGGGGCGATCGTCCGTGGCCCTGAGCGTTTGATTCGGGGCGCGATCGATTCTTTGATGTAGCTCAGTCACATGCTTTAGACATTGAGAATGCTGCCCGGGGCCTGATATTCTGAAGGTCCTTCCAGCCGATCCCGAGCCTTTGCAGATTACTTTGGCGAGAAAACCGGAACCCGCGATTCTCAGCACGGCGAGCGATTGCTCCATCGGCCGGTTACGCTTAGAGCAAGTTTCATTGCCTGCCCCCAGCCCTGGCTGTTTGTCTAGGAAAAAGGCGCCTTCTGTGTGGGCCGAGGAGATCAATATTTAGATGCGCGGCAGGGGCATATTCAGACCGATGGGCGGCCCGCAATTCGTTGCCGCTTTGGGTTTGGCATGGGTGTGCCTCACTGGGCTAGCGCCGGCAGAGGCGCAGGTTGCAGATTCGATGCAGAAATCGGCCTCCCCAAGGCGATTGCTGACTGCGGAGGAGGGACGTTCGATCGTGACGGCTGCCTGGGGGCAGTCATCATCGTCCGGAGAGACGCAGGACTGTTCGCACCTGGTCCACCAGATTTACCGAAAGGCCGGGTTTGAATATTCGTATGCGAGTTCCTCCGAGCTGTACGCGGGGAACAAGAGCTTTGCGCGCGTGAAATTTCCGCGCGCCGGGGACCTGATTGTCTGGCCGGGACACATGGGGATTGTGGTAGATCCGTACAAGCATAGCTTTTACAGTCTCGTGAGCACTGGTTTGGAGGAGCAGGACTACCAGGCGCCGTATTGGAAGTCGCGGGGAAGACCACGCTTCTATCGCTACAAAATTGAGAATAACCCTGTTGTCCTGACAACAACAAAGATATCTGCGTCACCAAACTCAATTAACAAGCCACATGAGATGACGGCGGTGATGGAAGAGCGATCCTCGCAACCGGCGTCCACCTCGGAGCAGCCGCCTGGTACAGCGTCGGAACGCACCGCATTGATCTATGGGCCGCCTGCTCCACCAGAAACGGAACGAACCGATGGAGCTCCGGGGGTCGAAATTCCGTCGAGCATTGTTATTGCCACGGGAAGCAAGCCGCCCACGCGAGAGGAAGTCGCGCAAGGCATCTCCACGTTGAATGATATGGCTGGGAACGTGCTGCGCTCGGATGAGCCCTTCAAGGTTCCGTTGCCGGTCGTGATCGTCGACCAATTCAACGTGCAGCGTGTGGAAATCAAACGTGACCATGGTTGGGCGCACGTACAGATTGAGTCCCGCGTGTGCATTGACGGCGGAAAGATTCAGTTAAAGGGCCGGGGAGAGAAAATTCGCTGGGAGTTGCGGCGTACGGAGTCGGGCTGGGAGGCGGTTCGGCCGTCGAATCCAGCTTATGTGTCACATGACGCAGCAGTGAAGGATTCCGCCGCACAGCTCGCACGCCTTACCGAGAGCGACGGCGCCGCCGTTCATCAAGAGGCGGTTTTGCAGCTGGAATCACAGCTGGCAAATCTTCTCAGTGCATTGCTCGGCAGCAATTAGGCGCACTTCTTTTTAGCCCGCTGTGCCTTCCTCAAATTGCTGGCTTGACGGTATGGGCCGACGATTCCTTAGCGGGCCGCCAATTTCTTTTTTCGCATTGCGATCACCAATTCAAGCATGCAAAATCATGCACCGGTCGCAAAGGCACGGGTATCGAATCGCCCTGGGAGGAAATGTATGAAAGCCGCAGTCGTACGCGCCGTGAGCGGTTCCTGGCAAATCAAAGATGTCCCCCAACCTCAACCTGGCCCCGGTCAGGTACTGGTGAAAATGCATGCTAGCGGGATCTGCTATACCGATGTGCACCAAACGCTCGGACACCTTCCCGGTCCATTTCCACGAATCCTGGGCCATGAGCCGGTCGGCGAGATCGTCGCCCTGGATCCCGACGTTACCACGCGTAAGGTAGGCGACCGCGTGGGCTCCGCATGGATTCAATCCACGTGCGGACGCTGCGAATGGTGCCAGCGCGGCCGCAGGATGTTCTGTCCTTATATGACGGGCACGGGAGGCGAAGCGCAGGGCGGCCACGCGGAGTACATGCCGATGAATGCCGACGCCACGTACTTGATTCCCGATAACGTTTCCTACGAGCAAGCCGCCCCCATCTTTTGCGCGGGTTACACCGTCTATAGTGGGCTGCGCTGGGCCGATCCGCAGCCGCACGAGCGTGTGGCCGTACTCGGAATCGGTGGGCTAGGGCACCTGGCAATCCAATACGCGAAGGCCACGGGTTTCGAGACCATCGCCATTTCGCGTTCTCCCGATAAAGATAAGATGATCCGCGAACTCGGAGCGGATGAAATTGTCCGCGACGGAAAGAGCCTCGCGGCAGCGGGCGGGGCCGACGTGATTCTCAGTACTTCCAATTCGACTAAGGCAATGAACGACAGTATTCAAGGACTGCGCCCGGACGGCCGGCTCGTGACTATGGGTGCCGACGCGGAGCCACTTTCGGTTTCCCTCATGGACCTGATCGCGAAGCGCATTCGAATCATCGGCAGCCAGCAAAATGGCCCCGAATATCTGTACGAAGCCCTGGATTACGTCGCCCAGGGAAAAGTCAAATCGATAATTGAAACCTACCCATTGAGCGCTGCTGCGAAGGCCTACGAGCGCGTTGCGGAGGGCAAGACCCGCTTCCGCGCCGTGCTCACAATTTAATCATCCGGGAGGGCAGCGCCTTGGGCGCGACAGGCGGCACGTCCGGAGTGCCGGGACGGCACCCCGTTACGCTGCGTGGTCTTTGGGTTGACCGACTACCCCGACAAAGCGGATACTCGGGTTAGATGTCTACCCAAACTGAACAAGAACGACTCGAACTCCTGCAAGGCACGCTCGACTTACTCATCCTGCGCACGCTCCTGTTTGGCCCACAACACGGTCAAGGTATTGCCCGCAGCATCCAGCAAATCTCTGAAGGAGAGTTGCTCGTCGAGCACGGCGCGCTCTATCCCGCGCTCCAGCGGCTTGAAGAGCGCGGCTGGATTTCCGCGAAGTGGGGAACCTCCTCAAACAATCGCAAAGCGCGTTTCTACTCCCTGACCGCATCTGGCCGCAAGCAGCTGGTGCGGGAAACCACAAAGTGGAGGCGGCTGACTTTAGCCATTGGCCGCATTCTTGGGTCCGAGGCAGAAGGGAGTTGAGCCATGTTCAGTCGCAAACGCAGCGAGCGGGACTTCCGAGCGGAAATCGATGCGCACATCGAAAATGAAACGGAACGCCTGCGCGAGGAAGGGCTAAGCGAAGATGACGCGCGGGCCACGGCACGGCGGAGGTTTGGGAACATGATGCACGCGCAGGAAAGATTTTACGAAGCGGGCGGTTGGCTCTGGCCGGACCAACTGCTTCAGGACTTGCGCTTCGGCCTGCGCATGCTTACGAAATCTCCCGGCTTCAGCGCGGTAGCGGTGATCACCTTGGCGCTGGGGATCGGCGCGAATATTGCCGTGTTTAGTATGGTGAATGCGCTCCTGCTGCACCCGTACAGCTTCCGAGACCTCGACCAATTGGTGCACGTGTGGGAGAGCCGGGGACTCGACGAGGGATACGACGCGAGATGGATTTCGGCCGCAGATGCTGAGGATCTGCGCGTGGGGACGCAAGTATTTGATCAGCTCGCGACCTACAGTCGTCAGGATTTCAATTTCGAAAGCACGGGAATTCTGCAGGTGGCGCGGGGCTGCGCGGTGTCAGCGAATTTCTTTGACGTGCTGGGAACAGCGCCAGCACTGGGCCGGACATTCACGAGTACGGAAGAGCAGGGAGGGGCGGATCAAGTAGTGATTGTGAGCCACGCTTTCTGGCAGCGGCAGTTTGCCGGAGATCGTGGCGTTTTGGGCCGGGCGCTTCGACTGAACGGACGAACCTACAAGATCGTGGGAGTGACGCCGCGGGGATTCGACTTTCCGGTGCCGACAGAGCTGTGGGTGCCTCTCGCGCTGGGACCGGCGGAAAAGGCGGACCGGACGAAGCTCTCGTTGAGCGCGTTGGGGAGATTGAAACCCAGCGTAACCGTGGAACAGGCGCGTGCGGCGTTGGAAGGAGTCTCGCAGCGACTTCGCCAGCAGTATCCGGAGACGAACGGAAACCGGACGGCGATGGTGCAGCAGTTGCGCCGGGAACTGTATCTGTACACCTTACCGATGTTCCTGTTGTTGCAGGCAGCGGCTGTGTTTGTGCTGGCATTGGCCTGCGCGAATCTGGGTAACCTCTATCTTGCTCGCATGGTCGGGCGGGAAAAGGAAATCGCTTTGCGCACAGCTCTGGGAGCCGGCCGCGCGAAGTTGGCGCGTATGTTTCTTGGCGAATCGCTGTTGCTCTTCAGTGTGGCAGCCTTGGCGGCGATTCTGGTGTCGTTCTGGAGCGTAACGCTCTTACGAACGAGCATTTCGCCGGGCTGGACGATGTGGGTCCCCGGTTGGGACGGAATTCGGATCAACGGAACAGTACTGGCGTTCACGATTTTATTGGCCGTTATCGTGGGCACCATCTCTGGCCTGCTTGTTGCGCTGCATGCTGCGAAGGTGGACCCGTATAACGCGCTGAAGGAAGCAGGGCGCGGGCTACTCGGCGGCAAGCGGAGGTTGCGTAGCGGGCTGGTGTCTTCGCAGGCGGCGTTTGCGCTGGTACTCATGGTAAGCGCCGGACTAATGGGGCAGGCGTTTATGCGACTGGCAAGGGTGTACCAGGGATTTCAGCCAGCCGGCGTGCTCCGACTGGAGATCGACTTACCGGAGAAGGCATATACGGACGCGAAGTCGATCACCGCTTTCTACCAGCGCGTGCTCCATGAGAGCGCTGCGTTGCCGGGGGTTAGCGCCGTGGCCCTGGTGCGCAATAGTCCTGCGAGCAATGTGGACAACGAGGTGACGCCATTCACCATCGAGGGGCGTCCGGCGTTGAAGGCCAGTGAAGTCCCCGCCGCGGACCTGCAAATCTCCAGTCCTGATTATTTCCGTGCGCTGCGCATTCCTGTAGTGACGGGACAAGTGTATTCCGAAAGCGACACCGCGGACACCTCTCGCGTCGTGGTCGTCAGCCGCAGCATGGCGGAGCGGTTTTGGCCGAAAGGCGATGCACTGGGACAGCGCATCAAGCTGGGCGTTGCGGATCCGAGCGAGCCCTGGATGACAGTGATCGGCGTTGTCGAGGATGTACGGCAGAACTGGTGGAATCCCGCGCCACGACCGACGATCTATGAGCCGTACTTACAGGCTCCGAGGACCACGATGGTCTTTTTGTTGCGCGCGACGTCAGACCCGACCACGTACACCGCGAATGTGCGAGACATCGTGCGCGGAGCGGATGCGGGCATTGCGGTGACCGAAGTGAATACCTTGGAAAACGAGATCACCGATTCCATCGCAATCGTGCGAATCATGGGCGTGTTAATGGCCGTGTTTGGCGGTGTAGCGATTGTTTTGGCTTCACTCGGCGTATACGGGATGATGGCAGAGACCGTGACGCGGCACACGCGAGAAATCGGGATACGGCTGGCGCTGGGTGCCCAACCACGAGAGGTGATGAGAATGGTGTTGGAAAATGCTCTGAAAATGGTCGGGATCGGGTTGGCCATCGGGGTTCCGGTCACGCTGATTCTGAACCGCACTATGGCGAGCCTGATTTTCGGAATCGTCACCCTGAACCTAGGGCTACTTGTAGGATTCGCAGTGCTGCTTCTGGCCGTAGCGGTGACTGCCGCGTATGTTCCTGCGCGTCGAGCGATGCGTGTAGATCCCACAGTGGCTCTGAGGTACGAGTAGTGTGGTTGGCACTTCGCCCACCTCGCTGCCTGCGCGCGCCAGAAACCAAAAGCGTCGTCGCACCACCCGCGATTCGGGAGCACTCGCAGGATACTTTGCGGTGTCCGAAGTTCGACTACCGCGTCTAGGAGAAGACGGTCCTTGGCTTGTGCATGCGAGTCAATTTACGGTTATGGGGCACTGGCTCCTACATCTGACGGTGGTCTGACCTGCCGTATCCACGTGTGATCCCGCACCGCGACGGTTCGGGCCGGGTTGATGCGGTGGGTGAAGGTAGTTGATTCCGGAGAGTCAAAGCACTGGACCATCCTCGACCTGGGTTGTGGTGGCGGCAGGACAGGAGTACCATGCGCGCTTAACCACTACTGGCGAGATCACTTGAATTCCCTTATCACCGACAGTCTGTCCGATCGTTCGCGCCAGCGCACGCTTCAGGCGCTCGGAATTTTTTGCGGTTTCTCTGCTGCCCTGTGGCTCGCAGCCGCTGAGGCACCGACTAAATTGGTAACCGTTGCCGTGTCTCCCTTCGTGATTTCCTTCATGATGGTGCTGGGAGCCTTCGTTTCCCGGTGGAGCGTACCTGCGCTGATCCGGGGAACGTCGGACATTGGTGCCGACCTGCAGCAGGCGCCTCACCTGGTCGTCTGGGGGGTGTTGGCGGGGTGTCTTTGGGCGGTTGGGAATACCTTAACGATTTTTGCGGTAAGAGATATCGGCCTCAGCATTGCTTTTCCCTTGTGGAACTCTAACAGCCTCGTCGGCGTACTATGGGGAATTTTGTTATTCAAGGAATTGCACCGGGCAGGCTGGCTCCGCTGGGTTGGAGTTGTCGGAGGAGCGTTGGTACTTTTCGGAGGGGCAATATTGTTATCTTTGGCTTCCTCGTCTCAAGCCGCTCACGGGCACGCCACGCGCGGCGTGGTGGCCGCACTCGGAGCGGGCATTGTCCTCGGTTCGATGTATATCCCCTATCGAAAGGCTTACATCACCGGTATGAACCCGCTCACTTTTATTACCTTCTTCACGGTTGGTGAGTTGGCAACAATGACTCTTTTGGCCGTTAGTTTCTCGGGCGGGTCAAAGATTTTCTGGCATGAGCTCGTCAAGAGTCGGGGAATACTTTTCTGGCCACTGCTAGGTGGCTTCCTCTGGGTGGTGGGCGATTTATTTCAGAACTACGCCGCCAAATACGTAGGAATCAGCCGCGGCATTCCTCTGTCAAACACCAATCAGCTCTGGGGATTGCTCTGGGGCATCCTTGTTTTCGGTGAATTGCAGGGTCTGACGCGAGGCGTGTATTTGCAGGTGATAGGGGGTTCACTATTGATGACCGCTGGAGCAGTCGCGATTGCATTCTCGTCCGCAACGGAAGGAGAGTACTCGAGTTGGAAGGAAGCGGCCCAGCGGGAGAGCGATCTTTACAACGTCGAGCCCGCCTACATAGCCGCGCGCATGGAGGGCAAGGAAATTGACGCGAAGAACCACGCGCGAACGTTGCTCGATTGGCTCCTCATCGGAGGCGCTACCCTGGTATTTGCTGCTTTCGGTTTCATGGCCAGCATTCCCGAAATGGAAATCCACTGGGGCTGGCTCGCCGCCCTCACATCAGCGATGCTGCTCGTTTTGCTGGCCGGAGGAGTCGCCCTTTGGCGTATCACACGGTTCAATTAGTTGCGTAGGTCCCGTGCATAACGTCGGTGGCGTTTTCATCCACGCAGGTCGAGTTCTGCCTTTCATTCAAAAACACGAAAAGTAGTTGAGGCGGGTCTCACATTGTCTAGCCCACGGCCACGGGACTTGCGAAGGAGAAGCTCGCAAGTGAAGTTGGGGAGGCCGGTCGGAGGTCGCCAATGCGACTTGCGTCCAGTCCCATCCGCTCGGCCTTACGATCCATAGTAAAATCCCTCCAGACGGAACCTGGTCGCAGTCAATGAAACGCCATATCCTCCTCTACGGTCTGATCGCTGGCATCCTCATCGCCGCGTTGAAATGGATGGAGTACCGCTTCCTCGTCATCGAGCACTCCATCGAATTCTATGGAGGCCTGGTTGCAGTAACATTTGCCGCACTCGGCATCTGGCTCGGCCTGAAGCTGACCAGCAAGCAGGCGCGCGTTGTCGTAAAGGAAGTCCCCGTTCCAACCGGCGAACCGTTTCGCCCCGACGACAGCAAACGCGAAGCCCTGCGCGTCACGCCTCGCGAACTGGAAATACTGGAACTCATCGCCCGAGGTCTCAGCAACCGCGAGATCGCGGAAAGGCTCTTCGTGAGCGAAAACACCGTAAAGACTCACTCCAGTCGCGTCTTTGACAAATTGGGCGCCAAGCGCCGCACCCAGGCCGTCCAGTTAGGCAAGGAACTCCGCCTCATCCCGTGAACCGCTCGCCCAAAAGCATGATTTTTCGCTCCATCCCCCAAAATCACCCAAAAGTATGACGACAATTCCCCGCCGTCTGCTTTAAAGTCCCTCCGCAATCGCAATCTGCCATTCGGGAGCAGCCCGTGAAAAGAACCATTCTCATTTTCGGCCTCATTTCCGGCGTCATCTCCTCCCTCCTGATGATCGCCACGGTCCCCTTCATGAACCGCGACGGCTTCGACCACGGCTACGTCCTGGGCTATACGACCATCGTACTGTCCTTGATGCTGACCTTCTTTGGCGTCCGTTCCTACCGCGACAAGGTGGGCAAGGGGCACATCACTTTCGGTCGAGCCTTCCTGGTCGGCCTCGCCATCACCGTAATTTCTTGCATCTTTTACGTCGTCACCTGGGAAGTCATCTACTACAATTTCATGCCGGATTTCATGGACAAGTACGGCGCCCACGTCCTTCAGAAAATGCAAGCCTCCGGCGCCACGGCCGCCGCTATTCACGAGAAATCCGAGGAAATCAATAGACTCAAGGTCATGTACAAGAATCCGCTCTTCAACGTGGCGATGACCTTCATCGAGCCCTTCCCCGTTGGCCTGGTAATCACGCTGCTCTCTGCCGCGGTCCTCAGAAAGAACGCGCCATCTGAACCAGCAGTCGCCGTCTAGGGTCGCTTGCAGGACCTATCGACAACCTGAAGAGAGCGTGCCCGGCCATCACGCGAGGCACTGAACCCATGAGGCTCACCGTGTACGCCGTCGCCGTGGTTTCGCTCCGTCTTTCTTCACGGTCAGTCTAATGGCCTTGTGCAGTTGATTTGGCTTGTGGGATGAAACCGGGCACACCGGTGTTCACCACTGGATTCAGTCGCTGTCTGGTTTGGATTCGATTGATTTCGTCGAACGCCTCTTGTGGAAGGCGCGAGACGTCGAAATTTTCCTTCGCGCGGGCTGCAGTTCTGGGCGTGGTCAGCACAGCGGTGCCGCGCTGTATGGCCCAAGCCAGCAGTACTTGTGCAGCCGTTTTTCCAGTTCGCGCGGCGATCGCCGAAATGACCGGATCTTCAAGCAGCCCTGGCTTCATTCCGTGGCCTAACGGGGCAAAAGCTAAAAGCACGATGCCCTTCTCGTTGCAGAACTCGAGCAGCTCCGTTTCCGGCAGATAGGGATGCGATTCGACTTGGACTACGGCCGGCTTGATCCGCGCTGATTCGTAGATGGGCTTCAGTGTTTCCAGCGTGATGTCGGAAAGTCCGATCGCGCCGCATTTGCCGTGATCGACGAGGGTCTCCATCGCTTTCCACGTGTCGAACAAAGTCACGTCCTGGTCGTAGAGGACGTTGCCGTCTTTATCGCGCGGATCCGGGTTGTCGCCGGGCTGAAACGCGAATGGGGTGTGAATGAGATAGAGATCCAGATACTTAAGCCCGAGTCTATTGAGACTCGCCTCGAAAGCCGGTTCGACGCGCTCGGGCCGGTGGTTGGAGTTCCACAGCTTTGTGGTAACAAAAATGTCTTGGCGCGCGATCCCTCCGGCGGCAGATCCTGCTTGCAAGGCCCTGCCCACTTCGCCCTCGTTTCCGTATCGTTCCGCGCAATCGAAGTGTCGAAATCCGGCTTCCAGCGCGTCTCGGGTGGCAGTTAGGGTTACCCCCGCGTCGGGAATGAGGGTGCCAAAGCCGAGCGCGGGCATATGGCCGGCTCCCTGGTTGAGTGGAATTCTCGTCATCCGCAGATCAGTAGGATCCATTGGTTTCACCTCGAAGCTATTTTTT
>Ga0306921_10005344_pt1 | contig 13316 bp, 14 predicted proteins | sample sta12Cox44000080_FD_203760 | JGI IMG/M metagenome (GOLD analysis project Ga0306921, IMG submission 203760) | Lab enrichment of tropical soil microbial communities from Luquillo Experimental Forest, Puerto Rico - statoxic.12C.oxic.44.000.080 (v2)... | ecosystem: Environmental > Terrestrial >... | reverse complement strand
AAAACAGTTGCCGGTGGTCAGTTGCCAGTCGCCAGTTGGTTTCGAGTTTCCAGTTTCAAGTTTCGAGGAAAGAGAGGAAAGAGAATGAAAATCAAACTTTACATCGTAGTGGCGGGGATTCTACTAGCCTTACAGATAGCTGGGCACGGCCAGAACAAGCCCGCGGGTACGCCAGACGCGAAGCCCGCGGCGGAGGCCACAGTCAAGATCGACAACTTCAGCTTTACGCCCGCGACGATCACGGTTCCGGCGGGAACCACGATTCACTGGACGAACCGGGACGACATCCCCCACACCGTGGTCAGCGACGAGAAGACTTTCAAATCGAAGGTTCTGGATACGGACCAGGAATTCACCTTCACTTTCAGCAAACCCGGCACCTATAGCTACTTCTGCTCAATTCATCCTCATATGACCGGCAAGGTTGTGGTGCAGTGAGGGGTGACTTATGGTGAATCCATTTGATCCGAAAACCGTGCTGCTGGCACGGCACGCGCAACACGTGGTGCTGGTGCACTTTCCCATCGCATTGTTTCTCGCCGCTGTGGGCTTCGACTTCGCCGGGCAATGGACGAAGAAACCTGCATTGGCCGCAGTGGCCCGCTACAACCTGACGATAGCGGCAGTGGCAACGCTGCCGGTGATGGCTAGCGGGCTACTGGCATGGCGCTGGCAACTGGAGGGCCAGGGCTTAAAGGGGATTCTGCTGCAACATCTGGTGCTGGGAGTCGTCTCGAGCGCCTTGATCTGGCTTGTGTGGTGGTTGCACTTTCGCGCGAGCCGGAACCCGGGCAGAAAACTACCGGCGTATCGCTTGCCCATTGAGTTGCTGGCCGCGCTAGCGGTCGCAGTGACCGGTCACCTTGGTGGCTTCCTGAGCGGCGTGAACCTGCCGGGATAGAGTAGCGACCAGCGACCAGTGGCCGGTTGCCCGTTGCCGGTCAGTTTCGAGTTTCAAATTTTCGGTTTTGAGTAAGAGCAGAGTTTGCTCGGTTGCAACCGGCGTGTGCGAAAATGGTCGCTATGTCCGTCGATCCTCGCGCCGGAAAACCGGCTACCCCCGACATGCTGGTCAACGTTCCCCGACTCATCACAGCGTACTATGCGGAGAAGCCCGACGTTGCCGAGCCGACTCAAAAGGTTGCGTTCGGCACCTCAGGACATCGTGGATCGTCGCTGCAGGTATCGTTTAACGAGAACCATATTCTGGCTATCTCGCAGGCGATCTGCGAATACCGCAAAGGGCAAGGGACGGATGGTCCGCTGTTTCTCGCCAAGGATACGCATGGGCTGAGCGAGCCGGCATTCGCCAGCGCCCTGGAAGTGCTGCTGGCGAACGGCGTCGAAGTCATGGTCGACACGGAGTTGGCGTACACGCCGACGCCGGCGCTGTCGCACGCCATCCTGACGTACAACCGCTCTCGCAAGAGCGGACTTGCGGACGGCATCGTAATCACGCCGTCGCACAATCCGCCTGAGGACGGAGGCTTCAAGTACAACCCGACCAACGGTGGACCAGCCGACACCACCGCCACCACGTGGATTGAGAATCGCGCCAATGCGATACTCGCCGGCACAATGAAAGACGTTAAACAGCTGACTTACCGCGCGGCGCTCGGCTCAGCCAACACGCATCGTTACGATTTCGTCGCCGAGTACGTCAACGATCTGGGTGCGATCATCGACTTCGACCCGGTTCGCGCGGCAAGTCCGGTGTTAGGAGCCGATTCGCTGGGCGGAGCTTCGGTCGCTTACTGGGGACGCATCGCGGACAAGTACGGACTGGCGTTGAACGTGGTAGACCAGACCGTCGATCCCACCTTCCGCTTCATGCACGTGGACTGGGACGGGAAGATTCGCATGGACTGCTCGTCGCCCTACGCGATGGCGGGGTTGATCGCGCTGCGTGACAAATTCAAAGTTGCGTTTGCCTGTGACACCGACGCCGACCGGCATGGTGTGGTCGCGAGTGACGGGTTGCTTAATCCGAACCACTACCTTGCCGTGGCAATTAACTATCTGTTCCGCAATCGCCCGGACTGGAGCACTAATGCCGGAGTCGGTAAGACTCTGGTGAGCAGCAGCATGATCAACTACCTTGCCAAGAGCCTGGGGCGCAAGCTGGTGGAGGTTCCGGTCGGTTTCAAGTGGTTTGTAGATGGATTGCTCGACGGCTCGCTTGGCTTCGGAGGCGAGGAGAGCGCGGGTGCGTCATTCCTGCGGCGTGACGGCAGGGTGTGGAGTACCGACAAGGACGGCCTCATCATGGGATTGCTGGCGGCAGAGATGTTGTCGCGCACCGGCAAAGACCCGGGACAACTGTACGGCGAGTTGACGTCCCAGTTCGGCGATCCTGTCTATGAGCGTATCGATGCACCCGCTAGTCCGGCGCAAAAAGAAGTGCTGGCCAAGCTCTCTCCCAGCGACGTGCACGAAACCGAGCTTGCGGGCGACAAGATTCAGGCGATGCTCACCACCGCTCCAGGAAACGGGGCCCCCATCGGCGGACTCAAGGTAGAGACGGCGCGCGGTTGGTTTGCGGCTCGGCCATCGGGCACGGAGAATGTCTACAAAATTTACGCTGAAAGTTTTGCCGGCATCGAGCATTTGCGGCGGTTGCAAACCGAGGCGCGTGAACTGATCTCTCGCACGTTTGCGGCGGCGGGGGCCTAGCACCATCCTGTTGAACTACGGCCATCGTTCTGTGATGATGCAACGAATGCCGCGCGCTTTGCGCTGAGGTTCGCGCTCGCATGCAACTCTGGGACACACGACTGATTCGCATGACCGTAGCTGGTGTCGTCGCCGGTGTGATGATCGGCGTGGTCGGCGGTGCATTTCGCTGGTGCCTGGAGCGCGCCGAACACCTGCGCGACTGGATGATCGCAGCCTCGCATGGAAGGCCGTATGTCGGCTGGGTTGTCCCGGTGATAGTGGCGGCTGTTGCAGTCGCGCTGGCTCGCTACCTGGTCCTGCGTTTCGCGCCGGAGGCGGCGGGCAGCGGGGTGCACCGCGTGGAAGCCATAATGGCCGGCGAAATCAAGTCAGGTTCCGACGCCATCCTTCCCGTGAAGTTTTTCGGCGGCGTCCTCTCGTTGGGTTCAGGTATGGCACTGGGGCGCGAAGGCCCCACGGTGCAGATGGGTGCGTCGCTCGCACACATCATCGCGCCATGGCTGGTGCGCGACGAGGCCGATCAGCGTGTGGTACTCGCGGCCGGCGCGGGAGCCGGTCTGGCGGTCGCATTCAACGCACCGATCGGCGGCTCGGTGTTCGTCTTCGAAGAGTTGACCACCAGCTTCACGCCGTGGCTGCTGGTCGCTACCCTGAGCGCTGCCACGTTTGCTGTCAGCGTCATGCGCTGGATGATCGGTAATCAGTATGTCTTTCTCGTCCTCCCTGGCATGCCTCCCACCGGCTCGATTGTCTGGTTTTTTCTTCTGCTGGGTGGATTACTGGGTGCGGCGGGAGCAGCGTACAACCTGCTTTCGCTGCGCCTTCTGGATTTGTCGGAGAAGTTTTCCAAGTACCCGGCGGTGGCGCGCGCCGCGTTCATCGGTGCTGTCGTTGGGCTGGTAGCGTGGTTTGCCCCGGCTTTCGTGGGCAGCGGCGACACCCTGACTCAGTCGATCCTATCGAACAAAGTTCCGCTGCATGCGCTGGGATGGGTGTTTGTCATACGTTTTCTTCTGGGACCGTGGTCATACGCGGCAGAAACTCCCGGCGGCATGTTCGCTCCCCTGTTGGTGTTGGGCGCGTCGTTTGGAGCGCTGTCTGGCGGCGTTGCGCAACACTTCGTCCCTGGCCTCGGTATTTCTATAGTCGATTTTGCCGTCATTGGCATGGTAGCGTTGTTTGCCGCCAGCGTACGCGCACCACTTACCGGGATCGTGCTGGCTATTGAGATGACGGGCCGCGGCGACCTGACCCTCGGCATGCTGGCTGCGTCGCTCGGCGCCATGTTGGTGGCGATGTTGCTGAACTCACCGCCGATTTATCAGAGCCTGCGGCAGCGCATGCTGATCCAGGAACGACGTAACGCAGCCGCGAGTGAGGTCCCCGTCGTCGCAGGCCGCTGATGTAATGGCAATTCGGTTGGAATGAACACGATGCCCGGCTTGTTACAAGACGCTCGGTTTGGCCTCCGCCTGATGCGGAGGTCTCCGTGGTTTCATCTCGTGGCGATTGTCGTTCTAGCGCTCGGCGTCGCCGCTAACACGGCGGTATTCGTGGACGCCGTCTTGCTGCGCCACTTGCCGTTTCACGATCCCGACCGGCTGGTCATGGTCTGGGAGAAGAACCCAACGATGGGCGGCTTGGTCGGCGATCGCGTGCCTACCGCCTATGCGAACTTACGGAATGGGTTCGGCAGGCAAGCGTCTTTGAGAACATCGCCGGTTTCGAAGACGCGAGCTTTAACCGCACGGGCGCAGGAGAACCGGAGCGCGTTGCTGGCGCGCGCGTCTCGCCCAACTTCTTTCAGGTCCTCGGGGTGACGCCAGCAGCGGGAAGCACGTTCGAATATGTCGCCTCCGACCGTCACAGAGCCGGGTGGCCATGCTCAGCAACGCATTTTGGCAGAGCCATTTCGGCGGAAGAGCCACTGCCATCGGCCAGAAACTCACGCTCAACGATGTGTCCTACACTGTGGGAGGTGTTCTGCTTCCGCAATTTCATTTGCCGTCCACGCGCGCAGGCACCGAGCAGCGCAGGTCCGACATTTATGTGCCCTACAATCCCTCGGACCAGCCCAGCGAACTCGAGCGAACCGACGCAAGATGCAGGTGTTCGCCCGCCTCGCTCCCGGCGTAACCCTGCAGCAGGCACGGCAGGAGATGGACCTGGTTGCCAAGCGCCTCGAAGAGCAGAACCCCACCCTCAACGCCGGTTTTGGGAACAACATCTATCCCGTGTCCGTCGAGGACCTTGGCAAAGAACTGCGCCGCAATTTGCTCGTCCTGCTGGGCGCGGTGGGATTGATCCTGCTGCTGGCCTGTGCCAACCTCGCCAACCTGATACTGACGCGCGCCAGTGCCAGGCGGAAGGAACTGGCGATTCGCAAGTCGCGGGGCGCAAGCCGTTCGCGACTAGTGCGGCAGATGGTGATCGAGAGCCTCGTGGCCAGCTTCTTTGGCGGGTTGCTTGCCCTGCTGGTTGCGTACGTCGGGATGCTGGCCCTGCTGGCCCTCAAGCCTGCCGATTTGCAACGTCCCGAACAGGTACACCTCAGCCTCCCGGTGCTGATGTTTGCGATGGTGGTCACAGGACTCGCGGGCATCCTGTTCGGTGCGATTCCGGCGCTCTACGTGTTGCGTGCCGATGCAATGTCCGTACTCAAGCAGGGAACGGCCAGCCAACGCAGTCCGGCGCGGCTACGGCGAGTACTGGTGATCGGAGAGGTGGGCCTGGCCGTCGTGTTGGTGATTGGCGCGGCCTTCATGATTCACAGCCTGGTTTCGGCATGGCGCGTCGATCCCGGCTTTCGCGCCGAGCACGTGCGGACCATGCACTTTAGCCTCCCGCTTCGCGGTATGCAAAGAACGATCAACTCGCCAATTTTTCCCGCCAGGCGCCTGCCAGGTGTGAAAGCCGCTAGTTTCTCCGACGGGTTGCCCGTGACCCGCATCCGCATGATGAAGTTCACGGTGGATGGCCAGCCTATGCCCTAGCGTGGCAGCGAACCGACCTCCGACATGCGCGGAATCACCTCCCCAGAATATTTCGCGACGCTGGGCATTCCGCTGCTTGCAGGCCGCAATTTCACGGAGGACGAAATCGCGCAGCAGCGGCCGGTGATCATCGCCAATCAGACGCTAGCCAAGCGTCTGTGGCCGGACGAGGACCCACTTGGCAAAACCATCCGGACCGTTGCGCGACCCGGCGCCGACCCCTGGCAGCTCACGGTGATCGGGGTGGCCGGAAACACACACCAGGTTTCGTTGGAAAGCGGTACGAGGCCGGAAGTAATCCGCCCCAGGCTGGACTACACAAGCTGGTGACAGTGGAGACGTTCGTCGCGGCCGCGCTCGACTTGCTGCTCCGGAATCCTCGCGTTGCTGCAAGTCACGAATTTCCGGATATGAGTAACGTGGAAAGGGCGGCGCATCGTGCTGGTGAGTCCTGTGTGCGAGCCTCCGTGGGCCTGCCATGACCAATCCGCACGCACCCTGGCAGCGGTCGCGCGCCGGGCGGATCATCGCCGCTGCGTCTTCGGGAGCGGCGGTGGGTATCTCGTCATCGCTGCTCACGCTGGTGTCCCTGCCATTAGCGGTACTTTACCTGGCGCCGAACGCCTTGGAGTGTGGGTCACGATTACCAGCACCGTCGTCTTTCTCAACCTGCTTGATCTTGGGATCGCCAGCACACTGACCAATCTTGTCGCTCGTGCGTTTGCCTGGGGAGACCAACAGTACGCGGCGCGCTCCACGACCCACGCCCTGGTGATGACGGCGGCGATCGCCCTCGGCTTCGGAGTCCTGTTCGCCGCGGTGGGGTCGCGAATCGATTGGATGGCACTGTTCAACGTTGCGGCCGACGTGCCGCGAGATGAAGTTAACCACACCGTAGCCGCGGCTGTCGCACGGATGCTTCCTTGGACTGCCGGTGGCCGTTGGGAGCCGAATTTTCCTCGGATATCAGGAAGTCCATCTCAGTAATCTCCTGGTTGAAGCCCCGGGCAGTTGCGAACCTGGTGGGGCTGTTTCTCGGGATTGCGCTGCGCCTCTCCATGCCGATGCGATTCGTGATGTTGGCAGGAGGAGTCACCCTGTTGAACCTGGCGGCCATACTGGCGACGTTGCTCTGGCACAAGCCGCGTGAGGCCGCGGTTTTCGCTGCTCGATCTGTCGATTGCGCGCGAATTGCTCGGCTCCGGCTCGGGCTTTTTCGTGATTCAAATCGCGGCAGCGGTGGTATTCAGCTCTGACAACCTGGTGGTGAGCCATGACCTGGGAACGGCGCAGGTAACGCCCTACAGCGTGACCTGGAGACTGGTAGGATTCACGGCCATTCTCCCGTCGCTGGTTTTTCCTGCGTTGTGGCCGGCGTACGCAGAGGCGTATGCAAGCGGCGACGACGCCTGGATGCGGCGCACCTTTCGTTTGACCCTGCGCGGGACGCTCGCGCTCAACGGTGCTTGCGCCGTTATACTCATCGCGTTTGGAAAAACCGCGATTTGCTGGTGGGTGGGACCAGCGGCTGTGCCTTCGTTCGCGTTGCTGGCGGTGATGGCATTTTGCTCGTGATCAGCGGATGCATGACGATCGAATCGTGTTTGCTGGCAGGAGTGAACCGGACGCGCGAGCAGGGAATGCTCTCGCTGGTCGCGGCCGCTGTGAACCTGGCGCTGTCCATCGTCCTGGTACAGCACATCGGGTCGGTGGGCGTGATCGCAGGAACGATCGTGTCATACCTGCTGGTTGTCCCACAGAGTCTGATCGTGCGCACCGTATTTCGAACCGTCGCCAAAGCAGGAATCGGGACAAGAAAGTGAAGGTGCGGCGGTTGCAATTCAGGGAGCCCGGACTAGAGCGATTCCTGAGTTGCTGTATCCTGCAAGCAACGCTGGTCGAGCGGCGCTTCAGCACTGCGTTCCGCCCGGATCTTCTGGGTTGGAGCCGGCCTTCAGCCCGGCGGCACTCTCCACTGCGCGGGGTCTCATCACTCATGAGTTACCGCGTACAGGATACAGCAACCCTGAATCTGGTCTAGCCGCGCTCTTCACCCACGCGCACCGCCGGTACGGTTCGTGGGCGCCGAGCGTAGGTGCGCGCCAAGCCGTAGACCAATACCTGCATGCAGAAAGCAAGGGTGATGGCCTCGCAAACGGTTGCGACTAAGAACGAACGGCTGATGGGTAGTTCGTGGTCGGCCAAGCGGAACATCGCTAGTAAATATCCAGCGAACACCGCAATCACCACCATGATAAAGATCACGGTCACCTTGCGAAACGACGACAACTTTCGCAGTCTGGTGTGCGGCACCGGGGCGGTCTTGCGGAACCAATAGGCGAACCACACCAACAGCGCCAGGAGTCCTAGGACTGTGCTGGCGTACTGCAAGATCTTGTCCACTGGCATGGGATGGAGGAAAGGAACCGGCACCGTATCCCTGAGCAAGCTCCAGTGCTCGACCATCCAGTCATGCCTGTGCGTGAAGGAATCCCAGATCAGGTGGGTAGTGATCCCGATCGCGATCCAGAGCACGATGGATGCGAACCTTTGCCAACCCTGGAACGAGAGTCGGTCGACCTTGTCCTGCAAGCGACGCTGCACGCTGGTCGGTAACAACTCGACGACCGGAACTTTCACACACCCCTCGAAGACCCAGAGGAGCAGGAGCGCCAAGGGAAGGGTAAAGAGCACCACCTCAGGAAAATGATGGCCACTGCGGTCCTCGTCGGAGAGCAGGATGAAGTACTGGAGATCAGGGGCGAAGGTCCCAATCACAAGTGCAGACCAAATGGGCTTGAACTTGCGAAAGGGAAGCGCAGCGGCGGCATGGGACAAAGTAAACGGCATGCGTCAGGGGCACTTGCTTCCTTAAGTATCTCAAATGCGGCGATGGCAGAGATCATTCTGCTCAGTCATCCAGCCAAAAATGGATTTGTCTCGCGCTCTACGCCGATTGTCGTCAGCGGGCCATGTCCGGGTACCACGATGGTTTCGTCGGGTAGCGCCATCACCGGTCCATTCAGAGACTCCATGATTTTCTTAAACGAGCCACCGGGCAGGTCCGTGCGGCCGATTGAACCCGCGAACAACGTGTCACCTGCAATCAGTTTCTTTTCAGGCGCGAAGTAGAGACAGATGCTCCCTTCAGTATGCCCGGGAGTGTGCAAGACCTCAGCCACCAGGTTGCCTGCGCGGACTTGGTCTCCGGTGGTCAGGCTGGAGTCTATCGTAGTCCTCTCAGGCGGTTGCATGCCTAACCAGGTTGCCTGCACATCGAGCATTTCGAGCAGCGCCTGGTCATTTACGTTGAGCAGCACCGGAGCTCCAGTGACGCGCTTCAACTTCGCCGCTCCGCCGATGTGATCGATGTGAGCATGTGTGATCACGATTTGCTTCACCCTGAGCCCATGCCGCTGCACAATGGCCAGCACTTCCTCGATTTGGTCTCCGGGATCGATTACCATGGCCTCTTTGCTCTGCTCATCGCCCAAGACCGAGCAATTGCATTGCAGCGGCCCCACCGGAAAAATCTCATGGATCATCTTTCCAAGCTACCATGAAAGGCAAGGGTGTGGTCGGGCAGGCGTAAGCCATGACACTTCATGATGTGCCCTTTGGGGAAAGTTATCCTGCAAAATGGTTGGCGCCCTGCTTGTGCAACCTATCACTCTGCGGTAAACTTCGCGCACCTGTTGTTGGGTTGGCCTGAATGTCTGGAGAGCAGCCCATGGACCGCATCGTTTTCCTGACGTGCCGCAATCAGCAGGTGTTATTGGCTGACTGCAGCGACTGCTCGCCCGAGGAACTGGCGGGAGTAATCGACGAGGTTCCGAAGCACGTCACCACCCACCCGCCGGGATCGGTGCTGTTGCTCGCCGATTTCAGCCGGTCAGTATTTACGAAAGAAAGTGTCGAGCATCTCAAACTCGCTGCGGTATTTGATCGTCCTCACCTGAAGCGGTCGGCATGGGTGCTGACGCAGAACCTTCCCAAGACACTCTTCGAGTCTATCCGCACGTTTTCCGGGCGCGTAATTCCCGCTTTTGCGACCCGCGACGAGGCCCTGGAATATCTGGTGGGTACACCATCCTCTTCTGCCGTGGATGTTCCCATCGAGCAAAAGTAAAAGCCTCCGAATTGACGGAGGCTTTGATCCTGCGACGAATCAGACTACCGCGCTAGCGGGCCGGACTTGTGGGCGAAGGCGCCGGTGCCGGAGTCTTCTGCTGGGTCGGAGCGGACTTGGTGTTGCCCAGCACCGAACCGCTGCTTGTGCCGCGGCGGGTGGCCATCACCGACAAGGTGATGGATGTCGCCATGAAGGCGATGGCGGCGTATGTGGTCGCCCGGCTGAGCACGGTTCCAGCGGTGCGGGTGCCGAAGGCGGTTTGACTGCCGGCGCCCCCGAAAGCGGCCGCGATGTCCGCGCTCTGGCCGTGCTGCAGCAGCACGACGACGATGAGGAAGGCACAAACCAGTACGTGAATGATGGTGATCAAAACTACCATGGATGTCTCAGTTCTCGCTTCGGGCGTCGGCTTGAGGCGCGCAGAACTTCGCCCGCAATTTCATACTCTCAATACGCCGCCAGGATTGGGGTAAGCCATGGTGCGGAAGGGGGGACTTGAACCCCCATGCCTTTTGGGCGCCACCCCCTCAAGATGGTGTGTCTGCCAATTTCACCACTTCCGCGCACGACCGGACCGGACCGGCAAAAAACCGGCTTCCAGGCAAAACGTAGAGGCCCCTTAAGTATAGCAAAGACAAGGCCGAACGAGGCCGCCAGAGACCCCCGGAGTCCCCCGGAGTGGGTCACTGTCCCGCTTGCCCGTACTCACCACTTGCAGGGATTTCCCATGCGATGAGGGGCCGGGTCACCCTTAAGGCAAACTTTCAAGAGCTCGTTTGCTTACCTTTACCAGATCCGTCACGTTCGCCGACGGGCCTGGCCTCCGCAACGCGGCAGTGCGTGCCTTCTCAGTTCCATGGAGATGCCCCATTTACCACAACCAACCAAACTCCAGATCAGTCTCCTGCCACTTGCTCTCTCGTCATCTCAGCGAGGACTCCCTCGGGTTCCCGCAGCGCAGCTTCCTCGGTTGCCCGCGCAAACAGATCAAGCGAACGCGCAATGAGCCCCGTCCAACCCGTTTGGTGGCTGGCCCCCAGCCCCGCGCCGTTATCGCCGTGGAAGTACTCGTAGAACAGGATGTAATCGCGCCAGTAAGGATCTTCCTGGAACTTCTTCGTTCCTCCATAGACAGGACGTGTGCCGCTTGCGTCGCGAAGGAAGATCCTCGACAGCCGTCGGGCAATTTCTTTCGCCACCTCGAACAACGTCATGTAATTCCCCGAACCTGTCGGACATTCCACCTTGAAGTCGTTGCCGTAGAACGGATACATGTTAATCAGCCCTCGTATGAGGAGCGCATTGACCGGCATCCAGATCGGTCCACGCCAGTTGGAGTTCCCACCAAACATGCCGGTATTTGACTCGGCAGGAAGGTATTGAACTTTGTATTCCTGGCCGCCAATATCAAACACGAAGGGATGCTCCAGGTGATGCCGCGACAGGGAGCGTATGCCATAAGGGCTCAAAAACTCGTTCTCGTCGAGCAGATAAGCTAGAAGGCGCTCCATCTTTCGCTTGGTGCAGACCGACGTCAGCCTGCGCCCGGCGAAGCCGACAAACGTGTTATCGCCCGGAGCGATCTGTTTCATGACCTCCGGATGGCGCTTTCCGAACAAGTCAGCCAGTTCGTGCAACCGGGGATAACGCGTGAGTGTGTCCCCCTCGAATATGGTCGCAGCACTGAGCGGCAGCAGTCCCACCATCGAGCGGACTTTCAACCGCTGGGCGTCGCCGTTCGGCAAATGCAGGAGGTCGTAGAAAAACCCATCCTCCTCATCCCACATTTCGTCTTTGTTCACGCCGATTCGATCCATGGCGTAGGTGATCCAGAAGAAATGCTCAAGGAAACGGTACGCAATTTCTTCGTACATTGGGTCGTACTCGGTCAGGGTGAGTGCAATCTCCAGCATGCACTGGCAATAGAACGCCATCCATGCGGTTCCGTCGGCCTGGTCCAGGCTTTCGCCGCTCGGCAGCGGCGCACTGCGATCGAAGATCCCAATATTGTCGAGCCCCAGGAAGCCGCCCGCGAACACATTGCGTCCCTGCGGGTCTTTGCGGTTGATCCACCAGTTGAAATTCAGCATCAAGCCCTGAAAGGAGCGTTCCAGGAAGCGCAGGTCGGCACGGCCCAACTCCTTCTCGATGCTATAAAGAAACAGTGTTGCCCAGGCGTGTACCGGCGGATTCACGTCGCTGAAGTTCCATTCATAGGCCGGAATCTGTCCGTTGGGATGCGCATACAGACTCCTCAACATCAGCAGAAGTTGTTCTTTCGCGAAGTCGAAGTCCACGAGTGAGAGGGTAATGGTGTGAAACGCCAGGTCCCACGCCGCGTACCACGGATACTCCCATTTGTCGGGCATGGAGATGATGTCGCGGTTCAGCATGTGGAACCACTCAGCGTTGCGAACGTTGCGCTGACTAAGGCCCACCAGCGGATGCGCGTCGTGCTCATCCAGCCACTTATCGACGTCGAAATAGTAAAACTGTTTGGACCATAACATTCCCGCCAGCGCCTGCCGGTGCACGCGACGCTCATCTTCGCTCAAATTCTTAGGGGCGATGCGCTCATAAAACTCGTCAGCATCCGCGAGACGAGCCTTGAAGACCTGGTCGAAATCCGCAAACGCGTTGGCAGCGGGCTTTGCGCTGAGCCGCAAACGCACAACCTTGGATTGCCCGCCTGGCACGTCGAGCACGTAATGCGCCGCCGCCTTGGTACCCGACTTCGAAGGATTGACCGCGTCTTTCTTCCCCGCGATCACGTATTCATGAAACGCGTCCTTCACATAGGGCGATGCATTCGCCTGACCCCAGAGACGGCTGACATTGCTTTCGTTCTCGGTGAACAACAATTCCGCGGCACCGTCACATTGCAAGGTGTAATCGCCCGCCACGGAATGCGAAGCTTGAATTTGTCCGTTGCCTGCCTGGCGCAGTTCGGGCTTCGCCTCGAAATCACCCCACGACCATGTGTTCCGGTACCACAATGTGGGAAGCACATGAATTTGCGCCGCCTCCGGGCCCCGGTTGTGCACGGAGATGCGGATCAGCACATTTTCCGGGTCCGCCTTGGCATATTCCACGAACACATCGAAATATCGGTCGTCATTAAAGATGCCGGTGTCGAGCAGTTCGTACTCCATCTCGTCGCGGGAGCGGCGTTTGTTGGTCTCCACCAGATCGCGATAGGGATATTCCCGCTGGGGATACTTGTACAGGTACTTCATGTACGAGTGCGTGGGAGTACTGTCGATATAGAAGTAATATTCCTTCACGTCTTCGCCGTGGTTGCCTTCGCTGTTGGTCAGGCCGAACAGGCGCTCTTTCAGGATGGGATCTCGGAGGTTCCACAGGGCGACGGCGAAGCAGAAGCGTTGCATGTCGTCGGAGAACCCGGCCAGACCGTCTTCACCCCAGCGGTAAGCGCGGGAACGAGATTGGTCGTGCGAGAAGTAGTCCCACGCATTACCGTCTTTGCTGTAGTCCTCGCGGACGGTGCCCCACTG
>Ga0306921_10005337_pt1 | contig 13323 bp, 14 predicted proteins | sample sta12Cox44000080_FD_203760 | JGI IMG/M metagenome (GOLD analysis project Ga0306921, IMG submission 203760) | Lab enrichment of tropical soil microbial communities from Luquillo Experimental Forest, Puerto Rico - statoxic.12C.oxic.44.000.080 (v2)... | ecosystem: Environmental > Terrestrial >... | reverse complement strand
GTTCGATAGGACAACGCAGCGCATAACGGGCGACTGATCCATCCCACGGCAGGGGAGCCAAGGATGTCTTTTGGTTGGGGCGGACCTACGTTCGAATACCTGATCACGTTTTCTTCATCCAAAAAAGAGGATTCTTCAAATAGCGAAAGAGGAATAATGAGCCAACCGAGTTTTGCGATTCTACTGGGTGCAGCGATGCTGGCTTCATCCACGACAGGTGCGGCGCAAAAAGCATCGAATCCCCTGAAAGCCCCTGCTCCCAAAGCTCCCTTTACGGACTACCGGTTCGAGAAACCGGGTGCCACACACAAGATTCTGCCAAGCGACCTGCCAGAGCCATTTGCGACCAAGTCAGCAACCAACGGGCCGAAACTGATCGATCGCCCGAAAGACGCATGGCCGAAGGCCCCTCCGGGATTCAAGGTCGAACTGTTTGCCAGCGGATTCGACGAGCCGCGCAAGATCCTCATGGCTCCCAATGGCGACATCTTTTTGGCCGAAAGCCAAGGCGGAAACCTGAAGGTATTTCACGGAATCACCGCCGATGGAAAGCCCGAAAAGACCGAGACGTTCGCAAGTGGTCTGAAGCAGCCCTACGGTATCGCGCTCTATCCTCCCGGGCCCGACCCCAAGTTTGTGTACGTGGGAAACACCGATTCGGTGGTACGCTTCGCGTACCACAACGGGGATCTGAAGGCTACGGGGCCAGCGGAGAAAATCGCTGATCTACCTGCAACCGGAGGGCACTGGACTCGGGACCTGGTCTTTTCCAAGGCTGGCCAGCAGCTGTTTGTGGCCGTGGGCTGGCGCTCAAATGCCGACGATCCGGATTCGAATCCGGTGGAGAGGGATCGCGCCAATATCATCGTAATGAACCCCGACGGCTCGAACCGACGCGTATACGCATCCGGTATCCGCAATGCCGGAGGCGGGATCGCCATCGATCCGACGTCCGGCGAGCTTTGGGCTTCCGTTAACGAACGCGATTCGCTGGGCGACAACCTGGTGCCCGACTACATCACCCATATACAGGATGGCGGCTTCTATGGTTGGCCGTACTACTATATCGGCAGCTTTCCTGATCCACGTCTAAAGGGCAGTCATCCGGAGCTGAAAAACAAGGCAATCGTGCCTGACGTGCTGATTCAGCCACACAACGCTTCTCTGCAATTGGCTTTCTATGAGGGAAAGCAGTTTCCCGCCGAGTATCAGGGAGACATCTTCTCGTCACAGCACGGCTCCTGGAACAGAAATGTGCGGACGGGATATGAGGTCATACGCGTGCCGCTGCCTCAGTCGAGTAAAGCCAGTGGCGAGTACGAGGACTTTCTGACGGGGTTTGTGTTGCCGAACGGAGATGTGTGGGGACGTCCTGTGGGCGTGACCGTTGCTCCGGACGGATCGCTACTGGTTACCGACGACGGCTCCAATTCGGTCTGGCGGGTCAGCTACATCGGAGCGATCGCTGCGAGGTAGTAAGGACATCCTCTGGCACGCTATTTGCCGTTCGATGCTGCCCCGTTGGAGGGAATCACAGGAATGTCGAAATACATCAGTTCGCGACCGCCGGCGTCGCGTATGCCGGTGAGATAGACATGTGCGCCCTGGGTGGGGTTGCGTACGTCCTCAATATCGAAAAAGAGAAAACCTGACTGAGTGGAGTGCGGCTCAACCGCATAGGCGGTGAACCTGGCGCGGTTGACTTCCTCCAACTGCTGTTGGGCCTTCTTGTTCTTGTTGCCGCCGGGAATGGGAATTGACCCCGCGCGTCCGGGATTCGTACTGCTGGCTTTCACGTGCGCCACGCGTCGCATAACATCATCAACACCGAGAGCTTCAAGCTTGGCGTGCGTCGCCGTAACGAGTTCGGCGTGCATTTTCGTCATCGAGATTGGCTTGTCACCATCGTTCGTGATGACGAGGAATACCGGAAGGATTCCTTCTTGCGCATAGTGGGTGTTGAAGATCTCGTCTTTGGGCGCGTTGTAGAGGTCGATCGCAACCGTGACTTTTTCGTTGGGTTGAGAGTCCTTGCTGGGATAGGTACTGGCGTTTTCGGCCTTGGGCATGACGAAATCCTTGAAGCTCCAAAGCTGCGAGACGCCAAGCAGCAGACAGAAAGCAAGGAATGGCATTTGGTTGCGTCGGCGAGGACCCATGATGGGATTATCGCTTGCCAGGCCGTCATCGACAACTGAGGATTGGTTCGCCCGCACTGCGCAAGTACAATCGCAACGTGTATTTCCTCTACAGCCTTGTGTTAGTGCTGGCATTGGTGCTGAGTGCGCCGTGGTGGCTGCTGGAGATGTTGCGCCACGGCAAATACCGTGTAGGCTGGCGCGAGAGGCTGGGAATCGTGCCCGACCGACTGCTCAACCCGGTGGCAGCAGATACCATTTGGATTCATGCGGTCTCGGTGGGTGAAGTGCTGGCCATATCACGCCTGGTGGGCGAATTGAAAACGCGACTGCCGGGCTGGCGGTTCGTAGTGTCCACCACGACCGACACCGGCCAAAAGTTGGCGCGTGAGCGATTTGGTGACGGCAATGTTTTCTATTTCCCGCTGGATTTGTCATTCGCGGTGCGAGCCTACCTGCAGCTGCTGCGGCCCAAACTGCTGATTCTGGCGGAGAGCGAGTTTTGGCCCAACTTACTGCACCAGGCACGCAACTCCGGAGCGTCGATTGCGGTGGTCAACGCGCGTGTGTCGGATCGCTCCTTGCCGCGATATCTCCGCTTCCGTAAGCTGCTGAGTGGCGTGATGAGGAACGTAGACGTTTTCCTGGCGCAAAGCGAGGAAGACATGCGGCGTCTGGTGCAGATCGGAGTACCTGCGGATCAAGTGCATGTCGGTGGAAACTTGAAGTTCGATGTCAAGCCGCCAGAGCAGCCAGAGATTCTTGAACCTTTTGCGGCGGCTGTACAGCGAGAGAAGATCGGCCCAATGCTGGTGGTCGGCAGTACCCTCGAAGGGGAAGAAGCGATACTGATTGAATGCTTCCGCCAGATTGTAGCTCTCTATCCCAACGCTCTGATGCTGCTGGCGCCGCGGCACCCGGAACGCTTTGAAGCGGTCGCAGCTCTACTGGTGGCGTCGGGGCTCTGCTGGCAGCGCCGTTCGCGATGGGATGGACAGCCACCGCTTGCTGGCAGCGTGTTCCTGCTGGACAGTATTGGCGAACTTGCGAGTCTCTACCAGTTTGCCGACCTTGCGTTTGTCGGCGGCAGCCTGGCTCCGCGCGGTGGACACAACTTGCTTGAGGCGGCGCAATTCGGGGTCGCGATCGTGGTTGGACCCCACACCGAGAACTTCCGCGACATCGTTGGAATTTTTCAGCAAGCCAACGCATTGCGAGTGGTGACCCAGGAATCGCTGACCTCGACTGTCTTGAGGCTTTTGCAAGATGATGCGGAACGCGAGCGATTAGGTCAGCGTGCGCTTGAAGTGATGCGGTCGCAGCGCGGCGGAACGGAGCGAACTATCGCCGCGCTCCTCCACCTTCTACCAGCGGAGTCGAATTCCGGGGTTGCAGAAGTCGTTTCGGAGAGACGCGTTTGAATCCGCTGGGCGCGCTTTTCGGCGCAGGTGTCGACGTTCGTAACCGCCTTTATGATCGCGGCACACTGCGTGCCAACAGGTTGAGAGCGCCGGTGGTGAGCATCGGCAGCATCTCTGCTGGAGGTGCGGGCAAGACGCCATTTCTCATCATGCTGGGCGAGCTGCTGAAGCAGCGAGGACTGGCCTTCGACGTGCTCTCCCGTGGCTATGGCCGACGGACGAAAGGCCTCGCGCTAGTCAACCCCGAGGGATCGGCGCAGGAATTCGGAGACGAGCCGCTGCTGATTGCCCGCAAGCTGGGAGTGCCCGTCATTGTGGGGGAGAATCGATACGCAGCTGGGCAGTTCGCCGAGCAGAGGTTCGGTCTGCAGGCACACCTGTTGGACGACGGCTTCCAGCACCGCCGTCTGGCACGGGATTTCGACATTGTTCTGGTCACGGACGAAGACTTGCACGATTCGCTGCTCCCTGCTGGAAGGTTGCGGGAACCCTTGGCGTCGCTGTCCCGAGCTTCCGCAATCGTTGTTATGGATCAAATGACCTCGGACCAAATCGAAGTGCGTGAAGGCCAGTACGTGTGGCACGCGTATCGCACTATTGTGCCTCCGGAGACGCGCGACCCTTGTTTCGCATTTTGCGGAATCGCTCGCCCGCAGAACTTTCTGGCGGAACTCCGCAAGGCTGGTATCCAGCTGGCTGGCTCATACGAATTCCGCGACCATAATGCTTACAGGACGGCAGACGCAGGGTTGCTGCAGCGCCTCAGGCGACAATCCGGAGCCACAGCCTTTGTCACCACAGAGAAGGACGCCGTGAATCTGGGTGGCTATCTGTCGCAGTTGCAACCGATTCATGTCGTGCCGGTCCGTATGCAGGTCGAAGATTCGTCGGAGCCAGTCGCCGGGGCGGTCCGTGTCGGGGCGTCGCCCGATGAACAGCTCTATCGCTTCCTGACGCGCCAGAATAAGAATCGCGTGAGAGAATAAGAAGTTTTACTGCTTCCAGCGCCGCGTTTTAAGCGCGGGCGCATAACTGTCTCCATGACCAGGCCACCGAAAGAATCCGAGCGCTGGAAGAAGATCGTGCAATCGTTTGCCGACGTCTCGGTGGCGGTGCTGGCCGATCTGGTTGCGGACGAATTTGTGTTTGGCGAAATTGCGCGGGTTTCGCGCGAGGCGCCTGTCCTTATCCTGAAGCATCGCGAACGGACAGTCGTTCCGGGCGGCGGAGGCAACGCCATCATGAACCTGGCTTCGTTGGGAGTGAACGTGCTTCCGGTCGGATTGGTGGGCGATGATGAGCCGGGGGAGCGGCTGCTGGAAAAGCTTCGCGAGGCGAAGGTCCCAACCAGCGGCCTTGCGCGACTGAAGGGCTACGTGACGACGACGAAAACCCGTATTCTGGCCGGTATGTCGCATAACAGCCGACAGCAAGTCGTTCGCGTGGACCGTGAACCGGCGCCACTAGGAGAAGGCCATCCCGTTCTGACGAAGCTGGTGAACAGCACGCGCGAATACGCAAACGCGTCCGACGCATTTCTGATTTCCGATTACGGCTATGGGGCAGCAACCCCACAGTTGCTCAAGCAGGTGAGGTCAAACGGCTGCATGCAGAACAAGCCGATCACTCTGGATTCGCGCTATCGAATTCTGGAGTATTCAGGAGTAACCGCAGCAACGCCGAACGAACCCGAAGTGGAGGAGGCACTGCAAACCAGGATTGGCAACGACACGGCGCGGCTATTCTCTGCCGGCGAGCACCTGTTAGGACGCATGGGGCTGGAGTCATTGGTGATCACAAGGGGCCGTGACGGCATGGTGGCGTTCGAGAAGGATGCCGCGCCTAGCGTGATTCCCATCTTTGGCTCAGATCAGGTAGTCGATGTCACGGGTGCCGGTGACACAGTGATCGCGACCTTTACAGCCGCGCTGGCAGCAGGCGCTAATACCGCTGCCGCTGCCCGGCTGGCGAATTTTGCGGGTGGGATCGTGGTGATGAAGCGGGGAACGGCCACGGTGTCAAGTAAGGAACTGGTGACCGCCATCGAACAGTACACCGAGCTGAAGAAATCATGAGCGATAGCAAAACAAAGATCCTTTCGCGCTCGGGCCTGCATGCCAGGGTGGCCGAGTGGCGGCGCAACCGCGAGCAAATCGTTCTGGCAAACGGCTGCTTTGATCTGCTGCACGTGGGGCATGTGCGATTTCTGCGCGGAGCAAAATCGCTGGGCGGAAGACTGATCGTCGCCATGAACTCCGACGCCAGCGTGCGGCGGTTGAAGGGCAACGGCCGTCCTCTCATGCCGGCCGAGGAACGCGCTGAGATTATTGCAGCCCTGGCCGACGTCGACGCGGTTGTGATCTTCGATGAGCCCGACGTCCGCGCCCTGATCCGCGAATTCCGTCCTGACATTCAGGCCAAGGGCAGCGACTACACACCCGATGCCGTCCCCGAGCGGGACGAAGTGTTGGCTTACGGAGGACGTGTCGAGATCGTGGGCGATCCCAAGGACCACTCCAGCACGGGATTTCTCAGCCAGATGAGCACCTCCTCCGGAGGTCAGTAGTCGCCGTGAATCATCGTGTCGCCCAGCAGGACCAACAAACCTTGCTGCAGGAAGTACTTGCAGGGGCGGATCCTGCAAGTCAGCGGATACTGGTGGTGCGGCTGAGCGCGATGGGCGACGTCATACACGGAATTCCCGCGATTGCCGCGCTGCGCAGGGAAAGACCGAATCTGCAGATCGGCTGGCTGGTGGAGGAACGCTGGGCGGAGTTGATGTGCGCCCATGAATTGGAGCGCCTGCAGCCACGCTCTGAATTGAAACCGCTGGTCGATTGGGTGCATGTTGCGAACTTTAAAGGCTGGCGAAAAAAGCTCCTCTCCGGAGCGACGTGGCATGACATGCAAAGCAGCATGCGCGAAGTGCGCGCGATGCGCTATCACATTGCGCTCGATTTGCAGGGTGCAATTCGGTCAGCGATGGCTGCGCGCTTATCGGGAGCGAAGACTCGCCTGGGTCCGGCGGAACCGCGCGAGCGTCCCGCGCGCCGGTTCTACACCCGTTCAGTCGTAACCCAAGGAGCGCACGTCATAGAGCACGCTTTGTCTTTGGCCTCGGCGGCGGCGGGAGAAGATCTCACATATGAGCCGCCGGCATTCCCACAGGATCCTGCAACGGAGTCGTGGGCCGACAGGTTCCACGCATCGATCGGCTGGAGACCACTCGCAATCGTCAACCCGGGAGCCGGGTGGGGAGCGAAGTGCTGGCCTGTTGAATCCTACGGCGTCGTTGCGAAAGCACTGGCGGAACGGGGCATGGGAGTGGTGGTCAATCACGGCCCAGTGGAGACAGCACTGGCGCACTCCGTACATGATTCGAGCGCAGGAACCGCGCATCCCCTGTACTGCTCGGTTGGCGAGCTGATCGCGCTCACCAGGCGCTGCAGCCTTTTCGTAGGGGGAGACACTGGCCCCATGCATCTGGCTGCGGCGCTGGGAGTGCCGGTCGTGGCGCTGTTTGGACCGACGCGGCCGGAACGGAATGGCCCGTATGCCACGCGAGCGATTGTGCTGCGCAGCCCGGACAGCGTGGACGACAGTTCGCACACAAACCGTCCCGATGAGGCGCTGCAGTCGATTACACCGCAAACGGTGATCGCCGCTGCTGACGAGCTCATGAGGGACCAAAATGGCTGATGCGAAGCCGGTTCAGTCCGCTGGATCGTGGATTCACATCGCGCGCCGCGTCCGAATACCACTAGGGTTCCTGTTTGGCGCGTTTTATCTTTGGCGCGCACGTCCCGATTGGCCGGCTCTGGCACTGGGCGCAGCAATCGCCGCGCTTGGGGTCTTTCTGAGAGCCATGGCCTCGGGCTACGTAAAGAAGAATCAACAACTGACAACAAGCGGGCCGTACGCCTACTGCCGGAATCCTCTCTACCTGGGATCGATCGTCATCGCCATAGGGTTTGCGATAGCCTCGCGTGATGTCTGGGTCGCGGTCGGGATGGTCACGTTGTTCGCCCTGATCTATGTGCCGGTGATCCGCGCCGAAGAGGCTTTTCTTCGGGAACATTTTGCCGAATACGAAAGCTACGAACGCCGCGTGCCGCGCTTTCTGCCGAATACGGTTTGGCTCGCTGGTTTGACTTCGGGATTCTCTCGCGAGCTTTATTGGCAGCATCGCGAGTACAATGCATTAATCGGGGCCGCCGCAATGCTGGCGGCTCTTGTTGTGAAGACGTTCTGGTTCCCCGGTTCATGGTGAATTCGCTGACTCGCTGCTTCGTGCTGATTACCATCCTTATGGCTGTTGCAGTCACGCCCGGAGTAAGCGGGCAGTCGACTGCGGCGTCGCCATCGACACAGCCTCTTGCCTGGCATACCCAGGGGCAAGCCTCCATGGGCCCGGGCGCACCCCTGGAACCGCTGCGCCCGGGATTCGATTTCCCGCGGCAGATGCTGCGCTATGAAGCGGAGTACCGCTTCTGGACGGCAGGAGTGGCAACGGTAAAGGTCGAGCGTAATGGCAGCGAGGAACACGTAACAGGCACGGCGGACTCGACGGGCGTAGTGGCACTGCTGTTTCGGGTACAGGACCGGTTCAACTCCTACTTCGATGCCCAGAGCTTGTGCTCGAACAGACTGACTAAGCATACCGAGGAAGGGTCGCGTTGGCGCGACACGTCGATTACCTTCGACTACAGCCGAAGGAAAGCGATCCTGGAAGAAAAGAACTTGAAGGACGGCCAGTCGAAACGCACCGAAAACGACATCCCCGGATGTGTGACGGATGTGTTGTCGGGCATTCTGTATGTCTCGAGCCTCCCACTGCAGCAGGGCGCGACGTACAGCTTTCCCCTCAACGACGGAGGCAAGACCGTAACCATCCAGGCGCACGTCGAAGGCAGGGAGCAGGTTAAAACTCCGGCTGGTACGTTCCACACCATCCGGGTTGGGCCCGAAGGTGACTACAGTGTTCTGAAGAATCGCGGGCGCATCTGGATCTGGTACAGCGACGACGCCCGCCATCTGCCTGTCCAGATGCGAGCCAAGCTGTTCTGGGGGACGCTTACCGTGTATCTGACGTCGATCGACAAATAGCGCGATTATTGCAGGCGGAAGCGCTCGGCCATTAACCGCTGCAGTCGTGGTTTGTAGAGAATGTCGTAGGCCAATTCCTTATCGGGAAACATGGCAAGAGCTGCACGCTTGGCGTTGGCCGCGAGCTCAGAGGCCTCTTCTACGGAAAGGTCCGCATCCTGGCTGATGACGGACATGACCATGCTCATCATGATTTGAAGCCGGCGCAGTTTGCGGCGTTCTTCTTCGAGCTCCTGCAGTTCGCCCGTATTGGGTTGTGTTCCCATTAATTCGTTGCCTTCAGGTTGCCCCATGAAATCTCCCACTCAGCAAATGATTCGCGACGTCTGGCCCTGACCGGGCCGGGTCGGTGATTTTCGCTACAATTTGGATGTTGGCCGCCATCCCACTGATGCGCTGTAGTCTGTGGCGGCATCATACAACGAAATGACAATATTTCCGCGGCAAAGTATCGTTTAGTGGACCAAGCTTTCACACTACGTACGGCAACCAGTAATCGGAGGATTTATGGCGGAAACACCTGAACCACTTGAAAAGCTAGTCAAAGTCTTCGATACCGACGTGGAATCGGAGGCCATGGTGGTGCACGGGCTGCTCGAATCGGCAGGCATCGAAGCCGTACTCAGCAACCGAGAGGCGCCCCAGGATGTGTTACCGGGCGTGGGTGGCGTGGTGATTCTGGTCCGCGAAGAGCAGGCTGAGAATGCGGCCGCCATCATCGAGGAATACAGCAAACACCCCACCACTGACGAGGACGAGGAGGTCAGCGAGGAACCGGCTGAACGGTAACCTTAGTGCCGTAGATAGAACGAGACAGCCCCGGCCAGGTCGGTGCGGTAGGTGCGAACTTTAAGTTCAGCGCCTCATGACCTCCGGCCGGGGATGGCGGAAGGAGTGGCAACAGCCCGCAGAAACCACGGCAAATTGTGGCGCAACGGCTTGGAGAAATTCCTTGGAATGGGAAGTCGTGCTGCCGTGATGGCCAATCTTCAGAAGATTCGACTGCGGATTCCCTCCTTCCAAGACCTGTTCGGTCCGCCTATGGTAATCGCCAACCAAACGCGCCGAGGTGTTGTGATATGGAAGACGCAACACCATGGACTCCTCGTCCTGCGCAGGATTACTGCCTTCAGTTCCTGGGTGCGGATTAAGAACGCGGATTTGCACACTCCCAGAAACGAACCCCTCGCCGGCGATATGCGGCTTTAGGACGACTCCGAAGGCTCCTGCGGACGCTGCCAGCTCGACAAATTCGGGGCTTGGCGAATCCAGCCCGTGCCACAGCTTTTGGGGCCGGAAGTTCGCGATGCCGACATCAAAATCGGAGTGCGACTGGCCCCCGAGTCCGCGGGAGTCCAGCTGGACCGATTTGCCTTCAGGAGTGATGAGGAGGAGCGCATCGCCCTGCCCCATATCCATTGCCGTGATTTCCAGCACTCCGGAACGCCACTGCATCTTGGGTGGAACCATCATGATCCCGATTGCTGAAGCCAGCAGCCCAGCCACGCCCAGCCACGCAAGCAGCAGGCGCCGCCGCGCCAAAATCAGTGCCATACCGAAGGCGAAGACCGCGACACAAGCGAACAGCAGTGTGGCGGCGGCCGGTCGAACGTCAGAAATACGGAAATGGTTGATGAGGCTGATCGTTCCCGTCAGTACAGCCAGCGAGTAACCCGCGACGAGCGCGGGCAGATGCGCCAGCCAAAATGAGACATAAGAAAGAGCAACAGCCAGCACCGCCGCGGGCATGAGGATCAAGGCGAGAGAAATCACCAACACGTTCGCGGGCAGCGACATGGTGGTGGTGCCATGGAATACCATGCCATTGGCAGCGCCAGCGAAACCTCAATGATGGCTGAGATCACGATCAGTTCGGAGACGCTAAGAAAGAGTCCGGCGCTGCGCAGTAAGAGGAAGTTCGATACTCTTGCACCTGCGATCTGCGTCAGGTGTTCGGGCAGCAGGCGCAAATCGGAGCGGAATTGCGCCGTCCCCGTTTGGCAAACTGAAATCGTAGGCAGGCGAATCGATGTTCTGTAGCGCTTTCTGGAATGGGTACAACGTGCGCTGCAGGGTAGGTACGGCAATTCCGGCGACGGCGATCACCGAAAGAACGTGAACTGAAAACCGGCCTCGAAAAGCGTTCGTGGAGCGGCGACCCGGATGCCAAGCGCCGCAATGCCCAAGGCGTTCAGGCCGGCACGATCGCGACCGAGCAGGCGAGTGACGAGGTAGATGCTCAGGGTGATGGTAGCGCGCGCATACGCCAGCAACAGCGGCGACGGATGCGACCTGCCAGACTTGGGGCGGGCGCCAGACGAAGTCTGCGGCGATTATTCCGATGGTAAACGCAAGCGCAGCGATGAACCCAGGCTCTCTGCCGCCGCAATAGACAGGGGTGCGCGCAGGTTCGGAGGCACGCGCTCCATCCGGGGAAGGAGGCGATGATGGCAAGTCCGCTTACAGGCGGTCCAGTTCCTCGGCGCCGATCGTCGGGGCCCAGGGCCACACTTCATATTGCGCGAGTCCGAACCGGGTGAACGGATCGTTGTCGCGGATACTGTCGAGCGTCGCCTGAGCTTCGTTATCAGGAACCCGAAGTAGCAGCGCGCCGCCATTGCGCGGGACCATGGGGCCGGATGCGATCAACAAGCCCTCTTGCTTTAATCCCGCGAGATAGGCGCGGTGGGAGTCAACATGCTTGAGAACATCTTCCAGAGGCTTGCGGTAACGAAGGATGGCGATAGCGTACATAACTCGATCCGGTAAGCCGATTAGCGCACCAGGTGAAGGAGCGTTTCCATGTGCGCAGTCTGTGGAAACAGGTCGAAGAGATGCGCCTGCTCAACCCTGAAACCCGATTCTAGCAGCAGACGGAGATCGCGGGAGAGGGTTGCCGGATCACAAGAGACGTACGTCAAACGCGAGGCGGACGTGCGACACAAGGCGGTGATCGTCTTTTCGCCCAGTCCGGCCCGGGGAGGATCCAGCAGCACAAAGTCGACCGCGAGTTTTCCGAACTGTCTTTCAAGGAAGGCCTCAGTGGTTGCACGCGTCGGTCTAGCGTTGCGCGGCGCGTTGTGTTTCAGGTCGCCGAAGGCGCGGGGCGAAACTTCGACCGCAATTACTTCGTTAAACTTGTCGGCAAGCGCCACAGTGAACAAGCCCACTCCGGCAAAGAGGTCGAGTGCCTTTCGGCCAGTAGCTCCGCTCGTCGCTACCTTCACCAGATCATCGATGAGGTACCGATTCGTCTGGAAGAATGACCCGCCGCTCACGCGGAAGGTATGTCCCACAGAGTGGTAGAGGAGCGAAGCGTCGCCAAATACAAGCGATTCCTCGTTATGAACGGAGCTAAGTGGCGCTCGCTGCCGGGTTTCGTCTTCGACGGGCGAGGTGATAAATACCACAATCCCCGCGATCGATGGCAACTTTGAAACAAGCGAGTCGGCCAAAGCCTTGCAGTCGTTGGCGATGCTTCCCTGACGAACGTAAGCTTCCATCAGGAGCCGGGTGTCATCATGGTTAACGGAGAATTGCATGCCGTGTACGGCTGTTGGTACGCCACCCGCTCGTCCCAACTCCCATATCGCGTTGATGGCCTGATTGATAAGCGCCGAGCTGATGGAGCAACTCTCGACCGGAAACAGATCGTGTGAGTTGTTGCGGAAATACCCCAGCGCAAACGTGGGGTCATGTTGCACCCGGACGCGCGTGCGATTGCGGTAGTTCCACGGTTCCGATGAGTGCACTACGATTCCCTGGTCGAGTTCCAGCTTGGCGGTTCGCCGCAGCGTCTCACGAAGGATTTCCGACTTGAAGCGAAGCTGAGCGGGGTAGTCGATGTGCTGATACTGGCAGCCGCCGCAGCTTCCGAAGTACGGGCATTGGGGCGCAACCCGGTCCGAGGATGGCTTCAAAACGCGGTCAAGGCGGGCGCGCGCGAATCCCGAGCGGCTTTGCATAACCGTTGCCTCCACCTCTTCGCCCGGAATTACGAACGGAAGAAACACCGTCTTGCCGCGGCCCTGAGCGTCGGCCGGCAGTCGCGTCAACCCGTCGCCGCCGTAAACCAGCTTTTCGATTTGCAAGTCCACACTCTGCTCCTCTATCCCACTTTGTGGAATTCACTTCATGTAAAACAAGCTCAGCCGCGGAAGATGATGCTGTTCGAGCAGCCGCTTCTGTACATATTGCTTTTGCAATTGCTCGATCTGGGGCGCCGTCATCCTGCTGCGGTAGGGTGCCAGGTCGCGATCAGCCTCAGTGCGAAGGGTGAGGAGCGCCGCTTCTGGAGTCGCCGCCAGGAGCGCCGCAAACAGCTTCTCCTCCATGACCGTCAATCGCCGTTCAAGGTCCTCCATGGGGGGAGGAGCACCGGCCTCGAACGAGTCGGCTGCGTCACGTAATCCCGCAGCGGTTTCCCCTGCCACCTTTTGCACTCCTTCTGGCAGCGAGGCGCGTTCCAGTTCATCCGCGTTATGCCTCAGGAAGTCGGCCACCGCCGACGCTTCCAGTCCAGGGGCAGGTTTCTCTGCGTGAGCAGCACCCACTGCGGCTTCCTGCATCTGTTCGGCGGTCGCCAGCACTTCCTGCGCGCAATATGCCAAACCATTGATCTTGCGCGTCCGTCTGGGACGCCGCTCCCATTTGTCGAA
>Ga0306921_10005332_pt1 | contig 13326 bp, 8 predicted proteins | sample sta12Cox44000080_FD_203760 | JGI IMG/M metagenome (GOLD analysis project Ga0306921, IMG submission 203760) | Lab enrichment of tropical soil microbial communities from Luquillo Experimental Forest, Puerto Rico - statoxic.12C.oxic.44.000.080 (v2)... | ecosystem: Environmental > Terrestrial > Soil... | reverse complement strand
ACCAAAACGCCGAATGGAGCGGCCACAGCGAACTGCTGGGCCTGAGCTGGAATCGATTGCGTGTCCCTACTCATCGCAGCATGTCAGAAGCTCAGGGCCGCGCCAAACGCGTGTTGCACCCCCCCTACACCCGAAAGGATTCCGTTCCATCCGGCCTGTAGCCAACATGCGTCAGCCGCGCTAACAGTTGCCCCAAATATAACCTTGCTATTTTGCTCGCCTGCGGCTTCCAACCGTAATAGTACCAGAACGCACACGGTGTTCATGGGTTGACCTCCTCAGGTCCCGCTCCCGCGAACGGTACCGGAGGCGGCACCGCGGCCGCCGCTGGACTGGAGTTCCGTTCAGCTCGGCATCGCCTGCGAGGATGTTGATCATGGCATGCTGTTGCATTGCCGCAGGACCTGCCGCCTGCGCGTCGCCGGACAGCGACGCATCCCACGCCCAACAGACCGCGCCGTGCGGCCGAGCCCCTGCCCTGAGCTTGCCGGTCGCGAAGGTCTGGTGACATTCAAGGTGATCCTGCATCACCTTGCCGGGCATACCGAGCGCGAAACTCTGGAGCTGCAGCACGGACCTAGTACTCTGCGTGGCGACGACAGGTACGCTTAGCCTTCTCAGCGAATACATTACCTAGTCGTACTTGGTTGATTTTTCCGGGTGACTCAGGTTCCAGGTCACCAAGAGCAGATTTTTTCACGGATCGCCCGCTCGGCGGCGAGAGTCACCCATCACGAAAACCGATACTGTCGGCGTCGGGATACGTTTCCGCAGCCGGCGCGAGTGGCTGCGATTGTTCGACTCCGCTGGATATGATGTCAGGTCCAGTGTTATTGGTCTGAAAGATTCGGTGTCATTTCCGCGCATAATGCTGCACATCAGGCGCACTCGCCGTGACAGTTTTTTGCTGCCGCCCCGCGATCCTAGCCCCGTACTGGGCCCGCGGAAGAGATCGAGCGGTCAGCAGGGAATCGCTCAGTCCCATCCCGTGGTGACCGCTACGAGGCCGGCGTACTCGTGCAGAGCGCGCTCCGTATCGCCCAGTCCCGCGGCTCCTGGCAGCAGCGACGCCCAGCCGAAAGGGGCGGCGCCGAAAGCCCGCTGACCCGCGGGCGCCGCGATCGGCGCGGCGCCGGCTCGTTTCATCAGCAGCATGGCTCGCGGCATGTGGTAGGCAGAGGTGACGAGCAGAAACGGGGTATTGCCGAGCAACCGATGCACTTCTTGGGACTCGGCGCGCGTGTCGTGCGGTCGATCCGAAACGACCAGTGATTGATCCAGGACTCCAAGCGCACGTGCCAGCTGCGCGTACCCCTGCGCCACCGGTGGCAGTCCTGAGAGCGGACCCCCCAATACGACCAGCTGAGCTTGCGGAAGCAGGCGCACAAGGCGCAAGGCCTCGACAGCTCGCATCAATCCCTCCCGGTCGAGGGCAGCGGTCACCGGAATGCCCTCATGGGGTGCGTAGCCGCTGCCGAGGACCACGACGTAGCGGACATTCGGCAGTCGATCAGCGCTCAGGGGCGGGAACTCACTCTCCAGCGGACGTAGCAACGCCTCTCCGACCAGAGGTATCGATGCTGCATAGGCAAGGATCGCTGCGCCAACCAGCAGTACTCTTGAGGCGCGACCGCGTCCTGCGAGTCGACACACTGCAGCGGCGATCGCTATCAGCAGCACGATCACGAGCGGCTTCGTCAGGGCATCAGCAATATCTCTAATAATGGTCATTCAAACTGTCGGGCTGGTGACCGACAGACTCACGCCGCAGCTCAAAGACATCGTTCGCCATCGCCCGCGCGATGCGGCTACGCGCATACTTGTCGATGAAGTCCGGCCGAGGTCGGTCTGCGAGTTCCAGCGACTCGAAGCCCTGCACCGCCTCGGCCACGTGCCCCGGTGGAAAGACAGCGGAGTTCGTCACCTCCTCGCGAATAAAACGCGCCGCATACCCGGCAACACCGGCAAGCACTGGTTTGCCGAGCGCGGCATACTCGAACACCTTGGAAGGCAGTACTCTCTCAAAGGCACGGAGCGCTCCAAGGTGGAGGAACAACACATCCGCGGAGCGGTACGCATCGAGGAGCGCGGCGCGCGGCAGCGGTCCACGAAGCTCGACGTTGTCGATGCCGCCCACCACGCGTTCGAGCGCGGCGCGCCGTCCACCGTCGCCGATCACTACGAAGCGGGCGCGGCCGCGCAAGGCCACCGACAGGTCGGGCAGAATTTCGTGCAGCGCTTGGCCCTGACCGATGTTACCCGCATAGAGGATGGTGACTTCCCGACCGTGCGGCCGTGAAGCCGCAGCTTGTGGCGCCGCGGCCAGGAACTCCTCGTCGATGCCGTTGCTGAACCACGAGAGCGGTCGGTCACCGAAGCGCGTACGGAAGTAGTCTTCGAAGCCGCGGGATACGAGATTGATACGGTCGGCGCGCCGCATGGTCCAGAACTCGATTGGGGATAACACCCTTCCGACCGGCCAGGCAAGCACCGGTGGCAGCAGCTCACGCATGTTCTCGACGAAGATATCGCGGATGTCCAGGTATAACACTGCACCTTTGCGGCGCGCGATCCAGGCACCTAGCGTGGCCGTCATGAGGCGCGAGGATGTAGCAAGCACGAGGTCGTATTCTCGAGCAGCAACGTGAGCCAGTGTCCGGAATGCGAAGGTGACAAATGCGCGCGACTGTCCGGTCATGCCGCTGCGATGCGTTGGCAGGGCAATGCGTCTGATTTCCAGACCCTCGCTGACCTCCAGCTCCCGCGCCTCCTTCACATAGGAGTGATAGCGGTTTGGTAACGTCGTGACCACGTCGATTCGCGTGCCCGCCGGCGCCCGCTCACGCATTGCCGCCACGAGTGCGGTGGTGCGAAACGAGCCTGCGGAGAGGTCTGGCTCGTAGTAGAAGCTCACCACCAGCACTCTCATCGTAACCCCGCCCAGGTTATGTCGGTGCTCAGTGAGGCGCCCTTGAACCCGGCTGTCACGACGGTGTTCTCGACACTCACCCCAAAGCCGGCATGCCAGGTAGATCGGGCCACCTCGACCGAGGCTGCACCCCGGAAGTGCAGGATTGCTAGGTGGTGGCCGCCCGAATAGAGGGTAACCCTCTCTGGTGTACTGATGTGTACGTCGACTGCAGGATGCAGGTGCAAACGCGCCTCGGCATGCTGAAATTCTCCGCTGATCAGGTCCTCTATGCGCAGTGAATGCCGATCGAGGATCCAACGCCGCGTATGTCGGTTGCGCCCCGGCAAGCGTGCATAGCCGTCGTGGCAGCCTTCGATGATGATCGTTCCGTTGCCACGCGCATCGCGGAGGAGCGCGCGCGCGCGGCGCGCGACGCGAAAGCCGTCCCACGTTTCACTCGAGTTCTGTCCGTTAACGATCACGGTGTTGTGCGCCGCTGTGCCGCGCTGCCGCTGTCTCTCGGCTTGATTGCCATATTCGGAAACCCCGGAATTCACCAGCACCCGATTGCCTGCGAGACTCAGCTCGAAGCTGAGCGTGTCCGCATGCGCGTGCCCCGGCAGATAGTCCGGCCCCACCTCCGCACAATCACAGATCAGGTAGGCCGGGCCCGCCGAGGCGCGGACGTATCCGCTCTCGCGCAGCACCTCGAGCGGGGCAGCGGACACCGGGCACGGCCCCAGCCCGAGCCGCCTGGCGTACGCCTCGAGTTCGGCTGGCGATGCCGCGACACCGAGGGTTGCATCGTTGAAAAAGGAAATGTCGCCATCGGGGTGGCTCATGGTGAGCAGCCAGCGGCGCATGCGCGCGACCGCCGCGTACCAATCAGCGCGGGGTGACCGGCCATATGCGCTCAGCAGATTGATCAGGTCGAGAAGATCTTCGAGCACCAGCGCGTGGTACATGGGAGTCAGCTCGAAGTGGCCGCCATCCGCGAGCACCTGCTCGCCGAGCTGCTGTTCGACAATATCGATCCCGCGGCGGTACCAGCGTTCTGCCTCCGTACCCTCGAAATAGAGGCCCGCATGTACCAGCGCCTTCGCGTTCGCCAGCAGATGGTTACCGAGTAGCTGGTATTCCAGGCGGCCACACAGCCAGCGTGTCTGTACCGCCAGGCTGGTATGACACGGTCCGGGTAACGCATTGTCGCGCGCAGCCCACTTGATCCAGTTCACCACGCGCCGCGACACGGGATATGGCTCCCAGCCATCGCCGGCGCCGGGTGGATTCTCCTTGACCCAGCGTTCGAGGAGCGGCTGATGCCAGTCCGCACGAGCGCAGGAATCCCAGGCGTTCAGGTCATCGAAGTAGTGCAGATGATACCTCCACAGCTTGGTCGCAGCCGGCGGGGACCAGTCGGCTGCGGTGGCGCAGCGTTGCTCGACATTGAGGAGGCGGAAGGTGTCCGGTCCCACCAGCGTTGGCAGAGCGGGAACCGGGGCCACATAGGAAGCGGCAAGCGGCCGTTGGGCCGCGGCCGGGCGCAGATCCGGACGCGGCCGATATACCTGCTGCCAGATCCGCGCGGCGATCTGGATGGGGCGCAGGTGACGGATGGTGTGAAAGTAGAGTGCGAGCTCGCTCAACGCTGCGCGGCCTCGGCGAGCGCAATGACGACGCGACTGACCTCGATGAGCTCCGCGAATGGAATCGGAGGATCGCCACCGGTGCGAATGGCATTGACGAACGCCTGCACCAAGGCCTTTTGCCCCTTGTCCTGCCGCCACAGGTTCATCGTCCGGAATCCCGGCCACCCGTACCCGCGCAGGCGGCGGAAATTGTCCAGCTGCAACATCCTGTTGGCGCAGAACACCTCGAGACGTTCCTTGGGGAAGCCGCGGTGCCCGTTGGCCAGATAGTGGATCGTCCCGAGTGAGCCGTCCGCGAACCTGAGCGTGATGGCGACGCTCTCGGCCGGACCAGTTTGGGCAGCGCCGAGGCGCTGCACGCCTGCATCGGCGATGGGGTAGCCGGCAAGAAAACGCAACAGATCCACGAAGTGACACGCCTCACCGACGATTCGCCCGCCTCCCACTCGCGGGTCATGGATCCAGTGCTCCGCGGTAAGTGCACCAGCGTTCACCGTGGCGATGAAGGCCTTTGGCTCGCGGATGTCCTCGAGCAGCGACCTGATGCGCAGCACTTGCGGCGCAAAGCGTCGATTGAAGCCGACTGTCAGGAGTGGCGGCCGTCCTGCAGCACGTGTTTTCTCCCAGGCATCTACGATTGCATCGATCTGGACGACGGCGACCGCTAGGGGCTTTTCCACGAACACATGCTTGCCGGATTGCAGCGCCTGCACTGCGAACTGCGCATGCGTATCATGTCGCGTAGCAATGACCGTAACGTCCAGGTCGTCCGCGCCGATCAGCGCCGCCGCATCGGTTGTGGCGCGTGCCATACCGAACTTTCTCGCACAGTGCGCCGCCGAGACGCCCCCAGCGCTCGCAATGGCACAAAGGCGTGCACCACTGGCTGCAAATGCGGGAATCAATGCGCGGGCTGCATGGTTGCCCGCACCAATGAAAGCTACACGCGGCGCTGCACCCGAGGCAAAGGCCGGTGCGCCGAGCGTCACGTTCTGCGACGCGGCAAGCTTGCCCGTCTTCTGCGGCGAGTACTCGAGCAGAATTCCGATGTACGGCTCGGCCCGTGTCACCAGCAGCTCATATGCATCCGGAGCGGCTTCGAACGCGAATCGATGGGTGATCAACGACCTCACGTCCAGCTGCCGGGCGCGCATCAGTTCCAGCACGGCGTTGAAGTTGCGCTGCTCCGTCCAGCGCACGAAGCCGGCCGGGTAATCGTTGCCGCGCTCCTCGTAGTCCGGATCGTAGCGCCCCGGACCGTATGAGCAGGAAACCTGGAACGACAGCTCTTTCTGGTAGAAGTCCGCGCGGTCCAGCGTCAGGCCGCTGACGCCCACGAGCACGATGCGACCCCGCTTGCGGCACATGCGTGCCGCCTGGGTGATGGGCTCGTTGCTCGCGGTCGCGGCGGTAATGAGTACTCCATCCATTCCCAGACCCTCGGAGAAGCACTCAGCGGCGGCCAGTACATCTCCCTCGGACGCGATCACCTCCGCGCCAAACTGCCGCGCCAGAGCACGCCGGCGCGCGTCCGGATCAACACCGAGTACCCGGCAGCCATTGGCCCGCAACAGCTGCACGGCTATCAGCCCGATGAGCCCGAGTCCGATGACCGCAAAGCTCTCGCCAAGTGTCGGCGCCCCGAGCCGCACGCCCTGGAGTGCGATTGCGCCCAGCACGGTGAATACGGCCTCGTCGTCCGCCACTTCGGCGGGCACACGGGCGCAGAGATTGCGTGGCACCGCGACCCACTCTGCGTGAGGTCCGTTGGAGACGACGCGATCGCCGACTGCGAAACCGCGTACGTCCGCACCCATCTCGGTCACCAACCCAACGTTGCAGTACCCGAGCGGCACTGGCACGTCGAGCTTGCTTCGTACCGCTTCAGCGGTGGCTATCAGCCCGTCTGTGCGTATCTTGTCGAGTACCTGGCGCACCTTCTCCGGTTGTTGCCGCGCCCTTTCGATCCAGCCCGCGCGGCCGAAGTCCAGCAACATGCGCTCGGTCCCAGCAGAAATCAGCGAGCAGGCAGTTCTGATCAGCAGACCGCCCCCGGGAGCCGTCGGAGCAGGCACCTCGACCAAAGAGGTATTCCCGTTGCTCAGAGACTGCAGGACCTGTCGCATCAGGAATATTCCGCCAAGCAACACCTGCTAGCGCGTATCAAGAGACAGATTCCGCAAGTCACTCTACACGCAGACTTCATGCCACTCACTTCACCGCGGTAATGAGCATGAACACGCCCTGACCGCGAGCAACCCTGCGTAACACTGCCCTCGGCCACAGCCGTCGGGCGACGGCCAACAGCACGCCGCGATGCCGCTGGCCCGCGGCCGATTGGAGCAGATCTGCGTGCGTCAGCACCACACCAACCTGTAGTGCGGTGAACGATGAGAACATCTCGCGGGCTTCGCCGGTAGTAAAAGCCTTGGTCCCGGGACTCTCAAGAAAACGGGCGTAGACTTCGGTAAGGCTCATCCACGGCCGCAGGCGTGCCAGCGCGTAGCGCGCCCACAGCATGTACCCGACGAGACTCCATTTGTGATAGATCATGACGCGCGCCGTTCCGCCCGGGCGTAGGACACGGTAGATCTCTCTCACCGCGCGCGCCGTGTCGGGACTGTGGTGGATGACGCCCCACGAATACACTACGTCGAAAGTCGCCGCGCCGAATGGCAGATTTTCGGCGTCACCGACGGCCAACGCCGACTCCAAACCGAGCAGACTCAGGCGGCGTCGGGTGTGGGCGATGGCCCGTTCAGTGAGATCTATACCGCTCAGGCGGGCGCCCGCTTGCGCGAATCTTTGGTGATCCGCACCGAGGCCGACACCAACCTCCAGCACCTGCTGGCCGGCACAGCCTGAGAAGTCCGCAAACGGCTCGATGTAGGGCTCGAGCTCATAGCGCTGTCGCGCCTGCTCGAGGTAGCTGGCTGCCTCAGCCCCCTGCAGATATAGCTGCTCCCCGCAGGACGCACGCTCCCAGAAGTCCTGAACGGCTTGCTTGTCGGCTCGCATCACGGGATCAGGTTGCGAGAAAGCGCCGGCACCACAGCTCGAGCGTGATGAGCGCGAAAACCGTATACGCGCCGTCCACCTGGCCTGCAAGGTCGCGTTCGACCAAGCGCTTGACTGCGGTGGCATCGAAGATACCGCGCCGCTGCACCGCGCTCGGGCTCAAGGTCTCGGCGACGAGCGGGCGGAGCTCGTGGCGCAGCCAGCGGCGCAACGGCGCCCCGAAGCCGGTCTTGGGTCGATAGATGAGTGCGTGAGGCAGGTAGGGCTCCATGGCGCGCTTGAAGATAGCCTTGCCGGTCCGGCCGCGTTGCTTAAATTCTGCAGGTAGTGCTGCGGCGAATCGCACCAGATCCAGGTCCAGCAGCGGTACCCGCACCTCCACGCCAACTGCCATGCCGGCACGATCGGTGTAGTTGAGATTGTGGTCCGGAAGAAAATGCTTGGTCTCGAGGTACAGCAGGCGCTGCAGTGGGTCGCGCTCCGCGGGAATGCGCGCCAGGCTATGTAGCAGAGGTGCCGCCGTGTCGACTGGCGCCACTTGCGCCGCGAAATCGGCGGAATACAGTCCACGCCTCAAGCGCTCGGTGCTCCACCAGAAATAGGTGATCAGGCGGCGATCTGCATCCTCCCCGGCGTACGCAAACATCTTCGTGAGCCGGCGCAGCGCGGCCCGCCCTTGCCCGAATCCCTCGCCGCTGGCGGCCGCAGACGCCACGTGCTGCAAGGAGCAGCGTGCGAACCGTGGCAGCCAGCGCCAGTAGCGCTCGAATGCGAGCGCCCAGTGACGACGGTAGCCGCTGAACAGGTCGTCCCCGCCCGCGCCCGAGAGCAGCACCGGGATGCCCATTTGCCGGGCCCGCTCGGCGATCAGCAGAGCGTTGATCGGTGCAGGGTCAGCTTGCGGCTCATCGAGCAGCTCCACCATCTGCGGCAGTCGGCGGATCGCGCCGGGCTCCATCAACACTTCGACGAGGTCGACCCCAAGATGCTGGGCGGCCTGACGCGCATAGGGCAGATCTGATGGGCTACCTTCTGAGTCCACGCCCTCGGGGAAGTTGACCGTGAAGCATGTGATGCGCTGCGAAGGTTGCGCGCGGCGCATCATCGCCACCACCGCGCTGGAGTCGAGTCCGCCCGAGAGGTAGGCACCTACCGGGACATCACTCATAAGCTGCCGCCGGACGGCGGTCTCCAGGTGCACGGCGAGCGCCTCGGCATCGTGCGCAAAGTTCGACTGCGGGTGCTCGCCGTCATAAGGGACGTCGTAGTAGCTCCATTTGCTGCGCACCTTCCCGTCATGTACGAGCAATGCGCAGCCGGGCTCGAGCTTGCGAACCGATGCAAGCAGCGTGAGTGGCGCGGGAGTCCACAGGTAAGCAAGCGAGTAGTGGAGCGCCACCGCATCGAGCACGCGCGGCAACTCCGGATCGCACAACAGCGCCTTGATCTCTGAACCGAAGAGCACACCACGCTCCGTCTGCGCATAGTAGAGCGGCTTCACGCCCAGCTGGTCGCGTGCCAGGAACAGCGCGCCGCGCGGCATGCCGGTGGGCCGGCCGGAAGGCCGGGCATCGTGAATGGCGAAAGCGAAGATGCCGTTGAGTCGAGAGAGCATCTGCAGACCATCGCGCTCGTAAAGATGCAACAGCACCTCAGAATCGGTGGCGCTGGTAAAGTGATGGCCAGCGGCGGCAAGCTCGCTGCGGAGTTCCCGATAGTTGTAGATTTCGCCGTTGTAGACCAGGGTAAGGCCACTCTGCATGCCACCGCCGGTGTCAGGCTCGACCGTCATTGGCTGGCGCCCCGCGGTCGACAGATCGATGATCGCCAGACGGCGATGCCCCAGCCCACTGCGTGGCTGATCAGGCGCGGCAATGACGACCATGCCTTCGCCGTCGGGGCCGCGGTGAGCGACGGCACCGGTCATGGCGCGCAGCAGCTCAGCAGAGAAGCTACCCTGGAATCCGACTATGCCGCACATTCAGGCCGATATCGGCAGCGTGGTGGTGTTGCGCCCGGCAGCGACACTTGCAAGGAAATCGAAGGTATCGCGCGCGCATCTCGTCCAGGAGAACAGACGCGCCCGTTCCTCCGCCGCACGCCCCTGCCGCAAACGCAGCTGCGGAGACGACACCAGCTCACGCAGGGCGTCGGCGATGCTGTTCGCGTCCTCCGGGTCGAAGTAGACACCGGCGCTGTCGAGCACCTCGGGCATGGCGCTGCGGTTGGAACTGGCGATCGGCAGTGCCGCGGCCATTCCCTCGAGCAGAATGTTGGGCATATTCTCGCAGCTGGAGGCGAAGACGCACACGTCCGCGCCCGCGTAATAGGCCGGCAGCTCAGCGTACGAGACCGGCCCGGCATAGCGCAGAAACTCGCCGTGCGGATCGAGTCGAGTCAGAGTCGCGCGCAGGCGTCGCATGGCGGGCCGGTATGCCGGACCAATGAGAGTCAGCGACACCGGATGTCCTTCGCTGCGCAGCCGGGCGACCGCCGTGGCGACATGCCATTGATGCTTGTACAGATCGATGATTGATACGTAGATGATGCGCAGCGGGTCCGCAAGCGAGCCCACCGGCCGGACCTCACGTGCGTGCTCCGGCTGAAAGAAGCGCGCATCGACGCCGTGAGGAACGATCCTGCTCGCAGCTGGCAGCGTCCCTGCTACCGCCCGCACCGCCTGCTGCGCGTAGCGGGTGAGAAAGATGGTGCCGCTCGCGCGGCGGAAGGATCGCGTTAGTGAACCACGCAGCAGCAACAGGCGCAGGGTCGTCGAGGAGCAGCCATAGCGCCGCAACTCGCGCCACTCAAATGGCAGCAGGTTGCGGCTCATCGTCACCACCGGCCGAAACTCGGTGGCGAATGGGCCGCCGGGCACGAACAGCAGGTCACATCCTTCATGCCGGGCGAGTACGCCCAGACGCGTGCTTTGCCACCACGCACGCAGCAGGTAGTGAGATTCGAGGGCCCGGTCATGGCGCTTCAACAACCAGGGTTGATTCTTCAGCTGTTCCAGCGTCGATTGCGGGGCCCACACCACCACCTGCTCGAAGCCATGCGCAGGTGGATCCGCCGCTGCCAGCATTTGCCTGAGGTGAGTCAGGCCGCCGCCGCCGCGTATGTTGGAGGCATCAATCCCCAGTCGCATGTCTCACGACACCGCGTGCGACGAGATGGCCGGCCCTCGTGACTTCAATCTGCTGCAGACCGGCCTGCCGTGACCAGCGTGCCAGGGTGCGTGCGGTCTGCGGACTGTCGTAAGCGGGTCCATACCAGTCGAAGGTATCCAGCAGCGCCCACTCGAGCTGCTGCTGCTTGCTCAGCGGCAGTACACCGGTGTAGTTGACGACCGGCACCAACCTCCTGAGTCCCCGTCCCGCCACGGGGATGCGCCCCAGCACGCAACTGAGCGACCACAGCCGCGGCACCCAGACCTCCAGCAACGCGAATAATCGCTCCTGTGGCATTCGCTTGGTGACCGGCCGCAACCAGTACTTCGGCAGCAGCGCACTCCCCCAGGACTTCTCGTAGAAGTCGACCGACAGCCGACCCCCCTCGGCCACCATCGGCGGCAATGCGGCAAATGCGGCGGATACATCCGGCGTATGCTGCAGTACGCCCAGCGAGTAGACATACGGAAATGATTCCGGCGCCAGGGGCAAAGCGTAGATGTTGCCCTGAATGGGATGCAGATTGGGATGCTGCTTGAGGTTGGCGTAGCACGCATCGATCGCATTGGAGTAATCGAGCGCCACTACCTTCGCGCCCGCCTGCAGCGCGATCTCGGCAAAGCGTCCCGCACCACAGCCGGCATCGAGCACCCATTGACCGGCGATCTGCTGCGCGGTCCACCCGGTAGCCTTCCAGAAGCGCTCCGCAGAGATGGAATGACCGGAATAGCTGTCGAGTTGCGTCTGACGGAATTTGCGCCACTGTGCGCCGAAGTTGTCCGCGTAGTTGGAGCCCGACACGAAGCGCGGAATGAAGCTGCGAATCGGATAGCGATGCTCGCCGCCCGCGCACAGCAGCGAACCGGATTCGACTCGCCCATCCAGGGTATGCGCGTCCTGCAGCGTGAGGCGGCCCGCACACTGGGGACAACGAAGTAGCTCGAGAATCTCAACACGCATCTATGCCACTCTCGGCGCGAACCTTGGGTGATACTCACGGCGCCACAGCTCGAGCATCACCAGTGCGAACAGGCGCTCGCCGTTCGCACGGCCGCGGGCCTGTCCATCCAGGACTTGCGCGAGTGCTCTTCTGTCGAAGAAGCCACCGTCTGATCCCAGCAGTACGTCGCGGAAGAACCGCCACCACGACCCCTGTCGCAGCCAGGACGCGAGTGGAATCGAAAACCCCTGCTTGCGGTGGCGATCGAATTGCGGCGGCAATATACGGGCTGCAAGTTTCTTCAGCAAGATCTTTCGATTCTCGGAGGTTGCCTTGAAGCGTGATGGCACCTTACCGAAAGCGAACTCGATCACGCGGTGATCGAGCAGCGGCGCACGCACCTCGAGTGAGTTGAGCATGCTCGCGCGATCCACCTTCACCAGTATGTCCTCTGCCAGGTAGTTTTCGAAGTCGCTGCGCGTTGCTCGCTGCAGCAAGTCTGGAGTTCGGGGTACGCTACGCGCGCGGATGACCTCGCCGACGAGCGGCCATTCGGACGGGTGGCTCATCAACTGCCGTCGCGCACGGGTGTCGAAATACTGGGCAATCAACGGGAGCCCATCTTTGAGATCGATATCCAGGCTCTGCAGCCAGTTGCGACCTTTGAACCCAAGTGGCAGCAGAGCGCCGCCCGCCCGCGCCAGCGGGCCGCGCACCACTTGTGGCAGCCTGCCCAGCGTACGCTGCGTCTTCAGCAGGCGGTTGTAGTGTACATAGCCTCCGAACAACTCATCACCGCCGTCTCCGCCAAGCGCAACCGTGCAGTGCTCTCGGGTGAGCTGACTGATGAGATAGGTTGGAATCATCGAAGAGTCCACCATAGGCTCATCAAACTGGCGCGCCAGCATTGGCAGCAGGTCCACCGCCGAGTCCTGTGTTTCGAGCTCGAGGTGCTCGGTCCCGAAGTGGCGCGCGATCAGGCGTGCGTGCTCGGTCTCGTCGAAGCTGCCGTGACCCGGAAAGCGCATGGTGAAGGTTCGGACCTTGCTGGTTGCGCGTACGGCCAGGGCGGCGACCAGACTCGAATCAATACCGCCGCTGAGCAGGATTCCGACCGGCACATCCGCAACCAACTGGCGCCGCACGGAGTCTGCCAGCAGTGCTTCCAACTGCTCCAGCAACTGTAGCTCGTCAGCCGACGCCGCTCCCGCTTCCGGCGGCGGCCCAGGCAACTCCCAGTAGCGCCAGACGCGCGAACGTGCGGTCGTGAGATCGAATACCAGGGCATGCGCCGGCGGAAGCTTGCGCACCCCTTGCAGGATACAGCGCTCACCAGGAACGAAGCCCATCGTCAGATAGCAGTCCAAGGCCTCCGAGTCGATGTCACGCGGCAGCCGTTCGTCGGCCATCAGCCCTTTCAGCTCGGACGCAAATCTCACGCTGTCGGGGGTCAGTGCGTAGTAGAGCGGCTTCTCACCGGCACGGTCGCGCGCCATGAAGAGTTGTCTGCGTGTCGCGTCGTAGAGTGCAAAAGCAAACATGCCGTTGAGACGCTCCAGGCACGCGCTGCCCCACTGGCGATAGGCGGCCAGTATCACCTCCGTGTCGGTGGCGGTGCGGAAGACGTGCCCCATACCC
>Ga0306921_10005328_pt1 | contig 13331 bp, 12 predicted proteins | sample sta12Cox44000080_FD_203760 | JGI IMG/M metagenome (GOLD analysis project Ga0306921, IMG submission 203760) | Lab enrichment of tropical soil microbial communities from Luquillo Experimental Forest, Puerto Rico - statoxic.12C.oxic.44.000.080 (v2)... | ecosystem: Environmental > Terrestrial >... | reverse complement strand
GCGTCAATTCTTTACTTTCAAGTTGCAGTAATCGCCTTGCGCGTAGAATTCGTCGCGCGAATAAGCAAACTATCGACACCCTAATAGCCTGACGCAGGTTTCTCCGAGAGCTGCCTTCCCTGCGCAATGTTTCAAACTCTGGGCAGAGGCAAAACTCAGCCTTCCACGCCTTCGGTTTCCATCGTCGCCACCAGGTCTTTCTCGGCTAACACCCAGTCTTCCAACGTCAGGGGACGTTCGGGCAGTTTGTCGCGATAAAGGCGATACGCATATTCGCGCACCATGGCCCGGGTGACACCCGGTGTGAACGGCTTGGGCTGTTCCAGCACTTTTGAAGTTTTGGTTTTCATGATAAAACATAAGCCCCGCCATTTATTTCGCAACTGGTACAAAATGTCCTTTATACCGGCCCGTTTTGCACGGCACCAGGATGCAGTCGTACCCGGCAGCCGAATTTGTAATGGGTCCTGGAATTTGTCGGATTGAGGTGGCGAAATCTTCAAACCTTGTCCCACAGGGCTTGCGCCTCAGCGGCCCTTTTCTCCCGAAGGGCCTTGTGCAAGGCCGCGGTCGCCTTTTGATAGTCCTCCGTGATCAGCGTGCGATACCGGACCAACAACTCCTGGAACTCTTTGGCGCTGGGTACATTCAGATCCGGCAACTCGTACGAGTATCGCGGTGTGTCATTGGGCCTGACTTGCCAGACCGAAGCCAGGGGATGCGCTTTCTGGTCGCGTTCATAGCCATATTCAAACAGCAAAACACCCACACAACTGATCAGGTCACGAAGGACTTCATCCAACGATTTGATGGTTTGGTCCGAAAGTTCGAAGCACGCCCAATGGTTATGTTCCTTGGGAAGCGGTTCCAGATGCGCCCAGCGGACGGATTTCAGTTTGGGCGCAGACTGGCTCGGAATGACGTCGATGGCCGCCTTCAATTTACTCTTAAGTCCATGCAACGCTGTTTCGCCCAGAGACTGGGTAACCTCCGATTTTTGGGTCACAGCGTCCCTTATCAAATATTGGGCCAGGTCGGCCGCATACAAGGGGATGACCTGGTTAAAACGTTCCACCAAAGCCTCGGCTTCCTGACGCACTCGCCCCAGGGACGCTTCAGCTTGCTTGATAACCGCGTCGATGCTGGCATCTTTCGACGGCTTTAATCGTTTCTTTCCAAACATATTTCGGGGTTTGGGCAGCAGAGAGCATGCCCAATTACCCGGTACCAATTCTCAAACAAGGGCCTCCCCTGGAGACACCGCCGGCAGAGTTCAGGGGCCAGTCCCCTGGTAACGTCCAGCGATGAGAGCTTATTAACCCCAGATCAGGTAATTAAGGGCTAAACCCGATTTTCACAATTCCGGCGAAGGGGTTCATTCATTGAAAAAGTGGTGCGCGATACAGGGTTCGAACCTGTGACCCCTACAGTGTCAATGTAGTGCTCTACCACTGAGCTAACCGCGCACGTGCGGAAATAATAGCCTGACAATCCCGCCGCCGGTTGGCAAGCGCGAATTCACAGGACAACCGCCAAACGGGATTCGACTTGCAGTTCGGAAGGGCGGGAGCGTACGATTTGGCTTAATGCCAAAATTTCCGAGTGTTGTTTTGAAGTACATCACCAGCCTGTTTTCGACCCGTGCCGCTGCGCCGAAGAACCCCGCCGTTTCCGGCAAATTTCAGGAATACAAGACCGGGGCCGAGCGGGGTGACGCCGAGGCCCAATTCAATCTGGGATTTTGCTACGACGTCGGCCGCGGGGTGGCCAAGGATGCCAAAGAGGCAGCAAGGTGGTATCGCAAAGCGGCCGAGCAAAATTACGTACCGGCCCAATTCAATCTGGGCTACTGCTACGCCAACGGCCAGGGATTGAGGAAAGACCGGGAAGAGGCAGTGGAGTGGTATCGCAAGGCCGCCGAACAGGGCCACGCCGAGGCCCAGTCCAATCTGGGTTACTGCTACGACAACGGCCGCGGCGTGGACAAGGATGCCACGGAGGCGGTGAAGTGGTATCGCGAGGCCGCCCTGCAGGGCCATGCCGAGGCCCAATTCAATCTGGGCTGCTGCTACGCCAATGGCCAGGGCGTGACCAAGGACATCGTGGAAGCGTATGCGTGGTTCAGCATGGCGGCCAGGGCGGATGCGGACGCCGCCGGGAGCCGCGATCTGTTGCGGAAAGGATTGACCCCGCAACAATTCACCGATGCGCAAAAACGGATGAAGACGTTGCGCTCACAAATCAGATAACGTCAAATTCAACTTTGAAGTCGCGGCGTTGAATTGTTACGCTGCGGGCATGTCACGCAAGACGTCATCGAATTCCGCCCATGGTTTTGGCGACATCATCGGCGTGGCGCTGCTGTTCGCCGCGCTGCTGCTTTTGGTGGCCCAATGGACCTTCGACCGCGATGACATTTCCTTCCTGACGACGCACCTGAACAAGCCGACGCACAACCTGATCGGCCTGTTGGGCGCCTATCTCGCCTGGACCACATTTATCCCGTTGGGCCTGGTCGCGTACCTTTTGCCGGCTCTGTTCGCCCTGTTTGGTCTGGCTTATCTGCTGAACTTTCTCAGCCATTTGCGCGAGCGCCTGCGCTGGTCGCTGATCTGGTCGGGGGTACTGGTGGCATCGCTGACCGGGCTGCTTTACATCATGGACAACGCGGGCTGGTTCGGAAAGGTGCGCGAATCCATCGGTTCACTCAGCGCCGGCGGCTGGCTCGGGTTTTTGACTTTTGGCCAGACCCCCCGCTACGAATACGGTCTTTCCCTGCTGGGCACGATGGGTGCGACCCTCGTTTATCTGGCGTTTTGCCTCATCAGCCTGTTGTTCCTGACCAAATTCCGGCTGGGGGAATGGATTCGTAGTCTGCTCGAAAGAGTGCCCACCCGGCCGGAGCCGGAGCCGGAACCGGAATCCGCCGAGAACATCGCGCTGGAGCGCCGGGCGCGCGAGCTGGAAAAGCAGGCCAAAAAGTTGCAGGAGGAAGTGGCGCGCACCGGACTGGGCGCAGATATGCAGCCGGTACCCGAACCCACCGTCCGTGATTTGAGTGTGCCGCAAGCCAAACCCGCAGCCGTCACGTCTGCGCGCATCCGCAAAACCACCCTGCCCGGCGGCGTCGTCAAGGAACCGGTCACGGAAACCGAAAGCCCGGCGCCGCTGTCAGCCCCCAAATTGGCGCCCGTTGCCGAACCGGAAATTGTTTCCGCGCGCGAAGTGGCGGTGGCCACCACCGAGGAAATCCTCGGTCGGAAACCGGAAGCGGAAAAAAACGCTGAAACCAAAATTGCCGACCCGGAGAAAGTTGAAACCGAAAAGGAAAAACCTGCCGATCCGGTCGTTCATATTGCCGATGGTTCCGTGCCGGCCAAATCCAAGGCCAAACCCAAAAAGCCGAAACCGCTGACCGTCGCCGCAACCCCCATCATCGGCAATTACCAGTTGCCCCCGCTGGACTTTCTCCAGCACCCCGACACGACCGTCAAACCCACCGAGTCCAGGGAGGAACTCATGGCGAATGCGCGGCTCATGCAGCAGACGCTCGCGCAGTTTGATATCGAGGTCTCGCTCGGCGACATCACCAAGGGCCCGACCATCACGCGCTACGAATTGCACCCGGCGCCCGGGGTGAAGCTGGAAAAAATCACGGCGCTATCCAACAACATTGCCGCGGCGCTCAAGGCCGAACGCATCCACATTCTGGCCCCCGTACCCGGCAAAAGTTCCGTCGGCGTAGAAGTGCCCAATCCGGTCAAGACCAAGGTCATCGTGCGCGACTTGTTTGAGTCCGACGAATGGCGCAATAGCAAGGCAAAGATTCCAATTGCGCTGGGCAAGGATGTTTACGGCCATCCTATCGTGGCCGACCTGGTGGAAATGCCGCACGTCCTCATCGCCGGCAGCACCGGTTCCGGCAAATCGGTTTGCATTAACTCGATCATCGCGTCATTGCTGTACCGCTTCTCGCCGGACCAGCTTCGGTTCGTGATGATCGACCCGAAGGTCGTTGAATTGCAGCAATACAACTCCCTGCCACACCTGGTGGTGCCGGTGGTGACTGACCCCAAAAAAGTCATCCTCGCATTGCGCTGGGTCGTGAACGAGATGGAAAAGCGTTACCAGATTTTCGCGCGGGTCGGTGTGCGCAACATTGCCACGTTCAACTCGCGGCCCAAAAACAAGCCGTTGCCGCAACAGGAACTGGAACTGCCGCTCAAGGCCAAAAAGGAGAAGGTGGAGCCGGGTGCCGAAGGTTTTGCCGTCGAAGTGGACGAGGAAATTGTCGTGCCGCGCGACGATGACATCGTCATTCCAGAAAAGCTGAGTTACATCGTCGTCATCATTGATGAGCTGGCGGACCTGATGCTCGTGGCGCCGGCCGACGTGGAAATGGCCATTGCGCGTATCACCCAGATGGCGCGCGCGGCCGGTATTCATTGCATTGTTGCCACCCAACGGCCGAGCGTCGACGTCATCACCGGTGTCATCAAAGCGAACATCACGGCGCGTATTGCGTTTCAATGCGCCTCGCGCGTGGATTCGCGGACGATTCTCGACGCGATGGGTGCCGACAAATTACTTGGCAAAGGCGACATGCTTTACCTGCCACCCGGTTCGGCCAAACTCATTCGTGCCCAGGGCGCGCTCATTACCGACCAGGAAATCAACAGCATTGTCGAGTTCATCGCCAAACAGGCCAAGCCGAGTTACGAAATGGAAATCCACCAGCAACTTTCCAAGCCGACGGCCGATTTCGGAACCGAAACCGGCATCGACGAGGACGAGGAACTCATTCAGCAATGCATTGAGGTCATCCGCAGCGAACAAAAGGCGAGCGTATCGTTGTTGCAACGCCGGTTGCGCCTGGGTTACACCCGCGCGGCACGTATCATGGACGAATTGGAGAACCGCGGTATCGTCGGCCCCAGCAAAGGTGCCGAGCCACGGGATATTTTGATCGATCTGGATGGCACCGGCATGGATGGCGCCGGACAGCAGGCGGTTTAAGCCACCGATTTTCACAGATGAACCACAGACAAAAATATCTGTGTCAATTTGTGTTCAGCTGTGGTTGATTTCCACAATTTCTCTTACCATCTGAGTGTGAAACAATTTCTGGTGACGCTGCCTCGCAACTTCATTGGTTGCTTCAAAGGCTGGAGGCTCGTCTGGCATCTCGCCGCCATCCTGGTCACTTTCATCCTCGTGCTATCCGGCTTCGATTGGCGTTACTATCTCGCCACGCACAGTCCGGAACTTCGTTCCTGGATGTGGCCCGCGGTTGTCCTCGGTATGTTCCTGCCCATCTATTTACCGCTGGCCTTGCTTTTAGCCGGATACATTACTCGGAACGCAGGAACTTCCCTGACCGGTTGGGCGGTTGCGCAGGCTGAACTCATTGGCGCGTTGATTGTGGTCGCGTACAAGGCGTTCACCGGTCGCGCTCATCCCGCACATGGCGTCGGTCCGGACATCAGCCATGTCTTTCACTTCGGATTTCTGCGTGGCGGAGTTTTCTGGGGCTGGCCATCGTCCCATACCACGGTTGCCTTTGCCATGGCGGCGACGGTGTTTACCCTGTATCCCAAACAACGGTGGCTGGGTGTGGTAACGATCCTCTATGCGCTTTACATCGGCGTTGGTGTCTCCATGACCATCCATTGGTTCTCGGATTTCGTGGCGGGAGCCATCGTCGGCTCGATTGTGGGAACCGTAGTCGGAAAAAACCGGGAGGGTTGCCGTGTCGGCGGCCCCAATCCTTAATTTGGGACGGTGACACGCCGTTCCTCCCGGGCTTTATTTCGCCGGATATTGCCAGACCCAATCGCCTCCGTTGTCGTTGAACAACGTTTGCCCCGGTGCACCGCCATCATTGGTCAAGTTCCAGCCCACCGAGTAGAGGAGGAATCGCCCGTCATTGGTGCGGTAATATTTGTAAGGCTCGCCGGATATCACGTCGTTGGGCAACCGGGAGATGAATTGCGGCACCAACTCCTGCAAGTTGTCCGGATATTGTCCGTTGGCCAGTCGGTAGCGTTCAATGGCGCAGGCGATCGTGGCTTCATCCGCGGCAGTTTGGACCGCGGCCGCTCTCAGAGGGATTTTATGCAATGACGGTAGCATCATGACGGCCAGGAGTTGGTGACGGGTACAAATGGTGGTGAAAAGATTACGCCCGGCAAACGCCTGGGCCAAAGCGTTGGTGTTGGCTTCGATCTGTTGCGGGAAGACCTGTTTTTTTCCCACGTCAAAAGCGCCATTCAACTGCAATTGAAACAGCCGACAATAGCTCAATTTCTCGAAGTCATACCAGCCGCGGGGAGCAATGCGGCCGAACAGATTGGCCGACGCCGAACCGGGTTGCGCCGGGTCGTCGGCCAAATCATTGAGATGATATTTCCCCCGGGCCAGAAGATCAGCGGTTAGAATTCCCCAGGCGCGTTCTTCATCGAGGGACCGGTCCATGGGCGAAAAGAAATCGCATTGCTGGAAATAAGCCTGCAATTCCTGAAGTTGAGTGCCGGACCACGCGTGTTCGGCCAATCCTTCCCAGACCGGTTGAATCGCCAAATGGACACAAGCGAGGCGAACCAGATAAGAGATTAAAAAGGGTTCGTCCTTCACCGAATCGGCCAAGTAAAGCATCAGCTTCACATCTGCGAGCGCGTTGTTGCTCTGTCCGGCAGCCAGTTCGGCGCAGGCCCGGAGCTGCAAACGCTGGACGTTCCGTTTGATGTTGCCGAGATGCGGCAGCAGGATGCCCCACGGATTTTCCACGTCATAAACCACCGGATACCGCGCATAAGGCCGGTCGGTGGCGGCGCGCAGTGGGGTCAGCTCGCTTTCACTCGACATCAGTCCCGTCAGGACCGCCGGCGCCGCGGCAGCCCGTGAGGCATGACCGAGTTTTCCGGAAGGAAATGTCTCATTCGCCTTCTTCTGACCAGCTTGAATGGCATCAAAGGCCGTTTTCCAGGCCACGAGATCCAGGAAGTAACGTTCGCCGCTTTGATAAGAATTACCCTCGGGTGCGGGAGGGGTTGGATTTGTCTGAGACCCAAGCATGCTGCTCGCCAGCGAATAATTGTCCGCCCACTTTGTATCGAAATTGGTCCTCTGCATGAACCACGATTCAATGAGCGGGATGGCGGCAAAATTTTGGTCGTCGGGAACCGGTTTGGGAATATATGCCCGATAATCCAGTTGCGCCCCGCCGGCTTCAATGACTTGGCGATACTGATTCCACTTGTGCCGGCCGCGCCAGTCCTCCTCGGCGTAAACCAGCACAATGATGGTTACCAGCCAGGCCAATCCGATCAGCGCCCGGCGAATAATACGCCGGCTGAAAAGCCGGTTGAAAAATCGTTGAACAAACGGCAAGGAGCAGGTCAAAAAAGTCACGGCAATGGCCACTGCCAGAATGACTGCCCAATCCCGAAGATGCCGCCGGGTTTCTTCCGTCCATTCCGGAATGTTGAGTTTCCAGTCCCTGACCAGCCATGCAAAGGCCAACAGGGAAAGCGGCAGCAGAACCAGGGTGATTCGAATCAGGCGGCGCCATACGGTGCGCTTGTCCGGCCACAAAGTTTTTGGGTCGAGGTTCAGGTTCATGTTGACTCAGGCTGTCAGGGTTTCGTATGGCCGTTCGCTTCGCGGCTGCATCGGAAACAATTTCGCCGGCCGGGCCTCGCGTGCTTCGGCTGGTTGAATCATCTCCAGAAGTTCGCGCCGGTTTTCGCGCAAGGAGGCCAGAATGATTTGCGGCGGGGGGATTTTGGCCGCCGGCAGGGTTGACGCCAGGTTGGGTGAATGCCCGATATTCAGGTTCAAAAGCACAATAACCAGCCAGGCCGCACCCATTCCCGCCAGATGCCACCGCAACGATATCAGGAATTCACGCAGGCTGTAGCGGCGGGCTGCGACCGCCGGATGATCCTCCGGGCTACGCTTTGAAAGCGACGCCACGACGGTTTCCCGGATCTCATCGAGTTTGGGTTCGGCGGCCTGATGTTTTTGAAACAAAATTTCACGCGGCGTTTTCATGGTTTGTCCTCATTGTCCAGAACCAATTTCCGCAAGGCGCGCCGGGCGTGGAACAACCGGGACTTCACCGTGCCCAGCGGGGTGTTGGTGATGCGCGCGATTTCTTCGAGTGAAAAATTTTCAACGATATGCAACAGCAACACGGCGCGCTGCGGCAGCGGCAACTGATTCAGCAGTTTCATAAACCCGGCCTCCTGTTCGTGGCGGATGAGCAAGTTATCGGGGCCCTCATCAAAACTGTCGATGGTTTCGGCGATTTGATCCTGCAGCACCTCCTGGCGATGTTGTTTGCGCCAGCGCTGGATGCATTTCTGGTAGGCGATGCCAAAAAGCCAGCTGCCAAATTTTGCGTCGTCCCGCAGGCTGCTGATATGCCGGACGGCGGCGATAAAAGTCTCCTGCACCAGGTCAAGGCTGGCCTGTTCATCGTGGACCAGTTCAAAAACATAAACGTAAAGGGGCAATTGGTAGCGGTGGAAAAGGGTGTCCCAAGCCGCCGGTTCTCCGGCCCTGGCCTGCGACACGGGCAGTTGTTCGCGTTCAGCCACCACCAGCATTTACATCAAGAGGAATGCGCGAAGCGAGAAAAGGTTCAATGACCCATACCGGAATGGATGCGTGCCATTAGCCGGTCTGCTGACCGGGTCAATTTTTCATACATCCCTGCCCAAAGTTGGCCTTTTTCATGCTATTTAGATTGCAAAACAGCTTAAAAATGCTGAAAACTATGACCATGTCCGAAGTAGGCGAACAGCTTCAAGCTGCGCGTGAGGCCTTAAAACTCACCATCCAGCAAATCGCGGATGTCACCAAAATCCGCACCGACCACATTCGCGCCCTGGAAGAGGGACATTACGAGGTGTTTTCCGCGCCGGTTTACATCCGCGGCTTCGTCCGCATCTATGCCGCGCAACTCAAATTGAACACGGCGCAAATCATGGCTGTGCTCGACGCCGAATTGAAGCGGACGGACAAGTTCAAGGAACCGCCGCCGCTGATGGAGGAATCCAATACGTTGCTCGATCACGCCATGTTCTGGCTTTCCAAACTCAACTGGCGGGTGGGCGCGATTGGCGGGGCCGCGGTGATTTTGCTGGTGGTCCTGTGGATGGCCGGTTCCGCCTGGCGGCATCACGCGCGCAGCAACCCGGTGGCCGGGATGAAACCGGCGACGTATCAATCAGCGAACGCGGGCGAAACTCTCCCGCTGACGACTCACCGTTGAAAATTAATTGCTGCGGTGCAACGGGCTGCGTTGGGCTTAAATCTCCTTGGGTGCTAGTCGGGAATTTGCCGCCGCTTCTTCCTTCACACTTCGCTCATGTAAAGCGCGCGGTTGCGCCACAAATAGAGAACGCCGGACGTGAGTGTCAGTACGATCGTCACCCATAACACAATTTCCGCAAACACCGGCATCCAGCCCTGGAACAGGTGCTGAAGCCAGGACGGCCATTCGTTGGCGGCATCCACGATCAACAGCGCAATGATGGCCACAATTTGCGAAACGGTCTTGTGTTTGCCATAACCCTCGGCCGCCAGGACGACCTGTTTGGATGCCGCCAGCAGCCGCAACCCGGTGATGGCCAGTTCACGCGCGACAATAATGATAACCATCCACGCTTCGACGGTCACCGGCGGGTGGGGTGTTTGATGGGTGCTTTGGACAAATGCGATAAACGCCGAGCAGGTCATAATCTTGTCCGCCAGCGGGTCCATCAAGATGCCAAAATTGGTGATGAGTTTGCGGTCCCGTGCGATGCGGCCGTCGAGATAATCCGAAACTCCCGCCAGGCAGAAAAAAAACAGCGCCAGCGTGTGATGAAACGGAACCGGCGCGAACAACACCCAGACAAAGACGGCCGTCAAGGCAAACCGTCCGGCCGTCAGCTTGTTTGGCAGATTCACTGCGCGAAAAATTGCCGGTGAACGACGGTGGCTGGCAAGCTTCAAAAGCGCATAACCACGCGTTCGACCGCGTTTATGCGCCAAATTTATCGAACATCCGTGCGTTGGCCTGCATGAGCCGGATCAGATACCTGGCCTCAAACACGCCCAGCGAGCCGAGGTTTGCGCCGGTCTCGGTAAAACGGTCGAGCTTGTCCGCACCACTGAATGCCGAATACAGGAGCACCGGCTGCGGGTGCCAGGAGTGCCCTTTGAGCGCCACCGGTGTCGAATGATCACCGGTGATGGCCAGGACGTCGGGCCTTTTCTTCAGCAAAATCGGCAGCGCCGCGTCGAAATCTTCAATCGCCTTTTTCTTGGCGCTGAAGTTGCCGTCCTCCCCCGCCTTGTCCGTGTATTTGTAGTGGATGAAGAAAAAGTCAAAGTGGTCGTATTCCTTGAGGTACCGCTCGAATTGTTCGGCGATGGTCGCCGGGCCTTCAATCTTTTTCATACCGACGAGCTGGGCCAGGCCCTTGTACATGGGATAAACCGCCAGCGCGGCGGCCTTCAACTTGTAGCGTTCCTCGAACAGGGGAATGTGCGGTTGATGCGCGATGCCGCGCATGAGAAAGCCGTTCGCCGGTTTCTCGCTGGCCAGGACGGGCAGCGCGGCTTTGTAAAATTCCGCAATGAGCGCGGCCATTTTCGTCTGGCCGGCGTTGTTTGGGTCACGCGGATGGACGGTGGGGATGGCAAAACCTTCGCGATTCGGGTCGGCGTCCGTGAGCGGGCCTTCCAATCCGCTGCCGCGAAAGACCACGACGAAGCGGTGTTCCTTGCCGGCCTTGATGATGACCTCCGTGTCACCGAGTTTTTTGATCCTGCCGGCGAGCAGCGCGCAAAGTTTTTCGCAGGTTTCCGTCGGGATGCGGCCGGCGCGGCGGTCGGTCACAATACCCTTTTTATCGAGCGTGGCGAAGTTGGCCCGGGCACAAACGTCACCGGGTTTGAGTTCCATGCCCAGTCCCAGCGCCTCAATCACGCCCCGACCCACCTGATATTCGAGGGGGTCATAGCCGAACAGACCCAAATGCCCCGGTCCGCTGCCGGGGGTAATGCCGGGTGCGGCGGGAATCATGCGGCCCTGCGCGGAATCCTTGCACAGTTTGTCGAGGTTCGGCGTGGCGGCGGCTTCCAGGGGCGTCAGATAAAGCTGTTCCCGGGTGGCCAGGTCGCCAAGCCCGTCGAGCACGACCAGCGCGAGTTTAGCCTTTGTTTTCAGTGTCAGTTCGGAATAAAGCGCGTCCAAATTCATCCGCCCAATTTGCGGCCTGGCGTGCGGCAACGCAATGCGATTCCGTTTTGCGCCGGACAAGATCGGTGACATTATTTTGTCGCAAATGAATCCATTGATGTTGCACGAATTCCACCACCGCCTCGGCGCGCGGTTTGCCGAACTGAACGGCGCCGAAATGGTGAACGATTACGGTGACTGGCTCGCCGAGTACGCCGCGTTGCGACAGAGCGCCGGGGTGCTGGATTTGAGTTTTCGCAGCCGTATTTGCCTGACCGGCGCCGACCGCGTCCGCTTCCTGCACGGCCAGGTAACCAATGACGTGAAAAGACTGCGCGTGGGCGAAGGGTGTTACGCCGCCATCACCACCAACAAGGGCAAAATGGAAAGTGACCTGAATATTTTCTGTCTGGCGGACGAACTGCTGCTGGATTTTGAACCGGGCCTGACACGGAAAATTTCGCAGCGACTGGAAAAATTTATCGTCGCCGATGAGGTGCAAGTGGTGGATGTCGCAGCCGATTACGGTTTGCTGAGCGTGCAGGGACCGAAGGCGGAAGAGGTCGTGAGCATGATTGGCTTGATCGGTAGGGACGCGCTGCCGCGCGTCCAGGCCGACCAGCAGGTCGGCCCTACCATTTTAAAAATTTCCGACGCGACTTTGGGCGAGATTTATCTGGTGAACCATCCGCGATTGGCTTCATTCCCTCTCCCCGCCAAGCGGGGAGAGGGAGAAAATATGTTGAGCGGCTTCGAACTCTTTATTCCCCATTCCTCTCTGGGCGCGATGGCAGACAAACTCATTGCGGCGGCCAAACAAATTGGCGGCCGGGCTTGTGGCTGGCAGGCGTTCGACACCGCCCGCATCGAATCCGGCATTCCGCGGTTCGGTGCGGACATGGATGAAACAAATTTGCCGCTTGAATGCGGTATTGAGAATAGTGCCATCAGTTACAAAAAAGGCTGTTACATCGGCCAGGAAGTCATCAATCGCATCCATAGCTTCGGTCATGTCGCCAAAGAGTTACGTGGCTTGCGGTTGACAGATGATTTGGAATCGCTGCCGCAACGCCGTGACAAACTGTTCTACCAAGGCAAGGAAGTCGGTTACATCACCAGTGCCGTCAAATCACCGGACTACGGAAACATTGCGCTCGGTTATGTCCGCCGTGAGGCGAACCAAATCGGAACAGGATTGATTTTGAAAACGGTAACAGGCGAAAGGACAGTGAAAATTGTGTCTTTGCCATTTGTGAGCTGATTTTTGACAGAATTAACAGAATGGCAAAACGCAATTTTCTGTAATTCGGTAAATTCTGTCTGGAAATTTTCTCGCCCGTTACATCATTTGCCGGTTTAATGTCCGCCAATGAAACAGAAGGCTTACGCCGCCGCCGGTGTGGACATTGATTTGGGCAACAAGGTCAAATCAGCGCTGCCCCAAATGCTGGCCTCCACGCACCGGCCCGGGGTGCTCGGCAAGGTCGGCGGCTTTGGCGGTTTGTTCGCGCTGGACCTGAAAAAATACCGTGAGCCGGTGCTCGTGTCGTCCGTGGACGGCGTCGGTACCAAACTCAAGATCGCCTTCGCCATGGACCGCCATGACACGATCGGTGCCGACCTCGTCAACCATTGCGTAAACGACATCGCCGTACTCGGCGCCGAGCCGCTGTTCTTTCTCGATTATCTCGGCACCGGCAGGCTGGAGCCTCACGTCTTCACCGAAATCATCAAGGGTTTTGCCCGCGCCTGCGCAGAAAATGGTTGCGCGCTCATCGGCGGAGAGACGGCACAGATGCCGGGATTTTATCATCCCGGCGAATACGACGTCAGCGGCACCATCGTCGGTGTGGTGGAAAAATCCAAAATGCTTAACGGCCAAAAGACCGTGAAACGCGGCGACGCGGTCATCGGCATTGCGTCCAGCGGCCTGCACACGAACGGTTATTCGCTGGCGCGGCGGATTTTCTTCGACCAGATGGAGTTGAAACCGACGAGCTACATGGCCGAACTGGAAAATACCATTTGCGACGAGCTGCTAAAGGTTCACATCAGTTATGGGCCCCTGATCCAAAAACTTCTAAAGAAATTCAACATT
>Ga0306921_10005327_pt1 | contig 13331 bp, 11 predicted proteins | sample sta12Cox44000080_FD_203760 | JGI IMG/M metagenome (GOLD analysis project Ga0306921, IMG submission 203760) | Lab enrichment of tropical soil microbial communities from Luquillo Experimental Forest, Puerto Rico - statoxic.12C.oxic.44.000.080 (v2)... | ecosystem: Environmental > Terrestrial >... | reverse complement strand
CACATTCGCCGCCATCAGGAGCGAGGATCTTGCCCAGCTGGCCGTGATCGGCAAAGGCTTTAAGGGTGCCCTCCGGCATGGTGTTGACGGTAAAGGGCGCGGCGAGCGCTTTCACATAAAGCGTGTCGGACGCTTTGGGGTCCTTGGTGCCGGTGCTCGCCCAGAGAAGCCGTTGGGCGCGAGCGCCTGCATTGAAGGCTCGCTGGAAGCGCGCCGAGGCGAGCAATTCGCGATATGCCTTGTAGCACTGCTGAGCGACCGCGATGCCAAGTCTGTTCGCGAGTTCGCCTGGTACCTTTCCAGTCACCGCCACGTCCCAGCGGCTAATAAAAAGCGAGGCGACCGAAGCGACCGCAGGGTTCAGCCCGGCCTCGATACGTCGCTCGACGCCGCGCAGATACGCTTGGGCAGCGGCAAGATATTGCTCGCGCGAGAACAACAGCGTGACGTTGATCGGTATACCGGCCAAGGTTGCCGCCTCGATTGCCGGCAATCCTTCCGCGGTGCCGGGGATTTTGATGAAGAGATTGGGCTTACCGCCCCGCTGGTGGAGATCTCGCGCAGATGCCAGGGTCTTGTTGGTGTCATGAGCGAGAGAGGGTGAGACTTCAAGCGATACCCAGCCGTCCACTCCATCGGTCCGGTCGTGAATTGGCCGGAACTGTTCGGCGGCGCGAGACAAATCTGCCAGTGCCAATTCAAAGAACAGCTCCTCGGTCGATTTGACTTGGGATGCTTTTCTCGAAATGTCGCCGTCATAATCCCTGCTGTTTCTGATCGCATGATCAAAGATTGTCGGATTTGAGGTTAGCCCGGTGACCGAAAATTCGTCGATGTAGCGTTGCAAGGTTCCGCTGTTCACGAGACTTCTGGTGATGTTGTCAAGCCAGAGGCTCTGCCCAAGATCGTGTAGCGCGTTCGTTGGATTCATGGCGCCGACTCCACGCTGGACGGTAACACCCGCGACCCCAACCACGCTCGGGGCAGGTCATAGTCGACCAAGTCGCCAATACGCTCGATCGTCACATCTGCTCTTGGAAAGGCGCCGACGACGGTTGGGTCGTGTGCATAGGCTCCCTGCCTCACAAACACTGTCGTTACGCGCTCACCCCAGAATTGTTTAACCGCTGCCAATATGCGCAGCTTATCGTCGACAAGAACGTAATGCTCAGCTGAGTAACGCCGTTCGACATCGTCGAGCGCTTCTTCCTTATGAATATAGATCAGAACACGGCCATCGACCGTGTCAGCGAGACCCGCGCGCTCGACTTTATGCGGCTGAAAAACGACGTCACCGTCCGAGAGAATGACCGTCAGGCCGAGCTGACCCAGCCGTTTTAATACCTTAAGAGCTCCAGGGAACAGGCGGTCGGCAAAAGGGTAGTCGATAAGGAAGGATGACATGGCCAGCAGTTCCACCTCGCGAGGGTGTTCGGCCCGGTAACGCTGCAACGCTCCAAGATAGTCGCGATAACCGAGCTCTGCGAACAGGTCCTCCAGGATTCTCCAGTAGCGTTCGCGGGCCGTGCGACCATAGGTGTCCTCAAGGTGATCTTTGAGGTCACGCTGGATCCGGTCGTTGTCGACCAAGGTGTTGTCAACATCAATAAGGAAAACAAGGGGATAAGAGGGCGTCATTCGGGACTCCGCGACGCTCGAGTGCGCGTGCTGAACCAAGCCCCCGGACAGCACGTCGATGTAACCGCTCGACCCGAATAGGGTTCCCATTCATCGCGCACGCAACGATTTCCGTAACAGCCACCTACAGCAATACCGCTCCGTGGAGTTTTTCCGGACTGTCAAACCAACCCCGAAATGCTGCCGCCAACGCGCAGTGCCTATCTGGCCATGTGTGTCGAAACCCCATAGTTCGCCCCGCGGCCGATCTGAATCAACTCTCACGTGGTGCTCAGCTCCCTAATCTTGGACGCGATGTCGCTTCGCTCCACCAGCTTGCGGTCTCCCTTGATCACGTCAAAGGCTGTCTGTTCTCCTTCGCGCCAAAAGCGAATGTCCAGCATATGCTTGCCGATGCGAAGATCATGCACCGTAAGGTCCGGCAGCCACGCGGGAAGGTATGGATCAATGTAGAGTTTGTTGTGCGGTGCGTCCGGCAAGAATCCCAGTAGCGCCTGAGTAAGCATGAACACCGAGCCAGCCGCCCAAGCCTGGGGCACATTGGCTCCGATATATTGCACCGGGAAATTCGACTCGTTGCGCTCGGATGCGGTGTAAAGCTCCGGCAGCTGATTAAGAAGAAAGTGGCCGGCCGCTACGCTAACGTCGTGGGCGATCCGTGCCGCCTCCTTATGAAAGCCGTAGCGTTTGAAGCCCGTAGCGATAATGGCGTTATCGTGCGGCCAGACCGAGCCGGTCTGGTAGTTGTAAGGATTGAATGCCGGGTGATCGGCGGACAGCGTGCGAATGCCCCATCCCGTCCACATATCCGATGCTGTCAGGCGCTCCATAACCCTCTTGGCGCGTTCGGGAGGGACAATGCCCGACCAAAGGCAATGGCCGGCATTGGAGGCAATGGTCAGGACCTTCCTCTTGTCGCCGTCCAGCGCATAGGCATAGAACCCAAGTTCTTCGTCCCAGAATATTTCGTTGAATCGTGTAAATAAGACGGAGGCTTTGGCGCGCAATTCACTCGCGCGCTCAGGCTTGGCGAGCGCATCGAACACCTCGGCCATGCGTAGCCAGGCATTGTAAACATAGCCCTGAAGCTCGCAGAGTGCCTTAGGTCCCTTTACCAGTGAACCATCAGGATACATGACGGCATCGCCGGAATCCTTCCAGGCCATGTTCTCGTAACCAACCGGGGAACGTGTCTGATATTCCTGAAATCCATCACCATCGCGGTCGCCGTATTTGTCGATCCAGGCGAGACACCCTTCAGCGGTTTGTAAATGCTGTTCCAACAACCCTCTGTCGCCAGTTGCGCGCCAAGCCGCGTTTAGCGTGATCAAATAAAGCGGTGTCGCGTCTGCTGTGCCGTAGTATGGGGTGTGCGGGATCAGCTTAAAGTGCGCGAGTTCGCCATAGCGCAACTCGTGAAGGATCTTGCCCGGTTCGGCATCGCGGTATGGGTCGTCTTCTTTGGCTTGGAGCGATCCCAAAATCTCTAACGAACCACGCGCGAACTCCGGGTAGATAAGTATATTCTGCAACGAAACGAGAAGACTATCTCGACCAAATGGAGCAACGAACCACGGCAGTCCAGCCGCAGGCATGAAAACCATATGATCCGTGCCTTTGATAGGCAAACGGAGCGCGGCCATATCCTCGAGCGCTTGATGAAAGAGACGATAAAACTCTTCGTTGCTTGTCTTGATCTTCGCTACTGTCTTCAACCATTCTGACAGTGTCGCATATTGGCGAGATTTGTAGCTGCTCTCGACACACTCTTCTGGCGCATGGAACGATTCCTCGCCATCTTCGAGGGTATAGAGCAAGCAGGCATGCCAAATCTCGTTTGGTTGCAGCACGACCTCAAAACTGAGCCGGCCGTTTGCAGAAACAGCCTTGCGTGAAGCACGCACCACTGAAATTGTCACGGCGCGGCGAAAATCTCGGTTCAAATACACAGTGCGAACACTTTGCTCCTGCTCGGACCATTCAGTTGTTATCTTGCCGCGGCGCACGATATGACCGGACTTAACTTCAAAGATGTCGGCAAAGTCGCATCGAAACGCTACCTCAAGCTGAAAACGCACTGGCTTCATACTATTGTTAGTGATGTCGAGATCTTCGTGCAGGCCGCCGCTAAGTGATCGACTGATGGTAAGGCCTAGGGTCCGCGGCGGAATCGCGCCATCTTCGGTCAGGAAGGATTGATTGGTGAGGAAAATGCGTGCTGCGTAATAACTAATGGGACCGCCGTTCAGCAGTTGCCAAGGTTCGCCGTTGGCGTAGATCGCCCAGTTGCTGATGATCCGCGTGTCCAGAAAGTATAAGCCCTTCTCGCTCGGCCGCACTATCGTGCCATCCGGGTCGGTGACGAGCACTGTCTGACCCTGATGAATGGCAATTTGGGGGGGGCCAACTTGAACCTTGAATGCCATTACGTGCTCCTCAATGGTTCACTCTTTCCATTCGAAGGTTTCGTTTCTGGCATCAGAAACCAAGCGAGAAAGACTGTAGTCAGTGCTCGACGGCGATGCTGAGAAATCCAACTGCGTTACCGAAGTTGCCAACGATCAAGGCGCTCCATCCAGACAAGCTCAGTGGCCTCGAAGATGCGCATGAGTCACGACATCTCTGAGCGCGATCGCCATATCCGCTTTGTGCCAGAAGCAGACGCTCAGTACTGCGAAAAAATAGCCCAGCGGTAGGCCGCGGTGATGCCGAGAGGACATCACTAAGCTGCGTTCGATTCGGGCCGCGCTGCGCGTGGTGGCACGCCCGAAAACAGCGAGCTTAGCCCTTCGGCCATCGTCGGGTGCGCAAAATCTGCGTCGGCGAGTTTGGAATAGGAAAGGCCAGCCAGCATTGCAGTTTGTACCGCAGCCATGACTTCGCCGGCGTCGGCACCAATCATCGTGAAACCAAGGATGCGATCGTCGCCGTCGCCGACAAGAGTTTTCATAAAGCCTTGTCTCCGATCAGTCGCCTGCGCCCCGAGTACCGACTCCATTGGCAGCCTTGCGACGCGTGTAATGATCCCTTGGCGTTCCGCTTCGCCTTCACTCAGTCCTACATGGGCGAGCGGGGGATCAGTGAACATGCAGTATGGAACCAGCCGATCATGTGTGGTCCGATTTCCTCCCGCCAGATTATCACGGATGATCCGAAAATCGTCTTCGGATATGTGCGTGAATTGTGGGCTGCCGGCGCACTCTCCCACGGCCCAGACGTCTGGCGCACTCGTTTCCAGCCGACCATTGACGCGAATGTAACCGCGGCCGTCCAGCTCAACGCCGGCCTCAGTAAGTCCAATTCCGGCCGTGTTCGGAATGCGCCCAACCGCCGCCAGAATATCGCTGCCATTGATGTGTTGCTCACCAGAAGGGGTCCTCACTGTAAGCGCAACCTTATCTCCCGATCGCCCGCTTACTTGGAGCAGTTCGGTCTCGACGAGAACTTGAATACCCTCGTCGCTGAGAATGCGCCGCATCTCCTGCGAGACGTCAATATCCTCGCGACCGAGGAGCTGAGGAGCGGACTCGATGATGGTCACATCGCTGCCAAAGCGTCGATAAGCCTGTGCCAGTTCTAGACCGGAATAACCTCCGCCGATCACGATCAGGTGTTGTGGCAAATAATCGAGCTCCAGTGCCTCGACATGCGTAAGGGGTTGAGCCGCCTCCAAGCCAAGCACATTCGGAATTGCCGCACGCGTTCCGACGTTCAGAAAGACCTTATCGGCCGCAAGCACCCGCGTTCCTCCGTCATTCAGTTTCACCTCAAGGATTTTCGGCGCCACAAAACACCCACCGCCCATGATCAGTTCAGCACCGCTCGCCCGATAGATCTGCCGGTGCAGCGCAATCTGACGATCCACCATCTCACGCTTGCGCCTACGAACTGTTGCCATGTCGACGGTGACGGAATCGGTTACCGTGCCGTATTCGCCCCCGTGACGCGCGGCGTGCGCGACCTTTGCGCTCGAGATCTCATTCTTGCTAGGCATGCAGGCGATGTTCGGACAGGAGCCACCGATCCACCGCCGCTCTACGACGGCAGTCTTGTGCCCTGATTGCGCCAGGTGCCAAGCCAGAAGCTTGCCGCCCGTCCCGCTGCCAAGGACGAGAACATCCAACTGCTCTGATTGGGGCATTTGTTTCTCCTCTCAGCCTCGATAAGTGTCAAAGTGAGACATAGGCGACTCCATCCTCGTTTCAAATTTGTCGACCGGCACTTTGTTCCGCTACGGCGGGAGTGAGGCGCGAAGCCGCGTCGTCCGGCTCGCGTTCTCGCCTCACTTTTTGGCCGGCGGCGCCCGCATCGGCCCATTCATCGAAAGACTTTACAAATTTCAATTTCAACTAAATATCGAGCGTCACTTGGAGCGCGAAAAGAAATTACGGATTGCCGCAGCGATCTCGTCACAGTGCGTCTCGAGGGCAAAGTGGCCGGTATCAAAGAAGAGCACATCAGCGTATGGCATATCGCGTTTGAATGCTTTCGCGCCGGCTGGCAAGAAGAAGGGATCGTTTTTGCCCCACACCGCCAAAAACGGAGGCTGGTGCGCGCGAAAATATTTTTGGAATGTGGGATACAGAGCAACGTTACTCCCATAATCGCCGAAAAGGTCGAGTTGGATTTGATCGGCACCGGGACGGGCCAAATAAAAGTTGTCGAGGTTTTGGCCGTCCGGCGACATCAACGTCGGGTCGGGGACGCCGTGGGTGTACTGCCAGCGAGTCGATTGCGGTGTTAGGAAAGCCCGCAGTGCGTCCCGGTTCGCCTGCGACGGGTCTTTCCAATACGCCCGGATCGGACTCCATCCATCGCTGAGACCCTCCTCGTAGGCATTGCCGTTCTGCGAAATGATGGCGGTTATCCGCTCGGGGTGACGGACGGCGAGCCGGAATCCTGTCGGCGCGCCGTAGTCAAAGACGTACACGGCAAACTGGTCGAAGCCGATGACCTCGGTGAAGTGGCTGATCACGCCGGCAATATTGTCGAAGGTGTAGCTGAACTTTTCTCGCGACGGCATGTCGGATTGACCGAACCCCGGAAGGTCCGGCGTGACCATATGAAATCTGTCGGCGAGGAGCGGGATCAGATCACGGAACATGTGACCCGCGCTGGGAAAGCCGTGCAGCAACAAAAGCTTTGGCGCGTCGGCTGGCCCCGCTTCACGATAGAAGACCTTGAAACCGTCGACATCGGCGGTGCGGTATCTGATAGGCGCCATCAGATTCTCCTCTGCTTACAATTCGATCTCTGAGATAAACGGTCATCGCGTGCACGCCGACGACGGTGAGTTGCAGTCCTCCCAACGCGCTTCACTTGCCAGCTACGGAGTGGATCGCGTCATGGATAATGTCGACGACAGCTGCTGGAGCGGTGACACTGGGCGTGTGATCGACGGCATACGCCTTTACCTTCGCCTTCATGCGGTCCGCCATGAAGCGCTGCGTCTTCGGGACTATCATTCGATCGTCTTCGGCAACAAGAAACCAAGTCGGAATGTCCTTCCACAATGGGCGCCCGACGGGAACAGTGATGCAGTTCAGCGAGATCGGTCGCTGCACGGCAGAGAGCACGGCGCAATCCTCGGCGGATGCATGCTGCGCGAAAGCGGTCGCAAAGGCGTCTTCAGGCAACCAAATTAAACCGTCATTGTCTGGTGTCAGCTTTGGCGCTTGGGGATGGGCTTCGGAGTGATAGAACACGTCGGCGACCTTCTCGCCTTCGTCAGGCGCGAGCGCGGTCACGTAGACTAACGCCTTCACGCGTTCGGGTCGCGCGAGCGCAATGACGGCGCCTGCATAGGCGTGTGCCGCCAACACGACACCCGCCGGCGTGCGCTCGATGCTGCGGTTAAGCGCCGCCACGTCGTCGGCCAGTGACGTTAAGGGCATGGGCACCGCGGACGCCTTCAGGCCATGGGCCGTAAGCCCCGTTATGACACGTGCCCAACTCGATCCATCCGCCCATGCGCCATGGGCTAGCACCACACTCACATCCTTTGTCGCCATCCTGTTGCTCCCGACATCGGCTTTGCACGACCCCCGTCAGCCCAACGTCCTCATCCAGCCCGCGACGGCCCGCCCGATCTCATCCGGCGAATCTTCCTGGACGAAATGGACACCCTTGACTGTCACCTCAGTCTGCGCAGGCAAGCTACGGGCGTGTTCGAGAACCTTGCCGCCGGCGAGGATTCCGCCGGGCTCGGCCTTCAGGAACAGCTTGGGCACACTGCTCGTCTTCAGCCAATCCGCGTAGGCGTCCACGATCGCAGTCACGTCAGCGGGGTCGCCCTCGATGGGGATTTCTCGGGGCCACGTCAGCGTCGGCCGTCGGCTCTCGCCGGGTTCGGCGAACGGCCGACGGTATTCCGCCATCTCTTCGTCGGAGAGCTTGCGTAGTATGGCCCCTGGCAGGACCTTCTCGATGAAGAAGTTGTCTTGAAGAACCATCTGCTCGCCGGCCTCGGAACGCAGCGCCTGCAAGACCGGGCGCATTCCGAATTTGTCCCAGTGGTCCCAATACTGCCGCCCCACCATCGCCTCCATATACGCAATGCCCTTCACGGCATCGCGGTGGCGATTGGCCCAGTCGAAGCCGAGAGTCGATCCCCAGTCATGGATGACTAAGGTGACGCGCTCGCGCACATTCAGGGCCTCGAGCAGAGCGTCGAGGTAACGGCGGTGCTCGACGAAGCGGTACGAGCCAGGCCCGCTGTTTGGCAGCTTGTCGGAGTCACCCATGCCGATCAGGTCGGGGGCGATGCAGCGGCCGAGTGGCTGCAGGCGCGGGATGACGTTGCGCCAGAGATATGACGAGGTGGGATTCCCGTGCAGCAGCACGATGGGGTCGCCCCCTCCTACCTCCACGTACGCCATCTCGCGGCCGAGGGTCCGCCGCCGCTGCTTTTGGTACGGAAAAGCCGCAGAAATCATGTTCGCTTCTCAGTAGTAGCCGTTTTACATAAAGCCGATTGGGGCTGAGTAAGTCCCGATCGCCACCGACTGCACGTCAAAAAAGTTTCACGCGCGTGCGTCCAATTTTTCTCTGCAGCGGTGAAACAATTTAGCGGTCATCTTCTTTGAATACTGCAATCCAGCCCAGCTTGATCCGTCCGCCCATGCGCCGTGCATAAGCACCACGCTCACATCTTCCATCGCCATTGTGCTGCTCCTCGACAGATCACCTTCGCAAGCTTTCACGCTGGCGAAATCTTCTTCACACACAAACTTCGCCGGCGCTGGCGATCTCCCCAATCTTTATTGTTGCCGATCGCCAAACAGGCCGCGCACCGCAACCGGCTCAAGAACAAGCAGTGACAAGCTGACGAACTCTGGGGGTGGGGCCAACATAAGGAGACCACGATGGCCGCTCGCCCGCTGATCGTCTTCGATGTCAACGAGACGCTGCTCGATCTTGGAACGATGGAACCGACCTTCCAGCGTATTTTTGGCGACAAAAATGCGATGCGCTTATGGTTCGCCAATCTCATCCTGTATTCCGCGGCCCTAACGGTAGCCGGCGTCTACGTGCCGTTCACCGATATCGGTGGGGCGGTAATGAAAATGCTGGCGAACACGCGTGGCATCAAGATCACCGACAATGACAAGAAAGAGCTGACGGACAAATTCTCCACCATGCCGCCCTACCCCGAAGTTCCGGCGGCGCTTCGCAATCTTCGCAACGCGGGGTTTCGGCTCTTCTGCCTCACCGACAACTTGCTTGAAGTTCAAACCCGCCAGCTTGAGCATGGCGGCATCGTCAATCTGTTCGAACGGCGCTTCAGCGCAGACGGCGTGAAGCATCACAAGCCGTCGCGCCAGGCTTATGGCTATGTCGAGAAGGAGCTTGGCGTTAATCCCTCCGAGCTATGCATGATCGCCTGCCACACCTGGGACACGCTCGGCGCCGTCGCGGCAGGCTGGCAAGCCGCGCTGATCAAACGTGTCGGCAATGATGTGCTGGACGTCGGCCCGCAGCCGCAAATTGTCGGCAACGACCTCAACGACGTCGCCGACCAGCTCATCGCCCAACACAAGGGACGGGTCTAGTCGGCCATTCATCGCACGCCAAAGGTTCGGGAAGTGGACGGTCAGCCGCAGTTGGTTCAATGTGCGCTCTGGGTCATAAGCAGACATCGGGTCGGCGTCCGTTGATGTCCGCTTTACCCCCAAAAGCGGACATTGCCGGGCGACAGTTGGATGTCCGCTTTGTGCCATAAGCGGACATGCGCGATTTATTCAATCACCACGTCAGCGCGGGTAACAAGCGTGGGCGGCACGTTAGCGCCAAGCGCCTTGGCAGTTTTAGGATTGATCACCAATTCCCATATTGTCGGGTGCTCAACCGGCATGTCTGCTGGCCTGGTTCCTTTGAGTATCTTATCAACGTATTCGGCCGTTCGACGAAACATGGTTGTGACCTTCTTGGCGTCTCCGGCTGCCGTAATAACCTTTACAAATTGTGCGGTATTCTCGTTGGCGGGATTTGTTATGAGCGTCACATGCGAAATTGTAGGATCGAACTCCGTTAATAGCTCGAACCACTTGGTTCCAGATGCAAATTCGAAATTAGTCAAGCCTGTGGCATTTCCACCCGGGCGGGCCAAGCTGTTGATCAATCGCTGGCCAACTGGATCAGAAACCTGATTGAACACCACTGGGATGGTTCTGGTATATCGTCTTACGGAGGTGAGGCTAGCTGTTCCCTGAGCAACAATCACATCGGGTGAGGTGGCGACCAGGCTGTCTGCTTCCGTATCCAACTTGGCATAGTCGCCGCTTGTAGTTCTAATATCGAAAGCAGTGTTTTGGCCTTCGATCCAGCCCAGCTCCTGTAACCGCGCGCGAAACGTCGCGAACAGCGGCATCACTTCCTTGTCGTTAAAACCGGTGATGAAACCAATCAATTTCTTGTTGCTCTGCTGTGCAACAGCAGTAGCTGGCAACACCGCCGCACCCACGAGCAAGACTATAAACTCTCGCCGTCTCATGGAGCCTCCGAGGCTCAAGACCATGCCAACAATCTCGATTACATCAGGGATTTACCACAAGCGAAATGGGGCTCAGAGGCGGCACCAACCTTGAGCTGCGATGTCCGCTTTGGGTCAAAAGCAGACATTGGGGAAGGTGCGGCTGATGTCCGCTTTACCCCCGAAAGCGGACATTGACCGAGAGCGTCGTCATCGCCACGCGTCGGCCGCAGATTGCGCGTCCATGGTCAAAATGCAGAAGATGCCGGTGGTAGGAAGTGCCGCTTCTTAGCAGTTGGCCCGTGCCACGCAGGAAAATGACATGGCAGCGCGAAAAAAAGGGAAAAGGAGAGTTCGGCTGAAATGGAACGGAATACCGGGTAGCCGCGGTGGGTCGTCGGCGATAATCGCCCTGGCAACATTCGCCACGGCCTGGGTTTACTGTACGATACACTACGGTTTCCTGTTCGGCTTCGGCCTAGGCTGGCTCCCCGCTAGCATGCTCGCAGCGATCGTTGGTGCGCTGTCGTGGCTGGTGTCGCCCTTTGCGGCAGGGCTGGTTTTAGGGTCGCTTTTGCTTATTGCGCTGTGGCAAGACCCAGAACTATTCGTGTGGCTCCCGATCGCGCTTTTAGCGGCGTGGATGATATTGCGACGGCGCAGGCTCGGCGCAGGTGTACATTGGCTTGGTAGGCGTCTTGATCGTAGCCGGACGCTGAAGTCACGCGCGAAAGGAGAAACCGCAGGCAGATTCCTCGCCTCGCTGACTGCGCTGGCCAATGCCGAGAGAATACGAAAATCAGGCCAACCAACACGACCACCAAAAGAACCACTACATTAAAAAGATCATTTCAGCCGCAGGGTATGTCCGCTTTGTGCCAAAAGCGGGCAAAGTGCAGCGCATCATTGGGCGGCTAACTCAATGCGCCAGTCGGCCGCCCTCGGCCTTTTATTTGAGAAGAGGGATTGCAGGTGCGTAAGTTCACTGCGGCGGTGTTGCTCTGCTGGTTTGCGGGCTGGCCAGTGGCCGCGCAGACCGTTCAGGAGCGGCTGCCGACTTGCCTCGCTTGCCACGGCGAGACCGGAAAATCGAACACTCTCGATGTGCCCTCGCTTGGGGGCCAGCAGATGTTCTATGTGACCGTTCAACTCTTGATGTTCCGCGAGCGCATGCGCGTCGCCGATCCGATGAACGATATGGCCAAAGGCTTGAGCGATGATGACCTGCAGACCTTCGCCAACACCATTTCCAAGCTGCCGCCGCCGCAGCCCATTGCCGGCCCCGTCGACGAGGCTCGCATCGAGCGAGCTCGAACGCTGGCGGTGCAAAATCGCTGCATGTTCTGCCACACGCCAAGCTTCACCGGACAAGACAATGTTCCTCGCATTGCAGACCAGCGCGAGGATTACTTGGTCAAAACGTTACGGGCTTACAAGGATAATTCCCGCCACGGCTACGACGCGACGATGGCGGATGTGATGGCTACGGTCACTGACGACCAGATTCTCGACCTCGCATATTATATCGCACGGGTCCACTAGCTGTCCGCGCCGCGGCGGGAAAGCTGTGGCGCCCGCAATGCGCACCAGAGTTTCGGTTTGTTCGACGAGCTAGTACGCCACCGCGGGCTTTGCTTCTGTAATTTCCTCAAGCACCCGTCCCTTGGTTTCGATGCCAATAAGAATGAGCGCGACCGACGCGATGCCAAAAGCAGCATCAACCTTTGTGGTTGCGAGAACCACATTCATGTCATACCGCAGGGCGGTCCTCCCAATCCACCCACTCCACTTTGTGGCTCTCCAGATAAGTGTTGACGGCGACCCCAAGTGTCGGAAAGAAGAAGGGCTCGCCGATCTGGGGGAATAATCCGAAGCGCTTGAGCTTGTCTTTAACGGGGTCTTTGAGTTCCGCGAAGCAGAACTCGATTCCCATGCCGTGCAAGGTTTTATCTAATTCCGCAAGAGCGTCAGCTGCGGTTACGTCCACGCTGGTAACCGGCTCCGCCGCGACAACCAGCCAGTTCGCGGGAGTTGGTGATTTAGCGACGGCATCCAAAATACGCTCTTTGAATAACTCGGCGTTGGCGAAGAACAAGGGTGCATCCCAGCGGAAAAGAACTAGGCCGGGTATCTGACGGGCGTCAGGATAACGGGTGATGTCGTGATAGCCTTTGACGCCATCGGCTCGGCCGAGGACCGCCGAATGCGGACGCCAACCGTCCCACAGGAATTCGATAACCGCGATTACAATCGCTATGCCTATACCGGGGATAGCACCAAAGACGGCTACACCCACCAAGCAAACTATTGATAGCCAGAACTCCCAGCGTTGAATGCGAAAAATTCGGATTAGATCCGTCACCTCAAACAAGCCGATTGCCGAGGCGATGACGACCGCAGCTAACGCCGCGGCGGGTAAATGCTGGAGCAGATTTGGCGCTACCAACAACAGCAGCGCAACAACAACTGCGCCGACGACACCAGTCAACTGCGTTCGGGCTCCGGCAGCTTCCGCCACGGGGGTACGTGAAGAACTGCTGCTGATCGGAAAGCCCTGAAAAAATCCGGCGGCCAGATTGGCGACTCCAAGTCCGACCATCTCCTGATTAGGATCAACGTGTGTACCGGTTCGCACAGCATAGGTGCGTGAAAGAATGCTGGTGTCGGTGAAGGATACGACTGCGACTGCACATCCTCCGATTAAAACCGGAACGATATCAGC
>Ga0306921_10005326_pt1 | contig 13332 bp, 14 predicted proteins | sample sta12Cox44000080_FD_203760 | JGI IMG/M metagenome (GOLD analysis project Ga0306921, IMG submission 203760) | Lab enrichment of tropical soil microbial communities from Luquillo Experimental Forest, Puerto Rico - statoxic.12C.oxic.44.000.080 (v2)... | ecosystem: Environmental > Terrestrial >... | reverse complement strand
GCAGGAATGCCGCAGTTTGGACCCATGCCGTGGAAAGTCGCCTCTCCCGCGACCCGGAATCAGTCCCCGGCCGCACCGCAGAGCCTAACGCGCAATATCTTAACTTCAGGTTTACCATGTTGGAGGCACCGTAGGGTTGCAAGCAAACACGCGGCCGGTGCGCCTCCCCGGAGATCGATCTCCACGGCCATCGGCGGCAGTGAGTCCCAAATCCCTTTACGCTCCGTCTGAAATGTCACGATAGGACACGATTTGTTGCGCATTTCGGCCGCACTCGCTCGCCATCTCAATAATCGCGAAACCTGCCCAGCAGACGAACGGGTGAGAATTGAGAGTTCCCACGGAGCAGAAAATGACCAAGAACACTGCGGCGCAATCCGGTGAAAACGCCCGCCGCGACGAATCAAGTCTCGACAGCCGCTACGGCGAGATCGGAATATCCGCCGTTGCGGCCGCGCTGCAGTTCCGGAGCGAGGTCAAGAACCCCGCCTATGCCCCGGCCGTCCATCAACCGGACAAATGGATCGCGGGGTTGGCGGCCTGATCGTTCCGCGCAGGCGTCGCCTCCCGCAAGCGTTTCCCCGCACGATCAAGCCCGTCCGCAAGCCGCTCGGGCTGCGCCCCTGCGGCGTTGCTTGCATCCCCCGCTCATTGTTCTTGCAAGAACAGGCTTGATTGGGCCATCACTGGCGCCATGAGGTCGCTGGCGGCGCACCGCGCTCGCCCGCGAAGCCAGGACGCGCCGGGGCTGGCGGAGGGGTCATGCTGTGGGTTTACGTTCCGCGCGGCACATCGCTCGACCGCATGGCGGTCACGTCGGATGTCGACGTCCCTGACAGCGCGGTCTGGTTCGACCTGGTGAACCCGACTCACGAGGAAGACAAGATCGTCGAGCGCAAGGTCGGCATGGCCGTTCCCACGCGCGAAGAGATGCAGGAAATCGAGGTCACGAGCCGCCTCTACGTGGAAAACGGCGCGCGTTACATGACCGCGACGCTGATGTGCCAATCCGACACCGAGGCGCCGAAGACGACGCCGGTGACCTTCATCCTGTCCGGCCACCGGCTCATTACGGTGCGCTACGACGAGCCGCGGCCATTCATGATCGTGGGCAACAAGCTCGCTCGGGTTTGCTCACCGACCGTGACCGGGGAATCGGTCATGATGGACCTGCTCGACGCCGTCATCGATCGTGCGGCCGACATTTTGGAGCGCATCGGTTCCGAGGTCGACCAGATCTCGCACGATATTTTCGAGCCGGAGGCCGGAGGCGCCGACCGCAGTCGAAGCTACAACGAAATCCTCAAGACGATCGGGAAGAAGGGCGACCTCGCTTCCAAGGTGCGTGAGAGTCTGGTCTCGATCGGGCGGCTACTGCTCTACCTCGCCAACGAAGCCGACAGCATGCGTTGGGCGAAAGAGTCGCGTGCTCAGCTGCGCGGAATGCAGCGCGACGTCCACTCGTTGTCCGATCACGCTGCCTATCTCTCGAACAAGATTCAGTTCCTGCTCGACGCCATGCTCGGGGTGGTCACCATCGAACAGAACAACGTCATCAAGATTTTTTCGGTCGCGGCCGTGGCGCTGATGCCGCCAACGTTGATCGCGTCGATCTACGGCATGAATTTCAAGCACATGCCGGAGCTCGACTGGCAACTCGGGTATCCCATTGCGATCGTGCTGATGCTGCTCGCCGCCGCGCTGCCGTACTTCGTCTTCAAATGGAAGAAGTGGCTCTGAACCGAGAGTACCGACGACGGTCGTTGCCGTCCGCCCCCGTCGTCGGTCCTTTCGTCCTCAAACGTGCTGGCCTCCGTTGATGTGAATTTCGGCGCCGTTCACGTAGGACGAGGTGTCGGTGCATAGCACGTAGATGATCTTGGCAACTTCGTCAGGGGTGCCGAGTCGGTGCATCGGAATTTGATGGGCCACGATTTCCGAGGTCCCGGGGGACAGGATCGTAGTATCGATTTCGCCCGGCGCGATGGCGTTGACGCGGATGCCGAGCGGACCGAAATCAGCCGCCATCTCGCGGGTGAGCGCAGCCAGCGCCGCTTTTGAGGTGGCGTACGCGGCGCCCGCGAAGGGGTGAACACGCGAGCCGGCGATGGAGGTGACGTTGACGACGGAGCCCTTGGCGGCCTTGAGCTCTTCCAACAGGCCGCGCGCGAGCATGATCGGCGCGAAGAAGTTCACCCGGAACACGTGGTCCCAAACATCGACGGTGGTATCGATCGAGGAGAGACGCGTGCCGCCGTTGGCCTTGGGCGAGATCGCGGCGTTGTTGACGAGGGCGTGCAGTTCCCCGTTCTCGAGCCGCTGCTTGATCTCGGCGATGGCGGAGAGCGTGCGGTCGGGATCGGCAAGATCGACCTGGATATGATCTTCGGGCCCCATTTCCCAGGGGCAATTCTCCGGGAACGGGTGGCGCGAGCAGGTAATCACGCGCCACCCGGCCGCCGAAAATCGCTTAACGGTGGCATGGCCGATGCCACGGCTCGCTCCGGTGAGCAGGAGGGCGCGGCGCGGCTGGTTCGAGTGCGGCGTCGCCATGAAGGTCAAATCCCAAAACCTTAACCAATGCTAGAGCGGTTTGCGTTCCGGTGAAACCGGAAACCGCTGTGGCGCCGTTGCGTTTTCGGGGCCTAACCGGCTTCCGCCTGGCCCGGCAACGCGATCACGGATAGAGCCGCGTCTTATGCCAGGGGGCCTCGAACGCTTCGCGCCGGAACTCGACCCGGTCATGCAACCTGAATGGCCGGTCTTGCCAGAACTCGATCAGGAGCGGCCGGAGGCGGTAGCCGGTCCAATTCGGCGGTCTTGGAATCGCCCCAATGGCAAATTTCGCGGCGTAAAACGCGATCGCCTTCTCGAACGCATGTGGGCTCTCGAGCGGTGCCGACTGCTTGCTGGCCCAGGTACCGATCTGGGTGAGGCGCGGGCGGGTCGCAAAATAGGCATCCGCTTCCGCATCTTCGATCCGTTCCACGGGGCCGCGCAATCGCACCTGCCGGTTGAGCGATTTCCAATGAAAAAGGAGTGCGCCTTTGTGGTCGCGATCCAATTCCCGACCCTTCTGGCTGTCGATGTTGGTATAGAATACGAAGCCCCGCTCACCGAAGCTTTTCATAAGCACCATGCGGACATTGGGCAGGCCGTCCTCGTCGACGGTGGCCAGCGACATGGCGGTGGGATCGCGCGGCTCGCTCCGCGTCGCTTCCTCGAACCAGGCGGCAAACAGCCGCAAAGGCTCGTCAGCCTCGGTGAAATCACTACTTGTTAACCCGGCCAGGTGTTCTATCGGAACTGATTCAGACATTCTGCGGAGTATCCGGGTGGTGGCGTCGGCGCCAAGCTCGCTGTTCCAGCGGCCCCGTTATAGAGGAACGTCGGGCTCATGGCACGTGGCGATGCGGCGTCTGCAGGCGCGCGCGTGGTTGCTCGCGTTTGCGCTGATGGGAGGCGGCTGCAGCGTCTCCTACCAGCTCCACACCCCGCTTGCGAACACGGATGCCGGCGCGGCCGTCGAGGCCGACTCGCCCCGAGCCGCAGCGCCCAAGGCGACGGCGGAGATGCCGGCGGAGACCGACCTCGCCATCGCCCGCGCCGCCGTGAGCGAGGTTTTGATCAAGGGCGGCAAGCACAGCAGCGTGCCATGGGAGAATCCGAAGACCGGGGCCCGGGGCACCGTTACGCCCCTCGCCTCGGACTACAGTCAGGATGGGATCACGTGCCGCGATTTTCTCGCCAGCTACGTGAAGAACGGCAGCGAGTCGTGGTTGCAGGGCGCGGCCTGCCGCGCCAAGCGCGGCAAGTGGGAAGTGCGCAATTTGCGGCCTTGGAACAACACCTAGGGCAGCGCCCTCGCGTTACACTCTGACCGCGGTCATGATCCCCTCGGGGAAAATCTCCTCGGGCGCGGCGTGGCGGTGCGCGATCCCCTGCTCGCGGGTGTAGCGCAGAAACTGCTCCAGCGTCGGCCGGTTCTCTTCGATGCCGTAAGGGAAAGGGTCGCCGTCGAACCGGTCGTACATCTTGCGCGCATAGCTCGGCAGCCAGGCGAGCGGATAGCGCGAGACCGCGGGATCGAGCAGGCGCTCGAGGCTGCGGCGCTTCGATTCGACGAAGGCGTTGTAAAGGTTGCGCGCGACCCAGGGATGCTCCTCGAGCACCCGCCTCTGGATCGCGATGATGTGCATGATGGGCCACACCTTGGTCTGCTCGTAGTAGGCCTCCTCCATCTCCAGATAGTTCGGAAACAAGCGCACCACGTCCGGATGGCCCTGCAGGAACGAATTCGGCGGACGGGCGATCAGCGCGCAGTCGATCTCACCCGACGCGATCATCTCGCTCAAAGATTTATCGTTGACGCGGGTGAGCTTCACCCCTGTTGGAAGATCAAGCTCGACCTTCTCGACGCGGCCGGCCTCGTTGGCGCCCGCCTGATACCAGTGGATGTCGCGCAGTCCGATGCCGTGCTCGTCATTGAGCCAGCCGCGCATATAGACCGCGGCCGTATGGGCCCATTCAGGCGAGCCGATCGTCTTGCCCCGCAGATCGGCTGCCGTTTTGATCTTGCTGTTCTTATTCACGTAGAACGACGAGAACCGAAACAGGCGCGAACAGACGACCGGAAGGCCGATAATGTCGGGTGTCCCGCGTGTCACCTGTGCGCAGAACTTCGCAAACGACAGCTCGCTCACCTCCCACTCGCGGTTGAAGGTGAAGCGCGCGAACACTTCATGGTGGCCGAGCGTAAGCCAGGTGTGGTCGATGCCCTCGGCGTTGACGATGCCGAGACGGAAGTCTCGGAAATGATCATAATCGGTGGTGGCGATGGTGAGCTTGACGCGCGACATTCGTCCCCCTTGCAAACCTTGCCCCTGGGCTTTGCCGCCCGGCTAGCAGTCACTCTAGATGGAGAGCGCGTTCGGACGCAAAACCTCCCTTCCACAGTTGCCGGACGCACCGGACAGCGCAAACCATAACACCGTCAGGCGGCATAAGAGGTCATGCCCGATCGCAGGCGCTCGACCCGTCCGAGTGGGCGTCCCTCGTTGCGGTCTGGGGCCCGGCTCCCCACATTGAGCAAGAATAGTTGGGGCTGTACCCGGCATAACCAGTGGCAACGTGCCTGAGAGGGATTGAGGATGCGTGACCCCTATGACGTCCTGGGGGTGTCGAAGACAGCGAGTGCCGCCGAGATCAAAAGTGCGTTCCGCCGGCAGGCGAAGAAGCTGCATCCGGACGCCAACAAGCATGACCCGAAGGCAGCCGCGCGCTTTGCCGAGTTGAACGCCGCTTATGAAATCCTGGGCGAAGCGGACAAGCGCAAAGCCTTCGATCGCGGCGAGATCGACGCCGAGGGCAAGCCGCGTTTCCAGGGCTTCGAAGGTTTCGGCGGCCGGCGTGGGCCGGGCGGCGGCTTCGGCCGGGAAGGCGTTTTTGAAACGTTCAGCTTCGGGCGCGACGGCTTTCAACACGCCCGCGGCCGCGCCGGCGGCGGATTTGGCGGCTTCGGCGGCTTCGAGGATATTTTGAAGGAGGCGTTCGGGGGCGCGTCTGGGCGGCCGGGCAGTTTCCAGTTCGAGCAAGAGGATTTTGGCGTCGGCCGGGACATCACCGCCAAGCTGGCCATCACCTTGCCGGAAGCGGCCAAGGGCACCAACAAGCGCGTGCAGCTGCCGACCGGGAGGGAGGTCGACGTGAAGATCCCGGCCGGGCTAAACGACGGCCAGACCATCCGGCTGAAAGGGCAGGGGACCGCCGGCGCTGGCGGCCATGCTGGCGATCTTCTGATCGTCGTTTCGATCGCGCCGCATCCGCTGTTTACGCGCACGGGTGCCGATTTGCGGCTCGAGCTTCCGATCACGCTCTACGAGGCGGTGCTCGGCGCCAAGGTGCGCGTGCCGACGCTCGAGGGCGCGGTCGAGCTTGCCATTCCTCCCGGCACCAGCTCTGGGCGCACCTTCCGTCTCAAAGGCAAGGGCTTTCCCGCGAAGGACGGCAAAGGCGATCTGCTCGCCGCCGTGCGTATCGTGTTGCCCGACGGCGGCAATACGGAGCTCGAAGAGCTGATGCGCAAATGGCGAAAGACCAAGCCCCATGATCCGAGGAAGGACATGGGGTGACGGACAACGACGCTTGCAGAACTTCGTGCTCGTTGGCCGTGGCGAGATGACGCGTCACGGCCGTGCCTGCGGTGTGCCCTTGTCGATTTGGTCGTAGGCCGCCTGCGCGACATTAAGCAGACGCTCGCGGTCGGCGGGTCCACTCACCACGTAAGCGAGCCCGTGCTCGACCCAATACACGGCGGCGAAGCGATCGGCCTCGCGGTAACGCATGGCGGTCTGCGGCGAATCCGTGCGCGCATAGTAGATAGTAAAGCGCTCGCCGGAGGGGCCTTCATACATGCAGAATGCGGCCGGGCCAAACGGACCCGGTAGCAACCGTCCGCCCACCAGCTTCAATCCGCTCGGCTCGAGCTCCGGTATCCGCAGTTCGTAGTCGAGACGTTTCGACAGCCATTGCACCAAATGCGGCCGCTCGCCGCCGGTAACCTCGACCGGATGGCGCACCTCGACCACGTAGACCTTGTGGGCATCGAGCGCCTGGGCGGTGAACGTATCGAAGCGGCTCGGCGCCGCCGCCGATGCCCCACGCGCCATCCAGCCGACGACGCCGCCAACGAGAAACGCCACGATCACCGCCGCGGCGGCAATTGCGCGCCAGGAACGTGCGCCGCGGGCGAGCTTGTCGAGGTCGAAGCGTGCGGGGACTGGTTCGGAGGCGAGGTTGCCGTAGTGCGCGCGGATCGCATCGGCCTGCGCCCGCCACTGGGCGACGCGGGCGGCATCTTCCGGATGGGATGCAAGCCACGCCTCGACGGCGCCACGGCGATCGGCCGCAATCTCATCGTCGACATAGGCGTGAAGCTCGTCCTCGGTCACGGGTGAATCTCGATCGGTCATCGTCTTCTTCCTCGACTTATTTGATACGGCGAAGCGCGGGGCGTTCGCCGTCGAGATAGGCCTTGATCTGCATGCGGGCGCGCGCGAGTCGCGACATCACGGTCCCAATCGGCACGCCCTGCACTTCGGCGACCTCGCGGTAGGTGAGGCCTTCGAGCACGACCAGGAGCAACGCCGTGCGTTGATCCTCCACCAGCGATGCGAGCGCCCGCTCGATATCACGCGCTCCGGCCTCCGGGCCCGCCATCTCGGGCGCATCGTTGTCGTCGATGGCCTGTAGGGCGGGACGTCGCGCCAACGCACGCAGCCGGTTGCGATTGAGGTTGGTCAGGATGGTGTAGAGCCAGCTGCGGATGTCGCCACCATGAAAGAGATGCTCCGACCGCAGCGCCCGCACCAGCGTGTCCTGGACGAGGTCGTCGGCAAGCTCGGCGTTGCGGGTGAGCGCGCGCGCATACCGTCGCAATGCCGGAATCGCCGTCTCGATCCCTTGGCGGAATCCGCCCAACGCGCTCTCCCTCCCAGCTCGCCGCGGTGCATCGCCGATCGGGACGATCCACCAACGGTCCCAATACCGTGTTCGTCGCTCCTTGCAAGTGAACCATATCACCGGACAAACACTTTGGCCGCAGCGATATTCCCGCGGCTGGGTGGTGCGAAAGTGGCTGCAAATGGCGGCTGCTTGTAGGGTCCTCTGCCCTGTGTCATAGGGAGACTCGCGGTCGGCGGCGCAGCGAGGAAGATCATGCCGGAAGCCTCGGGTCTCTTGCGCGGCAAGCGCGGCTTGATCCTGGGTGTCGCCAACAACCGCTCGCTCGCCTGGGGCATCGCAAAGGCTTGCCACGGGCAGGGCGCCGAGCTCGCTTTCACTTATCAGGGCGAGGCGTTGAAGAAGCGGGTCGAACCGCTGGCGCAAGAGATCGGCGGGCTGGTGATCGGCCACTGCGACGTGACCGAACCGAATACTGTCGACGCGGCTTTCGCGGCGGTTGAAGCGAAATGGGGCGCGCTCGATTTTCTCGTACACGCCATTGCCTTCTCCGACAAGGATCAGCTGTCCGGGCGCTACCTGGACACGACGGCGGACAATTTTTCCAAGACGATGCTGGTGAGCTGCTACTCCTTCACTGCGCTCGCCCAACGCGCGGAGAAGCTGATGCCGCGGGGCGGCGCGCTGCTCACGCTCACCTATTACGGCGCCGAGAAATGGATGCCGCATTACAACGTGATGGGAGTCGCCAAAGCGGCGCTCGAGGCGTCCGTTCGCTACCTCGCCGCCGATCTGGGCGAGAAGAACATCCGCGTCAACGCCATCTCCTCGGGTCCGATCAAGACGCTGGCGGCGTCGGGGATCGGCGACTTCCGCTACATTCTCAAATGGAACGAGTACAACGCGCCGCTGCGGCGCAGCGTGACGATCGAGGAAGTCGGCGACACCGCGGTGTATTTCCTCTGCGATCTCTCTCGCGGCGTCACGGGCGAGATTCATCACGTCGATGCCGGCTATCACATCGTCGGAATGAAGCATCCCGACGCGCCCGACATCGTTGTCGGCAAGGAGTGAGGCTGATGGCGGCGCAGGCGCATCCGCGGGTCCGGTCTGCCCCCGCGGCGCAATGGAGCGGGCATCGCAGCGCGGCGCCTTACCTATCCTCGGACCGCGTGCAGCGCCGACTAGGTGACACCTGAACCCGGGAGGCGGCTGAACTCGTGCCACGGCCCGTCATCTACTACGTGCGCCACGGCCTCACCGATTGGAACGTGCAACAACGGCTGCAGGGCCGGCACGACGTGCCGCTCAACGCCGTTGGCTGTGCGCAGGCAGTCTGTTGCGCCGAGATTCTGCAAGGCCTGTTTCGCCGCGACGACAGGACGCCTGAAAGCTTCGATTACGTATCAAGTCCGCTCGTGCGTGCGCGCAAGACCATGGAGATCATGCGCGCAACGCTCGGGCTCGAGCCCGCCGGTTACACGGTCGAAGCGCAGCTTGCCGAAATCGCGTTCGGGGAATGGGAGGGGTTGACCTATTCGCAAGTCATGGCGCGCGACCAGCATATCGTTGCCGAGCGTGAATCCAACAAGTGGGGCTTCACGCCGCCGGGCGGCGAAAGCTACGCCCAAGTGACCGTCCGAATACGCCAGTGGTACGAGACGGTCGACAAGGACACGGTCGTCGCTGCGCACGGCGGCACCGCACGCGCGCTGATCGCGCATCTCGGGCTCGCACCGCCACAGGACGCCACCCATTATTCCATCGACCAGAGCGTGGTCTACGTCTTCGCGGGAAACCGGCTCGCCCGTTATACATGAGGGCCCCACTTGGCGGCGGCCGGTGGTTGGTCCGCGCACGGCGAGCATCTTGCGATGACGATCGCGAGGCTCATCCCCGCAGGGCCATTTGACCCCGGCTGGCACGCGGGCTACCACACCGCAGCGGATGGAACTCCATGTCGTTCAACACCTTCGGCCATCTTTTCCGGGTCACGACCTTCGGCGAAAGCCACGGGGTCGCGATCGGTTGCGTGGTCGACGGCTGCCCGGCCCGCATCGCGCTCACCGAGGCCGACATCCAGCCCTATCTCGACAAGAGGCGGCCGGGCCAGTCGCGCTTCACGACGCAGCGGCGCGAGCCGGATCAGGTGAAAATCCTCTCCGGCGTGTTCATCGATGAAGCGACCGGCGAGCAGGTGACGACCGGGACGCCGATCGCGCTCGTGATCGACAACGTCGACCCGCGCTCCAAGGATTATTCCGACATCAAGGACAAGTACCGGCCGGGGCACGCCGATTACACTTACGACGCCAAATACGGCATTCGCGATCATCGTGGCGGCGGCCGCCAATCGGCGCGCGAGACCGCCATGCGTGTTGCCGCTGGCGCGATCGCGCGCAAAATCGTGCCTGGCATGACGGTGCGCGGCGCGCTGGTGCAGATGGGCAAGCACAGGATCGAACCCGCTCGCTGGAACTGGGATGAGGTCGAGCGCAATCCGTTTTTCTGTCCGGATGCGGAACAGGCGAAATTCTTCGAAGCCTATCTCGACGACATCCGCAAGCGCGGTTCCTCCGTGGGCGCCGTCATCGAGATCGTCGCGGAAGGCGTGCCCGTTGGTCTCGGCGCGCCGATCTACGGCAAGCTCGACGGCGATCTCGCCGCGGCTCTCATGGGCATCAATGCTGTCAAAGGAGTCGAGATCGGCGCCGGCTTTGCAGCGGCGGCGCTGAGCGGCGAGGAGAATGCCGACGAAATTCGCATGGGCAACGACGGCAAGCCAGTGTTTCTTTCCAACCATGCGGGCGGCATTTTGGGTGGCATTTCGACCGGGCAGCCGATCGTTTGCCGGTTCGCAGTCAAGCCGACCTCGTCGATCCTGACGCCCCGGCGCACCGTCGATCGGTACGGTGCCGAGACCGAGATCAGCACCAAGGGACGCCACGATCCCTGCGTCGGCATTCGCGCGGTGCCGATCGGCGAGGCCATGGTGGCATGCGTGATCGCCGATCACTATCTGCGTCAGCGTGGGCAGATGGGCGAAACGCCGGCATGGCCGTTCGCCCGGGCCTGAATGGAGTGGGGCAAAAGTGGCCGATAACCATCAGCGGGTGGAGGCCGTGCTGGCAGCCTTTGCCGCCGGCGGGATTGTGGTCGTCACCGATGACGACGACCGCGAGAACGAGGGCGATTTGTTTGTCGCGGCTTCGCTGTGTACGCCCGAAAAGATGGCTTTCATGATCCGCAATACCTCGGGCATCGTCTGCGCGCCGCTCTCCGCGGAGGAGGCGAAACGCCTCCATCTCGATCCCATGGTAGCGGCGAACGACGCGCCGCTCGGCACTGCCTTTACGGTTTCGGTCGATGTCCGTCACGGGCTTACCACGGGTATCTCGGCGGAGGAGCGGACCAATACGGTGCGTGCGCTCGCCAATGGCAATATGGGCGCCAGCGATTTCGTGCGGCCGGGGCACGTGTTCCCGCTGGTTGCCAAGGACGGCGGCGTGCTGATGCGCTCCGGACATACCGAAGCCTGCGTCGATCTGTGTCGACTCGCGGGACTGCCGGCGATCGGCGTCCTCGCCGAGCTGATGAATGACGACGGCACCGTGATGCGCGGTCCAGGCGTGACCGCCTTTGCCGACCGCCACAAGCTCAAGCAGATCTCCATCGCCGATCTCATTGCCTACCGGCAGGCGCGCGACAAGCTGGTCAAGCGCATCGGTGAATTCCCGGTGCAAAGCAAGATCGGCACACTCGCAGGCTATGCCTACGTGACACCGTTCGACGCCATCCAGCACATGGCCTTCGTCTATGGCCGCATCGGTGATGGCAGGAACATACTGGCGCGGCTGCATCGCGCCGACATCATCCGCGACGTGTTTGGCGGCGCAAACTCGATCGACTCCTCGTTGCAGCGCTTCAAGCAGGACGGCCGCGGCGTCATCGTCTTTCTGCGCGACGGGGCGGCGGGCGTGCCCACGCATGCCATCCCGCAGGCGGGCTCGACCGGCTCCGAGGTCGCGCGCTCGCGGCAATGGCGCGAGGTCGGGCTCGGCGCCCAGATTCTCAAGGATCTGAGCATCACCTCGATCCGCTTGCTGACCTCCGCCAAGTTCACCTATGTCGGCCTCGCGGGCTTCGGGATCGAGATCGTGTCGACCGAGAGCATCGACGACAGGACGCCGCGGGGGTAATCGTGCCATGCGCTCGCCTTGTCGAAGTGCCCATGCCACCATGAGGGGAATCGTCCGCTGACGGAGGGACGGATGCATGCGTCGCTGATCTCGATCCTGACGACCGGGGCTGCCGTACTGCTCGCGGTCGCCGGATTCGCGGCACCGGGCTCGGCGCCTCGGTTCGCCGACAACAGCCCGACTGCGGTCCCGGTCGATGTCGAGCTCGTGTTGGCCGTCGACGTGTCCTACTCCATGGACCCGGACGAGCAGGCGCTGCAGCGCGAGGGCTACATCGCCGGCATCACGTCGAGGGAGTTCATGCAGGCGCTGCGCAGCGGCCAGCACGGCAAAGTGGCGGCGACCTATTTCGAGTGGGCGGGACCCTACGACCAGAAGATCGTCGTGCCATGGCGGCTGATTGACGGCCCGGAGGCCGCCGATGCATTCGCGAACGAGATCGCGCGCGCGCCGTATCGTCGTGCTTCACGCACCTCGATTTCGAGCGCGCTTAATTTTGCCAAACCCCTGTTCGATGGCAGCGGTTATCGCGGCTTCCGGCGCGTGGTCGACGTCTCCGGCGACGGTGCCAACAACAGCGGCCCGTTCGTCACCATCGCGCGCGACGACGTGCTTGCCGCCGGCATCACCATCAATGGCCTGCCGATCATGTTGAAGCGGCCGAACTCGTTCACCATGGATATCGAGAACCTCGATATTTATTACGAGGACTGCGTAATCGGCGGCCCTGGTGCATTCGTCATCCCGATCCGCGAGCGTGAGCAATTCAAGGAAGCCACGCGTACCAAGCTGGTGCTGGAGATCGCTGGCCGCACGCCCGAGCGGCGCGTGACGCAGGTGCAAGCGAGGGCGCCTCGCGTCTCCTGCACCGTCGGCGAGCAGATGTGGCGGGATCGCTGGGGGAACTAGGCCCGCTGAATTCGTAACGCCGCGCCGATGACGGCGGCTCGTTCGTTGCAGAGCGGCCGAAGCGCCCGTTTGGATCAAAGCTGCTGCTGCTGGCAAGCTTCGCGCGCCGCCCTATCGGAGAGATCCCGCCCTCCACAGCTTCGCACAGCCGCACACGCCCGCAAGCTCGACCGGGCACTGGATTTCAGCGGTCACGCATTCTACGATGGTTGATCTGGGAGGTGTGTCCTCGAATTGTGACCCAACTCCGCAGGGAGGAATCGATGCAACCAAAACGTTTACTGCTGGGCATGGGCGCCGGTTTGGCCGTGATGCTCGTGCCGGCGGCGCTCTTTTTCGTGCGAGCGCAAAGCCAACCGCCGGCCGCCCTCACCGGACATGTCACTTCCGAAGCGGAAGGCGCGATGGAGGGGGTGGTGGTCAGCGCCAAGAAGGCGGGCTCGACGGTCACCGTTAGCGTGGTCAGCGACGCCCAGGGCCGCTACAGCTTTCCAGCCAATCGATTGAGCGCCGGAAAGTACTCGCTCAAGATTCGCGCCATCGGCTACGACCTCATCGGGTCGGCAACGGCGGATGTCGCCGACGAGCAGACCGCCACGGCCGATCTCAAACTGCGCAAGGCGAAAAACCTGGCCTCGCAGATGAGCAACGCCGAATGGATGATGAGCCTACCAGGGACGGAGGATCAGAAAGCCTTCCTGCTCGGTTGCGTCGGTTGCCATACGCTCGAGCGCATCGTGCGCTCTACCCACGATGCCGATGA
>Ga0306921_10005320_pt1 | contig 13338 bp, 13 predicted proteins | sample sta12Cox44000080_FD_203760 | JGI IMG/M metagenome (GOLD analysis project Ga0306921, IMG submission 203760) | Lab enrichment of tropical soil microbial communities from Luquillo Experimental Forest, Puerto Rico - statoxic.12C.oxic.44.000.080 (v2)... | ecosystem: Environmental > Terrestrial >... | reverse complement strand
GCGGCGAGAGCATGAGCGCGGCCGACTATATCGATCTCGTGAACGCGCGGCGTTCGCTGATTGCGCGGGCGGCGGCACGGCTTGCGCCCTATGATGCGCTGGTCATGCCGACGACCGCGAATACGCCGCCGCGCATCGCCGATCTCGCCGACGACAAGGCATTTGCGGTCGCAAACTTGCGATCCCTGCGCAATTGCACGCTGATCAATATGATCGACGGCTGCGCGATCTCGATTCCCGGGCATCGCGATGGCGAGGTGCCGGTCGGCCTGATGCTGGCATCGTCGGGCGGCTCGGACCGCCGCATTTTCGAGCTCGCAGCCGGAATGGAGGGCGCCTTCCATGTTTGATCTCACCTTCACAGTCATCGACGAGCAGGGCGGTGCGACGCCGCTGACGCTTCCAATCGATCAGGCCGTGATCGCCGGCTGGACGGGCCGCGATCCGGTCGCGCGCGACAAGCATATCGCCGAGCTCGAGGTGATCGGTATCGCACGTCCCGCCAGCACGCCGATCTACTATCGCGTCTCTGCGCGCCGGCTCACACTGGAAGATGTAATCGAGGTCTGCGGCAAAGACTCGAGCGGCGAGGTGGAATTCGTGCTGATCGGCTGGCAGGGCCGAACCTTCGTGGGTCTTGGCTCCGACCACACCGATCGCAAGGTCGAGAGCTATTCAGTTACCGTCTCCAAGCAGATGTGCGACAAGCCGATGGCGTCCACGCTCTGGGAGCTCGAACACGTCATCGACCATTGGGACAAGATGATCCTGCGCTCGTACGCCGTGATCGAAGGCAAGCGCGAGCTGTACCAGGAGGGCACGCTGGACGCGATCCTGCCGGTCGACGAATTGATCAGGCGCGGCTTTGAGGGCGGTAAGCTTCCGGACGGCAGCGCGATGTTTGGCGGAACTTTTGCCGCCAAGGGCGGCATCCGCCCAGCCGACCGCTTCGAATATGAACTCGAGGATCCCGTGCTGAAGCGCACCATCCGTCACGCCTATGACGTGATCGCCATGCCGGAGCGGGGGTAAGGCGTCATTGCGAGGAGCGTGAGCTCCGAGGCAAATCCGATCCAGCATCGGCTGGTTTGCTTCGCTTCGCTCGCAATGACGGATCATTCCCGGAAATCGGGTGGTATTGGGCAGTCCGGTTTGCGAGACTTCGACCTATGAAAACCACCGCAAGGACGGCCGCCCGTTTGAAGCCGGAGACCGAGATCGTCGCCCGCGTCGATCGGATCGACTGGAACGCGGCGGAAAACGAGCTCGACGCGCAAGGCTGCGCAGTCCTCAAGGGATTGCTCTCGGCCGACGAATGTCGCGCACTTGCTGCGCTCTATCCGGATGATGCGCATTTCCGCAGCCGCATAGTGATGGGCCGCCACGGTTTTGGCCGCGGCGAGTACAAATATTTCTCCTATCCGTTGCCCGGCTTGATCGCCGAACTGAGGCCGCTGCTTTATGCGCGGCTTTACGGTATCGCCAATCGCTGGAACGCTGCGATGGGCATCGACATCCGCTATCCGCAAGACCACGAGGCGTTCCTGAAACGCTGCCATGAGGCAGGCCAGACCCGTCCCACGCCGCTGCTGCTGCAATATGAAGCCGGCGACTACAATTGCCTGCACCAGGACCTCTATGGCGAGCATGTTTTTCCGCTGCAGGTAGCGATCCTGCTGTCAGAGCCCGGGCATGATTTCGAAGGCGGCGAATTCGTGTTGACCGAGCAGCGGCCGCGAATGCAGTCACGCGCCGAAGTGGTGCCGCTGGCGCAGGGCGACGCGGTGGCCTTCGCCGTGCATCACCGTCCGGTGCAGGGCACACGCGGCATCTATCGGGTCAACCTGCGCCATGGCGTGAGCCGGTTGCGCTCGGGTCGACGCCACACCGTTGGGGTGATCTTTCACGACGCCAAATGAACGCGGATCTTTTTGAGAGCCTCGACGCTCGCCCGAAGCGGGAGCAACTTGCCGACGGGGCGATGTTGCTGCGCGGTTTTGCGCTGCCGGTCCAGCACGACCTGATCGCTGCGCTTGATCATATCGCGCAACAGGCGCCGTTCCGTCAGATGCAAACACCGGGCGGCCACCAGATGTCGGTCGCGATGACCAATTGCGGCGGCTTCGGCTGGGTGACCGACCGCAGCGGTTATCGTTATGCCGGCGTCGATCCGGTCTCGCAGAAAGCCTGGCCGCCGATGCCGGCGGTCTTCCTCGAATTGGCCGGACAAGCGGCCGCGCAGGGGGGCTTTCCTGGCTTTCGACCGGACGCCTGCCTGATCAACCGCTATGAAGCGGGCGCCCGCATGTCGTTGCACCAGGATCGCGACGAAAAGGATTTTGGCGCACCGATTGTCTCGGTCTCGCTCGGACTTCCTGCGATCTTTCTGTTCGGCGGTCCCAAGCGCAGCGACAGGCCGGAACGCTATCGGCTGGAGCATGGCGATGTGGTGGTATGGGGCGGGGTGTCGCGGTTGTTCTTTCATGGCGTGGCGCCGCTTACCGATGGCGCGCATGCCTTGCTGGGCCGAAAGCGCATCAATCTGACCTTCCGGAAAGCAAGTTAGACCTTGCTGCGGGGCCGGTGGGAAAAACGTCACATTTCCTCGACCGTGCGGTCTGGTTTATTCTCGGTCTCATGGACTCGACTGAACTGACTGCAGACGCAGGCACCAGCGGCAAGCGCCTTGGCATCTATCTCGCTTTTCTGCAGCTCGTATTCACGCTGCTTTGGACCACCTACGTCATCTATCTGCCGAAGCTCGCGGCAAGCGTCGGGATTGCGCCGACCGCGGTCATCCTGATCCTGATGATGGATCAGGCGATTTTTACCGTCACCGACACCGCGATGGGCATCGCCGCGGACAGGATTGCTGCCCTGGTCGGCCGGCTCGGAATCTTCGTGGGCCTGCTCACCGTGTTGTCCTGCGCGGCCTTTGTCGCATTGCCCTATGTTGCCGCCCTCGGTGCCGGCGCAAAGATGTTTCTCATCGCTCTGATCGTCGTCTGGGCGATTACCTCCTCGGCGCTGCGCGCGCCGCCCTTGATCCTGCTCGGCAAGTACAGCGCCAGGCCGGACATTCCGTTCCTGTCGGCACTGGTGATGCTCGGCTATGGCGTTGCCGGCGCGGTGTCGCCCTATCTCGGCGTAGTGCTACGCGACGTGGATGCGCGGCTGCCATTCGTCATTTCCAGCGGGGTATTGCTGCTGACGGCGCTGGGTCTGTCGAGGGTCGAGCGCGGCGTCGCGCTGGAAACTGCGCCGGCGAAGCGAGCCGAGCCCGCAAAACCCTTCGGCACCGTGCCGATCATCTTCATCGTGGCGATGATCGCGCTCGCGCTCGGCTATCAACTGCATTTTTCCATCAACAGCGCGCCGTTTTATCTGCGCTTCGCCAAGCCCGACGACCTGCAATGGCTGATGCCGGTGTTCTGGATCGGCTTCAACATCGCGATGTTTCCAGCGAGCGTGATCGTCAAGCATCGCGGCGGCTTGCTGGTGATGGGCGCAGCAGGCCTGTTCGGCGCGGTCGCGGTCATCGTCGCGGAACTCGCCGGCGATCTCTCGACACTTGTCATCGCGCAGTTCGTTGCGGGCTCGGCCTGGGGCTGCATGCTGATGAGCGCAGTGTCTGCGGCACTTGCAATCGGCGAGACCGGCGCCGAGGGCAAGGTGACGGGGCTGGTATTTTCCGCGCTGGCGCTGGCGACCTTTGCACGAATGGCGGCGGTCGCCGGCGGCTTGCAGAAACTGCCGGACTACGCGCCGCTCTTGCATTGGGCGCCTGTCGCGTGCTGGTCGGTTGCGGGCGCCGGGCTTCTCGTGATCGCCGCGTCGAGGGCGCAGGGGAGCACGCAGTCAGTCTAGGGCATGGTCGGATGAATGAAGGTCCACGGCGTCACTTCCGAATCCCGGGGAATTTCGATCGCGATGAGGTAAGGCCCGTCGTGGACCAGTGCTTTCTCGAGCGCGGGACGGAAATGATCGGGTGAGCTGACGCGGCTCGCCGCCACGCCAAAAGACTCCGCCAGCTTGACGAAATCCGGATTGACAAGATCCGCGGCGACGACGCGGCCGTCAAACCGCGTGCGCTGGTCGCGCCGCACATTGCCGTAAGAATTGTTGTTGAAGACGAGCGTCACCACGCCGACGTTGAACTGCACGGCGGTTGAAAGCTCCTGCACGCCGAACATGAAGCCGCCGTCGCCGGTGATCGCGACCACCGGCCTGTTCGGATTGGCGACCTTGGCTCCCAACGCCGTCGGAAAGCCCGATCCCAGCGTGCCCTGATAGCCCGACGTGATGAAGGTGCGCGGCTCGTAGACCGGAAACCCGTACCAGGAAGCGAAACCGACCTGCGACAACTCGTCGGTGACGATCGCGTTGGCCGGCAGCACCTCGCGCAGGATATTGAGGTAGGCCATCTGCGGCTGCACCTTCTGAATCTCTTTCAGCGCCGCAGCGCTTGCCTCCCGGATCGCAGAGCGGCGGCCTGCGGTCTTGCGATAACCGGCCCTGCCGACGGCCGCCGCAAGCGCGCGCGTGCCGGCCTTGGCGTCGGCAATGATTGCGACATTGGGCGGATATCGGCGCATCTCGACGGGATCGATGTCGATGCGAACGGATCTTAGTCCATCGGGCTGGTAGGGCCAGCGGGTCATCGTCGGCAGCTCCAGTCGCGTGCCGATCCCGATCATCATGTCGGTCTCGGGCCAGAGCCTGTAGGCCGCCGCCATGGTCAGCCCGAGTTCATGCGCGTTGGAGACGATGCCGCGGCCGCTGCGGAACGCGACGACCGGCGCATCGATCGTCTCGGCAAGCTCGAGGACTGCCTCGCGCGCGTCGATCGCACCCGACCCGACAAAGATCATCGGCCGTTTGCTCGCGGCAATCAGCATGGCCGCATCCTTGACGTGGTCGGCGTCCGGCAGCGGCGCCGGGAAGGTCTCAAAGACCTTTGCCGCAGCGACCTCGGCGCCCGCGGTGAAGATGTCCCAGGGCATTTCCAGCGCGACCGGACCACGGCGGCCCGACATCATCTCCTGGAACGCGCGCGCAACAAGCGTCGGCGCGACGTCGGGATATTCGATACGATCCGCCCATTTCACGAAGGTGCGAAGCGTCGCGAGCTGGTCGGGCATCTCGTGCAGATGGCCACGCCCCTTGCCCAAAAACTGCGTCGGCACCTGACCGGTCAGGCAAAGCACCGGCTCGTTCGAGCCGAAGGCCGTGAGCATTGCGGCGCCCGCATTCAGCACACCGGGCCCGGGCACCACGCTGAATACGCCCGGCTTCCCGCTCGAGCGTGCATAGCCATAAGCCATGTAGCCGCAGGCCTGCTCGTGGCGCGCGCCGATGACTTTCAGTTGCGCCTGGTGAAAGGCGTCGAACAGGCCATAGACCTGCGCGCCAGGTAATCCAAACACCGTGTCGATGCCATGGGCGACAAGGCCACTGACAATCGCTTCGCCGCCGGTCATGGTGGTCATCGTATTCGTCCAGTTGCTTTGCTCAAGGAGTTTCGTCGATCACGCCGTTGCGCAGGAGGCCCACGCCCTCCGCTTCGACCTCGATCACGTCGCCGGGCTTGAGATAGCGCGGCGGATCAAACCGTGCGCCGGCGCCAGTCGGCGTGCCCGTGACGATGATGTCGCCGGGCTCGAGCGTCGTGAAGGTCGAGATGTAGTTGATGAGGTAGCGGAACGGGAAGATCAGCCGCGAGGTGCGGTCGTCCTGCCTCGTCTCGCCGTTGACGCGCGTGGTCAGGCGGATATCGGCGATCTGGGCCTCGCTCGTATAGGGCACGATCCATGGCCCAAGGCTGCCGGTCGCATCGAAGTTCTTGCCTTGCGTGACGTTGAATTTCGCGTGCCGCACCCAGTCGCGAATGGTGCCCTCGTTGCAAAGCGTGATCGCTGCGATGTGATCGAGCGCCTGACTTTCCCCGATGTGACGGCCGGGCTTGCCGATGACGATCGCGAGTTCGCCCTCGTAGTCGAGCTGCTGGGAGGCGTGCGGACGCACCAGCGGCGTGTTATGGCCGACGAAAGAGCGGGCCGTGCGCATGAACATGCTCGGATACTTCGGGGCGTCCGAGCCGTCCTTGTATTCGGCGTTGCGGTCGGGATAGTTGACGCCAATGCAGATGATCTTTTCAGGCGCCGGAATCGGCGGTTGGAAGAAAATCGCATCCAGCGCATGATCCGGCGAACGCCCCGCCGCGCCATCGGCGAGCTTCAACAGCGCGCCGGCCGCGATGACTTCCCGCAGCGTCGGATAGTCTTTGCCGAAACGCGCGGAGAGGTCGGCGACGCCGCCATCGACGATGGCGCCATAATGCGTGGATCCGCGGATGGAGTAGGTCACAAGGCGAGGGGAGGTCATTTATCGTCTCTAATCAGCAACGGTCACGTCGGCGACGAACAGCGGTTCGCGCACCTTCTGTCCGGTGAAGGGCGAACCCTGCTCGAACCAGGAGCGCGGCGCCGGCGCGCCCCAAAGCGTTTGCCGGCGCGGATCCTTCAGCGACCAGCGCATCGGAGCATGGTCGTGGTCCATCGTAAAATAGTCGCTGGTGTAGAGCTCGAGCCGGTGGCCATCGGGGTCGCGAATGTAAAGAAAGAACGCATTCGAGATGCCGTGGCGGCCAGGCCCGCGCTCGATGTTTTTGAGATAGCCGCTGGAGGCCATCACGTCGCAAAGGTGCAGGATGTTCATGGCGGTCGGTACCCAATAGGCGAAATGATGCAGGCGAGGGCCATTGCCGTTGGTCAGTGCAAAATCGTGCACATTGCCCTTGCGATGCAACCAGGCCGCGGCCATGCGGCCGTTCGGCCCGTCCTCTTCCGCATATTCGGTGAGGCGAAAGCCGAGCCGGGCGTAGAAGTCGACGGTGTCCTGTACCTCGGCCGCGAATACGTTGAAATGATCGATGCGCTGCGGGTGGCAGCCGCGGTAAAGATCATAGCGGCGCAGCAGATGCGGGCGCTTCTCCATGGTCGCGTAGAGCTCGATCCGGAAACCGAAGGGGTCGGTAAATTGCAGGGTACGGCCCTGGAACGGTGGCTCGGCGAAAGCGTAAGTGATGCCGTTTGACGAAAAGAACGCGGCCGCCTTGTCGAGGTCTTGCTCGTTGCCGACCTTGAATCCCAGCCGGTTGCAGGCGGGTACCGCCGCCTTGCGCAGCACCAGCGAATGATGCTGGTGCTCCTCGCTGCCGCGGAAATACACCGCATCGTCGTCGCTGTCCTCGACATGCAGGCCGACGGTGGTCTCGTAGAACTCGCGGCTGAGCTTGAGATCCGTCACGTCGAGCACGGCATGGCTCGAGCGTATGATGTTGAACGGCGGATCGAACACGTGTTGCGGAACGGGCATCTGGCTTTCCTTTGGTCGTCCCGGGACGGTCCACAAGGACGGATCCGGAATCTCGAGATTCTCAAGCGGCGCAATTGCGCATCAATAGTTCGAGACTTTGCGTCGCCTGGAAGCGACGGCGTCTCAAATTCCCAATCGTTGAATCCTGTGCGTGCCCCGCGCCAGCGAGACATGCTTGGTTTCCATGTAGAAGTCGAACGAATAGGCGCCGCCGTCGCGGCCGATGCCGGATGCCTTCATGCCGCCGAATGGCGTCGGCAGATGCCGGACATTCTCGGAGTTCAGCCAGATCATGCCGGCCTCCAGCGCATCGGCAACGCGCAGCGCGCGACCCATATCGCCGGTCCAGACATAGCCGGTGAGACCATAGTTCACATCATTGGCAATTTCGATCGCGTCAGCCTCGTCGCGGAACGGGATTGCGGTGAGGAACGGCCCGAACACCTCCTCCTGCGCGACGCGCATTTTTGTGTGCGCGCCGATGACCAGGGTCGGCTCCACATAGTGCCCGCCGCCGGGGCCGTCATGCGCTTTGCCGCCGACGGCAATGACCGCTCCGTCCTTCCGCGCCACGTCGAAATAAGAGCAGACCTTTGCGAGATGTCGTTCGTGGATCAGCGGCCCGATCTCGGTTGCGGGATCGGGCGGGTGCCCGACCTTCAGCGCTTTCACGCGCACGGCGAGCTTTTCCATGAATTTTTCGGCGATCGATTGCTGGATCAAGAGCCGGCTGGAAGAGGTACAGCGCTCGCCATTGAGCGAATAGATCATGAAGACGACGGCATCGAGCGCACGGTCGAGGTCGGCGTCATCAAACACGATCACCGGGTTTTTGCCGCCGAGTTCGAAATGCATGCGTTTCAAGGTCGGCGCGCCCTGCGCCATGATAGCCGAGCCCGTCGTGCTCTCGCCGACGAAGCCGATCGCCTTGATCGCGGGATGTTCGGTCAGCGCTTTGCCGGCCTCCTCGCCAAAACCATGAACGCTGTTCAGCACGCCGTCGGGGACGCCGGCCTGCTTGACGAGCTTCGCCAGCAGATCGGCCGTGACAGGCGACCATTCTGCGGGCTTGTGCACGACGGTGCAGCCGGCCGCGAGCGCCGGTGCGATCTTCCAGGTCGACAGCATGAACGGCGTGTTCCACGGCGTGATCACGCCGACCGGCCCGATCGGCACGCGCGTGGAAATGTTCCAGTGTTCCTCGCTCGGCATGTTGAGGCCGTCTCTGGCCTCCGCGCATTTGCCGGCAAAGAAGCGGAAGTTCTCGGCAGCGCGGATCGCGGCCTTGGCCATGAAGCGATGCGCCTGTCCGGTGTCGATGCATTCGAGCACGGCGATGTCGTCGGCCCGATCCTCGATCGCGTCGGCCACGCGATGCAGCAGTTTGCGGCGCATCGACGCCGACATGTCGCGCCAGGATTTGAAGGCAAGCGCGGCTGCGGTTGCGGCGCGGTCGATATCCTCGGCATTGCCGCGGGCAACCGTCGCCAGCACCGCGCCGTCGATCGGCGATTTGGTGTCGAAGGTCTCGCCGGAGATCGACGGCACGATCTTGCCGTCGATCATGTGACCGATGCCGTCGGCGCGCAGTTGCTGCAAAAGTGGCGCAGCGCGGTCCAGATTGGCCTTGAACAGATCGGATTTGGGCGTGGCCTTATCCATGGACAGCCTCCGCCTTCAATGCATCGTGAATGTTGTTGCGTTTCCAACTCGTCTCCTTGTCGTTGATCTGCATGTCGAACGACAGCGCAAATTTGCTTTGGGCGAAGACCGGATCGAGATGGGCGGATAGTGCCTTGAAGATATGCTCACCGGCTTTCTTGCGGGTGGCGAGATCCCGGCCTTCACCAAGCCGCAGCACCATATCGAGAAAGCCGTAAGCTGGCCGGCCGTCTGCGATTGCGTAGTGCTCGCAGCGAACGGCGCGCACGCGGATGCCGCCGAGCGGGAAAATGCCGGTCTCCACGGCCGCCTTGCGGACGACATCGACGACCTCGGCCATGTCGAGGCGTTCATCGAGATTGGCGGAATATTCGATCGTGAAATGCGGCATAACGGATCGCTCCACGTCAGAGTTCTATGCGAAATAACAACTGACCGAACCGTGGGCGCCATAGTCGGCCTGGATTGTGTCGCCCTTGCGGGTCTCGATCGGGCGGATGAACGATCCAGCCAGAACCACCTGTCCGGGTTCGAGTGCAAGCCCAAGCGGTGCGATTTTGTTGGCAAGCCAGGCGACGGCGGTAGCCGGATGGTTGAGCACGCCGGCGGCAAGGCCTGTCTCTTCCAATTGCCCGTTGCGGAAACAGAGCGCGCCGATCCAGCGCAGATCGGCCTCGAGCGGACGGATCGGCCGTCCGCCGAGCACGATGCCGGCATTCGCCGCGTTGTCGGCGATGGTGTCGTAAATTTTCCGCGTCGCCTTGAACAGTGTGCAGCCGGGTCCGGCAAGGCGGCTGCTGATGACGAAGGCGAGTTCCGCTTCCACGCGCGTGGCGATGAAACGGTCCGACGGCACGACAGAATCCCGGAGTCTGGTTCGTCGATGTTGAGCGCGCTCTGCATCGCCTTCGAGGTCAGGCCGATCTTGTGGCCTCTCACTGTGCGCCCTTCGGCCGTCTTGATCTCGATCCAGGTCTTCTGGATCGCATAGGCGTCCTCAACGGTGATCGCGGGATATTCGAGCGAGAATTGTCGTATCTGGGTGCGCGTTTTCTCGGCCCGGTGCAGGCTTTCGGCGGCGACGCGAATCTCTTCCTTGGAAAGGGCCATGACTACGCAAAAAGCAGATGACGGGGATTTGCTTAACATGTTAAGTGAAGCCGATCAAACCGAATGACGCTTGCTGCGGTGCAAACTTTTCGTGATGACACGAGCGATGAAAATGGCGCGATCGGCCAAAGGTTTGAACAAGGGTTTGAGCAAGGGTTCCAATTCCGCCGCGGCGCCTGCGCGGCGCCTACCGATGCGCGAGTTCTCCCGCTCGTTGCCAATGTCGCTGCTCCGTGCACGCGAAGCGGTGATGCGGCAGTTCCGACCCTCGCTGCGCCAGCATGGGCTGACCGAGCAGCAATGGCGCATTCTTCGCGCGCTGGCGGCGATCAAGGCCATCGAGGTCACCGCGCTTGCGCGCACTGCCTTTCTTTTGGGCCCGAGCCTGTCGCGCATCCTGCGCGATCTTGAAGCGCGCCGCCTGATCGAGCGCAAGACCGCAAAGACCGATCTGCGGCGCGGCGTGGTGTCGATTTCCGAGAAGGGATTGAGGCTGATGGAGGTGGTCGCGCCATCGTCGGAGGCGATTTATGCCGCGATCACCCGGCGCTATGGCGCGAAAAAACTCGCGGAACTGCAGGAGATGCTGGGTGCTCTGGAGGCGAGCCTTTCAGGGCTCGAAGTCGCCGGCGAGCGAGAGGCCGAAGGTTACGAGTGACTACAATTTTGCATGATGCTACCCGGCTTCATGCCATGGACATGCGCGCGATTATTCGCTCAAAGTGCCGACCAAGCTGATGATCAAAATCAGCGACGGAGACGGGAACGCTGCACTGATCCCCTCGGTGCATTGACAAGTCAGAGGCTCAAAACCTGCACATGGTCATCATCAAGCTTGAAAACCTCATCGATTTCGTTGCGGACGTTTTTGCCCATGCGGACTCCTCGAAGGAGGAGGCGCGGCGGATCGCGACCTATCTCACGACCGCCAATTTGACCGGCCATGACAGCCACGGCGTGATCCGGGTTCCCGTCTATATCCGCTGGAAGACAATGGGCTCGGTGGTGCCGAACCAGACCCCGGAGGTCGTCGTGGATACGCCCTCTCTTGCGGTGGTTGATGGCAAGTTCGGTTACGGGCAAACGGTAACTCCGCAGGCCGTCAGGATCGGCATCGAGAAATGCAAGAAGGTGGGCCTTGCCGCGGTCGCGTTGCGCAACGCCGGCCATATCGGCCGCGTCGGTGACTGGGCCGAGATGGCGGCGGCCGAGGGCCTGGTCTCGGTGCATTTCGTCAACGCCGCGGGCTCTTTGCTGGTGGCGCCTTACGGCGGCGTCGAGAAGCGGCTGTCGACCGCACCTTATTGTGTCGGCATTCCACGAGAGGGGCAGGATCCGATCGTGCTCGATTTCGCGACCTCGATCGTTGCGGAAGGCAAGGTTCTGGTTGCAAGCCGCGGCGGCAAGAAGCTGCCGAAGGGCGCGCTGATCGATGCCGACGGCAGCTTGAGTGAAGATCCGGCCGTGCTGTACGGGCCGTATACGCCTGACGGACCGCGCGACCATGCCAAGGGCACCGGGGCGATCCGGGCTTTCGGCGAGCACAAGGGATCGGGGCTTGCGTTCATCTGCGAATTGCTCGGCGGCGCCTTGACCGGAACTGGTGCGACCGCGCCGAACCGGCGGTTCGCCAACGGTATGCTGGCGTTCTATATCGACCCTGATGTCGTCGACCCCGCCAACTTCTTCGACGGCGAGATCGCGCGTTACGTCGATTTCATCCGGGCAACCAAGCCGATTGCAGGTGTCGAACAGGTGCTGATCCCTGGCGATCCCGAGCGCAAAATGCGCGCCGAGCGCACCAGGAATGGCATCCCCTTGCCTGACGATACCTGGGCGGCGATAGTGAACACCGCGCGCGAGGTCGGTGTCAGCGAAGTGAGCATTCAGCGGGCCACGAGCTAATTCCACTCCAGCGAAACGGCAAAGGAAACGCAATCAATGCCAAACAAAGTCAAGCAGATCTGGGCCTCTGGCAAAACCGTCGTGAACGCCTGGCTTGCGATCCCGTCAGGCTTTTCCGCCGAGATGATCGCGCAATGCGGCTTCGACAGCGTGACCGTCGACATGCAGCATGGCGTGCAGGACTATCTGTCCATGGTGCAATGCTTCCAGGCAATGCACGGCCATCCGGTGACGCCGATGGTGCGCGTGCCCTGGAACGAGCCGGGCATCATCGGCAAGGTGCTGGACGGCGGCGCCTATGGCGTGATTTGCCCGATGGTCAACACGCCACAGGAAGCGAAGAATCTCGTCGCATATTCCAAATATCCGCCGAAGGGCGTGCGTTCCAACGGCCCGATCCGCGCCGGCATGTACGGCACTGCCGGCACCTACCAGAAGGCTGCGAATGACGAGATCGTGCTGCTGCCGATGATGGAGACCAAGACCGCGGTAGAGAGCATGGAAGCGATCCTCGATGTCGAAGGCATCGACGGGGTCTATATCGGCCCCTCCGATCTCGGCTTCTCCTATGGGCTCGTGCCGAAGCTCGACCGTGAGGAGCCGGAGATTCTCAAGATCTACGAGAAGATCGTGAAGGAATGCGGCAAGCGCGGCTTAAACCCAGGCATTCACTGCAGCGGCGCCGACGGCGCGGTACGCGCCATCAATATGGGCTTCAAGCTCGTGACGCTCTCGAATGAAGTTGGATTGATGTCGACCTACGCAAGGATGCAGGTCAACCAGACGCGGGAAAAATCCGGCGGCAAGGCGTGATTTTGTCTTCTCCCTCTCCACTGCTCTTGCGGGGAGAGGTTGGTCAAAGGCGATGCGACCTCTCCGTAGGGGAGGTGAAGCGACGAAGGAGGCTCCCATGACCCCGGCACCCGTCATCCGCCTGCATCCCGACGACGGCGTGCTGATCGCGCGCTCGAGCCTGCCGCCCGGCATAGTGGTGGCGGATGGGGTTACCACGGTCGAACGGATACCGGCGGGCCACAAGGTTGCGATCAAGTCGATTGCGGCAGGCGAACCTGTCCGCCGCTACGGCCAGATCATCGGGTTTGCGACGCAGCCGATTGCGCCGGGTCAGCACGTACATACGCAGAACTGTGGCATGGGCGATTTCGCAAAGGATTACGCCTTCGGCGTCGACGTGAAGCCGGTGCCGAATTTCGATCTGCCCGCGACATTCGATGGTATCCGCCGCCCCGACGGGCGCGTGGCGACGCGCAACTATATCGGCAT
>Ga0306921_10005316_pt1 | contig 13343 bp, 14 predicted proteins | sample sta12Cox44000080_FD_203760 | JGI IMG/M metagenome (GOLD analysis project Ga0306921, IMG submission 203760) | Lab enrichment of tropical soil microbial communities from Luquillo Experimental Forest, Puerto Rico - statoxic.12C.oxic.44.000.080 (v2)... | ecosystem: Environmental > Terrestrial >... | reverse complement strand
CCTCCCGAGTGGCGAGACAGTCGGCCATAGCTTGGATCAACGCCTGTTCGAGACTGCGGGCGGCCTCGGGATGGGCGATGATTTCGGGCGCGTCTTCCGCCAGGCCCGCAGCCGTCGCGTGCAGCCGATGAAGCCTTGCCATCGCCGATGGTGCGGGGGTGACGATCAGCGTCTGTTTCGGCCGCGTCAAGTCGCTGTCGGCCAATGTTTCTCCGACAACCGCCGCATCCTCCACGGGCAGCGACAGGGCCGCAAATGAGACAGACCCAGATGAACGCTGGAAAGGGCTCCCACCCTCGCCGTGTCGCACGATGTTGCTCGGCAGCATCTCCGCGTCGCCCCACAGCAGGGTCGGCCCAGGCTGGGTACGGAACGTGATGCTGACCCGTTCACTCCTGCCGACCGTGTGTGCCACGCGTGGCAGGTTGTCGGCGAACCGCTGCATCCATAGCCGGTGCAGATCGATGCGGGTCAGTTTGGCATTGAAAACCCCACGCCCGGTAATGGTCATCTCCGCCGTCGTGTTGCGGATGCATGCCGCGTAATCGTCGAGATCGGTGAAGGTTCGCACAGCGCTCGACGGCATCCAGACCTCACCAGAGGATGTTCGACGCAATGTGCTTGAAGGCCGGCGACCCTCGCCCTTACGTTGAAGCAAGTCAACGCTGTCACAAAAATTTTACGCGCCGGCGGCCTAGAGTGAGGTTCGCCATGCCTGGATTTGAGGCGCGCCGCAGAGTGGTTGATGGTAATTCGCCATACACGGCCCGATAGCCGGTGGCGAAACGGCCGAGACTGGCGAAGCCGTGTCGTCTCGCGACCTCCGAGACGCTGCCCGTACCCGGAGTTCCACTCCGCAAGGCGCGATGCACATGTTGCATCCCGCAAAGGCGACGATAGCTGCTCGGGCCCATACCCAAGTGCTTCTTACAGCACTCGCGCAGCGAGCGGTCCGACACGCCCAGCGCCGCACAGATATTGACCAAGGGCAAGGACGGCTCGGCAACGAGCAGATCCTCGAACCGGGCAAGAATGTCGCGGTGGCGGCGGCTGGTCGACGTTTCGTCCTGCGCCCCACCCGACAGGCAGGTGATCACCGCATCGAGTAATTGCTGTTCGAGCCCGTACGCCGCCTGAAGGTCGGTCAGTGCCCCCGCGCGTGCTTCCGCCATCCCGATTGCGGCCCGGTGAAGACTGAGCAATTGTCTGATGGCCGCGCGGGCTGGTCGCCAGCGTGCCGCAGGCGGAACAACGGTTCCATTCATAAGGCGACCGTAATCGGCAAGCTGCTGATTTGGCACCCGAATGGCGCCCCAGCGACAAGGCCCGAGCGTTCTTGCGTGCACACGCTGGCCCGCGCCGAGAGTAATCATCTCGCCGTTATTGAGCTCGATCCCGCCCCAGACCGGCGACGGTCCTCCGCCAATTGGAAACGAGACCAGCACCATGCCGGCGGGCACCGCCACAAAGGCGGTCCGCGGTTGTTCCTCCTCGACGGCCGCCAGCCGCCAGCCGTCGAGCCGAACCTGGGTCAACCGCGCCCGGAATTGGCCGCGGCCGGTCACCAGCAAGCCGGCAACGCCGTCCGCGCTCAAAGCCGCCTGAAACTCCTCCGCTTCACCAAATACCGACGCGCGGCTGCCCGGCATTCCCTCTCACCACCGTCACCCCAAGCCGTCAAGATTTTGGGAAGAAGCGGGGGGCGCGGCTATGCAGTTTCAGTAAATAGGCGCCACCGGTCGCTGAAATCGTGTCAGTGATGCTTCCTTCATCGCCAGCTGCGAGCGTCTTCCCTGTCCATCGCGGGCCTCCGCTCAACACCACATGCGACATCGGTCGTGGATCAAACGTCTCGGCCACGAACATTCTGAATGGTGTGCCGTCGGGTCTGAGTTCTAGCGTTGGTTGATCACAGCATCCAATGCGCTGATCTGCCCCTCCAATGCGGCGAAGGTGTCGACAAGCAGCTTAGGATGACGCGCACACTGTCGGGGAGTGAGGACTTTACCTAAAACCTTGAACTACCTGAAACTTTGGCTTGTCTTCCGCACGCCTTCTTTGTCCTGGATCAAGCATTAATGCGCCGCCGATCCGGCCAAATGGTGATTTCGAAGAGGCGGCGTGCTTCCTGCATTGTCTCGGTGAGGCTCGCGCTGAGGTCTGCACGGCGAGAGGCAATCCGATAAAGCGGCGCTGCGGCGTCCGGCCCCGACGCAATGATCGCGCATAAGCGGTCGTCGGATCGTCAGGTCAACACTCAGGCCTTGCGCTCCTGTCTAAGGCGCGACAGGATACGGTGCTTCAACAATTTTCAAAATGATCCCTTGACGCACTGCTTCGGGAGATATATTTGATAATCGTTGAAACATGGAACATCTCGGTCATGGATGAAAAACGCGCGATCGCCGGTCTCGGCGCGCTCGCCCAGGAAACCCGGCTGGCACTATTTCGATTGCTGGTCACGGCCGGTCCGGCGGGTCTGCGGGCTGGCGTGATCGCGGAGCGGCTGGGGGTACAGCCCTCATCGCTCTCCTTCCATTTGGCGCAGCTCGTCCATGCCGGGCTGATCACTCAGCGCCGCCTGAGCCGGCAGCTGATTTATTCGGCCGAATACTGAGCGATGAACGCGCTGTTAGCCTACCTCACCGAAAACTGCTGCGGGCGCGATGCCGTTTGTGCCCCGGTTTGTGATCCGGCCGTCGGCTGCAGTAGCGCCGCGCCGAAGACCACAGCTGCCTAAAGGGAGAGAGCACAATGGATGATGCCCAGATCAAGGAAATGGTGCGCGCGCGCTATGGCGGGATCGCAGCGCCGGCAAGCGAGGCAAGCTGTTGCGCGCCGGCACCCTCGTCCTGTTGCGGCCCTGAAACTGCTTCGCACGATAAGGCGCGGCGAATGGGCTATTCCGAGGCCGAGTTGGCGGCGGTTCCCGAGGGGGCTAATCTCGGGCTTGGCTGCGGCAACCCGCAGGCAATAGCCGCCATGCAGCTGGGCGAGGTCATCGTCGATCTCGGCAGCGGTGCCGGATTCGACTGTTTCCTCGCTGCGCGGCAAGTCGGCGAAGCCGGTCATGTCATCGGGGTCGATATGACCCACGAGATGCTCAAGAAGGCACGCGACAACGCCGCCTTTATTGGCGCCGGCAACGTCGAATTTCGTCTCGGGGAACTCGAACATCTGCCGGTCGCCGACAACACGGCGGACGTCGTGATCTCGAATTGTGTGATCAATCTCGTTCCCGACAAGGCGCAGGTGTTTCGCGAGGCGTTCCGGGTGCTGAAGCCAGGCGGCCGGCTCGCCGTCTCGGATGTGATCAACATCGTGCCACTGCCGGCCGAGCTGCAAGCCGATCCCGCCTTGCTGTGCGGCTGCGTCGCCGGTGCGGCGCCGGCCAAGCGCATTGAAGCCTGGCTGCGCGATGCCGGTTTTGTCGAGGTGCGCGTCACACCCAACTTCAAAAGCCGCCAGGTGGTCGAGAGCTGGGCGTCCGGCCGCGGTATCGAAAATTACATAGCCTCGGCAATGGTCGAAGCCCGTAAGCCGTGAGCGGGCCGGTGACAACGTCAGAACTGAAGCTCTGATGACAAGCCGGCGCCGGGCGGCGCCGGCGCTGGGGACCTTTGAGCGCTATCTGAGCCTGTGGGTGGCGCTCTGCATCCTTGCCGGCATCGTCCTCGGCCGGCTGGTCCCCGGGCCTTTCCAGACCCTCGGCCGCATGACGATCGCCGAGGTCAATATCCCGGTCGCGGTGCTGATCTGGCTAATGATTGTGCCAATGCTGCTAAAGGTCGATTTCGGCGCGTTGCATCGGGTGGCCGAGCAGTGGCGCGGTATCGCCGTCACCGTCGGTATCAACTGGCTCGTCAAACCCTTCAGCATGGCGGTGCTCGGATGGCTGTTCATTGGCTGGCTGTTTCGGCCGCTGCTGCCAGCGGGACAAATCGAAAGCTACATCGCCGGCCTGATCATCCTCGCCGCCGCACCCTGCACGGCAATGGTGTTCGTATGGTCCAACCTGACCGATGGCGAGCCCAATTTCACCCTCACGCAGGTCGCTCTCAATGACACCATCATGGTGTTCGCCTTTGCGCCGATCGTCGGATTGTTGCTCGGCCTGTCGTCCATCACGGTGCCGTGGACGACGCTGTTCCTTTCCGTGCTCCTCTACATCGTCGTACCGGTAATCGCGGCACAGTGGTGGCGGCGATCCTTGCTGTCGAGGGGCGGCGAGGCGGCGCTGGCGCAAACCCTGCGGACATTGCAGCCGATCTCGCTCATAGCGCTGCTGGCCACATTGGTGCTGCTGTTCGGATTTCAGGGCGAGCAGATCGTGCGTCAGCCGCTGATCATCGCGCTGCTGGCAGTGCCGATCATCATTCAGGTTTATCTCAATGCCGGCATCGCTTACGCGATCAACCGCGCACTCGATGTCCCGCACAAGGTAGCCTGTCCGTCGGCGCTGATCGGCGCATCCAACTTCTTCGAGCTGGCGGTCGCCGCGGCGATTGCGCTGTTCGGCTTTCAGTCAGGCGCCGCGCTCGCAACCGTGGTCGGCGTGCTGGTCGAAGTGCCGGTCATGCTGTCGGTCGTGCGGATCGTCTTGCGCACGCGCAGCTGGTACGAGCAAGCTCGCACGGTCTAGGGAACCGAATAGCGATGACCGATATCGGCAATATGAGAACGCGCGCGGCGACTGTTGCCGATGCGGCGGCGATCGCCGCGATCTACAATGAAGGTATCGCCGATCGGATCGCGACGTTCGAGACCGAGCCACGCTCGGCTGCGGACATTGCCGGATGGTTCACTGGAGAGCATCTCGTGGTGGTCGTCGAAAGCGGGGAAACCGGCCCTGTCGCTTTCGCGGCGTCGTTTCCCTGTAGCAGCCGGGCCTGCTACCGCGGCATCGGCGAATTCTCGGTCTATGTAAGGCGGGATTATCGCGGGCGCGGTGCCGGCCGCGCGGCCCTTGCCGCGTTGATCGAGACCGCGACCGCACAAGGGATGCACAAGCTTACCAGCCGGGTCTTTCCGGAAAACACGGCAAGCCGCGCTCTTTTGAAAGGCCTCGGTTTCGAGGAAATCGGGATTCACCGGCGGCACGGGCAATTGGACGGCCGCTGGCGCGACTGCGTGATCGTGGAGCGATTGCTCGGGAAGGGCGAACCAGAGTGAGGCGCTCAATCGTCGTCGCTGCGCTCGGAACGGCGCAGACGCTTGCCTGGGGATCGAGTTATTACCTGCCGGCGATCCTGGCCGATCCGATGGCGAAAGGCCTCGGTCTATCGCGGACGACGGTGTTCGGCCTGTTCTCGGGCGCGCTGCTGCTGTCGGCTGTGCTCAGCCCTTCCGTCGGCCGTGCAATCGACAACCGCGGCGGCCGCGATGTGCTGGCGATCTCCAATCTGGTCCTGGCGGCCGGGCTCGTCCTGCTCGGTGTGGCACAAGGAGTTTTCATCCTGTCTCTGGCGTGGGCAGTCCTCGGGGTCGGCATGGCCATGGGACTTTATGATCCCGCCTTTGCCACCCTCACCGGGCTCTATGGGCGCGCAGCGCGCGGGCCGATCACCGGCATCACCTTGATCGCCGGCTTCGCCAGCACAGTCGGATGGCCGCTTTCGGCCTTTCTCGACGCGCAATTTGGCTGGCGCGCGGCGTGCCTCATCTGGGCGGCGCTGCACATCGTGATCGGGCTGCCCCTGAACCGGCTGCTAATCCCGCGCGCGCCGCCGCCGGTCCGTGCCTCAGCGGCGGAAGGAGAAGTGACGCCGGCCCCGCGCGGCGCGATGGCGATCCTCGCGTTCGTTTTCGCGGCGACCTGGTTTGTCACCGGCGCCATGGCCGCGCATTTGCCGCGCCTCCTCGAAATCGCCGGCGCCAGCTCGACGGCAGCGATTGCTGCTGCCGCCCTGGTCGGACCTGCGCAGGTCGCGGCCCGTCTCGTCGAGTTCGGGGCGCTGCGCATGGTGCATCCGCTGGTGTCGGCGCGTCTCGCCGCCCTGCTGCATCCGATTGGCGCGGTAATCCTTGCGGTTTTAGGTCACGGCGCGATCACCGCATTCGCGGTGCTGCATGGCGCCGGCAACGGTCTTCTGACGATCGCCAAGGGAACCGTGCCGCTGGCCATCTTCGGGCCGGTCGGTTATGGGTTGCGCACCGGCATTCTCGGCGCACCGGCGCGCGCGACGCAGGCAGCATCGCCGCTGCTGTTCGGTGTTTTGATGGATTATATGGGCATCGGCGTGCTGGCGATCTCGGCCGGCCTCAGCCTGAGCGCGCTTTTCGCGCTACTGATGCTGAGAGCAAGACCGACGGCTGCTCCGGCTCCGGCCTAGCTCGGCGAGATCAGCGCTGCCAGATGTTTCGGGGAAGGAAAACGGTGGCCGCGGCGCCCGCTAAGCAAGCAAATCCACCGGTGCCGAAGCTCACCGCCCAGGCGGCGAGTTGCGACGTCCCGCCGAACAGGTCGAGTGTGACGCCGAACAGGAGTGTGCCGAGAAAGCTGGCGCCAAAGCCGATGCAGGAGTAGAGCCCGATCGTTGCTCCCAGATAACGCCGGGGGGCAACGGACGAGCACGCCCGAAGTGAGATTCGAAAAGTTGCCCTGTACGATAAAGCCGGCAACCACGGAAAGTCCCAGTACGGCGACGTAAGGCAGCATCGCGGCGAAGCCGAACAAACCGCCGGCAAAGGCCGAGAGCACGAAGACCAGGGTGGCGACGGTGCGCAGCCCGTAACGGATCGAGAGCTCGTTGCCGATCAGGCCGGCGGGCACGCCGAGAAAATTGATCACCGCTCCGACCACCAGGATGGTCCAGGCTTGTGCGGGATCAGCGGCCTGATCACCGGCACGAAATGTCATGAAAACGACGATCCACTGGCGCAATCCGACGCAGCCCCAAATGGCCGCGGCGTATCCGACGATCAGCGCGACGACATGCCGGTTTGCAAGCACCGGGCGAAAATCAAGCATCGGCGGATGCTGTTCCTCGCCTCCGGAATCCCCGCGCGGCAATGCCGCCCAGGCAATGAAGACGCCGCCGGCGCCGAGAATACCGGCGATAACAAAGGCGCTGCGCCAGCCCAGCAGCGTTCCGACCCGGCCGAACAGGAACGACAGCGACGCGCCGATGGTGAAGGAGCTCGTGTACCACGCCGCAATGCGGGCACGGGTTGCTCCCTCGACGCCATGCGTGAGCGCCCGCAGGCCGGGCATATACATGCCGGCCATGGCGATGCCGGCCAAAGCGCGGAACCCGAGCGCCGGGAGCAGGCTGTCGGATAGCGCCATGCCGAAGCAGGACAGCGCGCTGAGGACGCTCAAGGCGAGATAGAGTTGCCGCGCGGGCCGCCGGTCGGTCAGGCTGACCAGAGGAATGACGGCGAGCATATAGCCAGCGGAGGGGATCCCCGCGAGCCAGCCGGCTTGCGTGTTGGTCAGCGACCAGGTCTCGATGAACTGCGGTAGCAGCGCCGGAACAATCGAGAATCCGGCCAGGCTGAGGATTTCGGCGGCGCATATGGCGGCAACGACCGGTGTGGACGGCGCGACCGAGGCGGATTGAGCCAGAGTCACGATACCCAACAAAGGAAACCCCGGCTGGGGGAACCGGAGTTTCGGGGGTTGACGATCGAGCAGGGGGAAATGCGATCGATCGTCTTGTGATGGAAACACCGCCTCGACCCGCTTCGTCCGCCGCGTGCCGTACGATGTCCAAAAAATGCCGCAAGAGCTGTTTCGGCCGGACGCCCGGCCGTGGCCGGGTCTCCGGCAGTAACGAACATGGCGCGGGCCAGCTGCATTTGAACGACCCGGGGGCGCGGGCTGTACGATCCGGTCGCTAGGGGGCGAGGCGTTCGGGGGCGAAAGGCTTCGCCGCCTTGTGCGTGATATCCGACGACGCGTTCCTTCTTTTGCCGATCTGGGCAATCAACCAGACCTTGGCCGCGGCGGCCGCCCGGTCTTGTTCCGCATGGTCGTCGGCGAGGCGTCGGGCCTTGAGGATGATGGAACGCAGTTCGGCGGCATTGCCGCAACACGTGTCGTTGAAATACAAGAGCGGGAGACCGGGTCGCGGCATTGCATCCTGCAGGAGCGCGATCGCCGGTGCCCTCGGCAGGCGATGCTTGCGGCTCAGATGCAGAAGGGCGCCGACCAGGCAGTGGCCACCATTGCCGTCGTCATAGCGGCCACGCGTCCAGTGACCGTCGTCGGCAAAATGCTCGAGCATGAGATCGAGCAGCTGGACCGCCTGGGCGATTTGGGCTTCCGGCATGGGTTTGAGCGCTCCTGATCAGGGCAACGAACGCACCCTATCACGCGGACCGCGAACCGCGACGTCGCTTCCTCATGGCAGGGTGTGCGGTGTCGGTCTGGGCTTCCCCGCCCTGAGCGTAGGTCGATCAGGCGGACATTAGGCAGAGTGCCCATTTCCGATGTGTCATTGCGAGTCGGAATAGCTGTCCTTCACCATCGCCGATATCGCTCCGTTCGCGGCGGCTCGTGTTGTTTCCTGAGGCGGCGATGTCGTCTCCGAAGATCGGTCGGGCCAGCCCTTACCAAGATTAAGATAATGATCTGCTCGATGGCACCAGCAGCAGCGAGGGCACTACCGGTACACACACGCAAATCCAGAGCTTGATCAAGAGGCTCTGCTCGGGGACTGCCCATTCGTCTGATTGCGTTGGTTCCTCCGGAGAACGAATAGTCACTGGCAGAATAGCGTCAATGGGGGTTAAAGGCGATTCCCAATGGTGGAGGTCCACCAGCGCGTCGGCGGCGTAGGCTTTTAGCGATTATCAATAACGGTTTGCCTCAAAGTTTTTAAAAGTCGCCACTCGCGCTGGGAGAGCGGGTTCTCTTAAATATTCTTTAACGCCCCGGCAAACCATTTGGGCCTTACTGGTAAATCGTTGAGATAGGTAGTAATATAAGGGAGTGCTTGGCATAATTGTCGCCGCCTATCGCATAATACTGTAGCGCGTTAACTCTATTGAGAATCAATAATAGCATTAAAAAATCGAGCGCTACGTCAGATTTATGCTTGACATGGCATCGACGAGATCCTACATCCTGAGCAGAAGGACAGTGCGAAGCGAATCAGACTGCGCTTTCCCGACAAGGAATTCGGCTTTTGCGTTTCAAGATCGGCCCGACATCGTCGGAGCGCGGATACCCCGATGCATCTGCCCGTGCGGCAAGGTGCTGGAATGGCCTGACGGAATGGGAGTGAAGGATGAGCCAGCCCAAAGAACGCAACCCGGACAGCGTGAGCCTGATGGGCTGCACCTACATTTACGCGCCGCGCGGTCAGGCCCTGGAATACGCGCCGTTGGCCTGCAACCCTTACCGGGGCTGCGGCCACGGTTGTGTCTATTGCTATGTGCCCGCCGCGATCAAAATCGGACGCCCGGAGTTTGACGCCGGCGCGCATCCACGCCCGGATTTCATGAAACACCTCCTCCGGGAGGCGGCCCGCTACCAAGCTGCCGGGGTCACCGAACAGGTCATGCTCTCTTTCACCTCGGACCCCTACCACCCCGGCCACCCAGAAGGGACGGTGCTGACGCGTCGTACGCTGATCGTGCTGATAAACCACGGCTTCGGCGTCTGCGTATTGAGCAAGGGCGGGAAGCGGGCGCTCCGCGACATTGATCTGTTCCGTTCCGACCGCGATGCCTACGCCGCGACCTTGACCACCCTCGATGACGATTTCTCGCGGAAATGGGAACGGAACGCGCCGCTGCCCAGAGATCGCATCGCCACCATGCGGGCGTTCCACGAGCGCGACATTTATGTCTGGACCTCGCTGGAGCCTACGCTGGATGTCGAGGCCAGCCTAGCGATCGTCCGCGCGACCCACCGCTTTGTCGATTTGTATAAAGTGGGCCGGGCCAACTACTGTGGGGCGATAACCAAGACGACCGACTGGCGGGACTACACCCTGCGGATGATCGATCTGCTCGGGCGGCTCGGCAAGGCGCACTACATTAAGAAGGATCTCCAGTCCTTCTTGCCGCCTGGCTACCATAACCCGATGCGGGTTCCGCAGCACCACTAAGGGTGGGACGACCCAGATGTCGGGCTATATCACCAAAACCGATCTTAAAGCGCGAGGCTGGTCCGATTCTTTGATTGCCGGGCTTCTCGGCGATCACGATCAGGAACGCCGCAATCCTCGTTACCGATCAGCAGCGCCAATGCGGCTATGGCTGCTCGAACGCGTTATTGCGGGAGAAGAACACGCTGTGTTCAAAAATTATCAGGCGAGCCGCGCGAAGCGGTCGACGGCCTCGCTTGCGACGGCAGACCGAAAGCGCAGGGAATTGCGCCAACAAGTGGCAGATCTCGAAATTACCGTCCCGCGCTGTGAAGCGTCGGAAATCCTGTTTGCGTCGCTGAGCGAGTGGCGAAGTTATCAGACATCGCGCGGTAGGGATGCTTGCGGCAGCGATGCACCACCCAACGAACGACAGCGTTGGGCCGTCAATTACATTCGCCATAATCTTACATGCTACGACGAAACGCTCTATCTAGACTTGGCCGGCAATATCGGGAAGAGAGAAGCGGCTCGCCTGCTCAAAGAGCGAGTATTAGAAGCCATTGCAGAGATTTATCCAGAGTTTGCGGAGGAAGCTCAGCGTCAGAGGTGGCAAACCGCAGACCAATATGTGGAGGGGCTGTAGCCGCCTCAGGTGTAGGAGGGAAGGCATGACCGGCGCACAAAAAGTAGCAAGATACTATAGGGCAGATACGACTCAGGTGAGTGCCGCGGAAAAGGTGCTCGAAAACCGGCTGCGTCGTCAGCTTCAAAGGATGGGGTACTACCTGATGAAAAGCCGCGCCCGCGATCCCTACGATATCACCTTCGGTGGGTATCAAATCGTTGATAACCAGACGAATGGCTTGGTAGGCGGACACGGTAATGCGGGCCATGGCTACGGATTTACCCTGGATGATGTGCAGGACTGGGTTACGTCGATGACAACCGGCGATCGTTAGCCGGTGGTCTGCACCCCGGTCCCATAGTTGTCGCCCACAACGATTGGTGCAGGAATGACCGTGGCGCAGCTCGGCAGGAAGGTCGAGGCGAGCCGGATCATGATCCCGGCTGCGATCACCTCGATCTTACTCCCGACCGCCATCGCCGAGCCGCTCGCGGCTGGGACGCCAGCCTCATCGGGACAAACTCCGGCATTGCGCGGTCGATCAGCGCCGAGTGGTTGCGCACGCCGCCGCCAGGCGAAGATCTGATTGCGATCCAGGCCATGGCGCGCCGCCACCGCGGTGGCGCTCGCCCCCGGCGCGTAGCTCTCGGTCACCATCCGCGCCTTCTCTGCGCGCGGCCAACGCCGACGTCGCACCACCCCGCTGATCACCTCCACCCGCCGAAAGGTGTCGGGCTCCGTTGTACAATTACTGTGCGAACCGGGCATTGGACCCTCCTCCTGGGAGGCCCGATCATTGGGTCGGCGCGACGCTTACGATAGATCGCAGCCGAACACGCGGGCACCCAATTCGGGAAAAGTCTCAGCAATGCACCTACCGAACCCATGCCCAACGCCGCTCACCGGAACCGCTTGCCGTCGAACAGGATCGGCATTGGGCCACCTCTCGTTGTGTCGTGAACCGTTCATGGCTCGGTTCATGATCCTCTTTTGCGGAGAGCCATTCTGCCGCAGAGTCCGCAGCGTTTGGGGCGAGACGTAGGTTAGCTAACATACAAGGAGGCGACGATGGCGGGCGATTTATTGTTGGTCGGCAGCATTCCGCTCGATACACCAGAACAGGTGTTCCGCCGGGTCGGCGGACCGCTCGGGCCCTATCTCGCCTATATGCCCGACGGCGAAGTCGGCGACCGCCGATACTGGATCGACGGCATTGCCTATCGCGTTTTCAACGGCCACCCTGAGATCGAAACGCTGCGACGGCCGGCGCCCGACGCGAACGGTGTCGAGAGCTGGCGGCCGTTGGGTGTGCACGACCAGTTTCAGTTCCGCGTCAAGCCCGGCGTCGCGCAGGTGCGCTTCGGCGATCCGGGCTGGCGGCTCGGCTACACGAAAGACGCGGTCAGCTCGCATTTCGTGTTCCGTCAGCTGAAGAAGGAAGGCGTCATCCCGCAAAGTGTACGATTTCAGGTGTGCTTGCCGCTGACTTTCAGCGCGATTGGCTTGTTCTTCCCCGACCCCGCCGACCACGCGAAAGTCGCGCCCGGCGTCACCGCCGCGTTCCGCGCGGAAATCGCCAAGATGGTCGAACTGATCCCGCCGCAGGAGCTGGCGATCCAGTGGGACCTCGCGGTCGAGAACCGCCTTGTCGACGCAGCTCTGGCGCGCGAGGGCACGCCAGTGGCCGAGGCGCTGGCCGCGCGGCTGGTGGCATCGGCGGCAGAAATCGCGTCGGCAATTCCGGAAAGCGTCGCGCTCGGGTATCACGGTTGCTTCGGCACCTTGAGCGGCTGGCCATCGCGCCAGCCTCCCGACCTCGGCGGCACCGTCATGCTGCTGAACGCGGCGATTGCGGCCTCCGGGCGCCGCGTCGATTTCTTGCATTTGCCGACGCTCGGGCCTGCGGACGACGCGTTTTTCGCACCGCTCGAACAACTGCGGGCGCCGGACGCGAAGGTTTACCTCGGCGCCATCCACCATATGCACGATGCCGACGGCCTGCGCCGTCAGCTGCAAACGGCGCGGCGGCATCTCGCGGAATTCGGTCTCGCCGCGCCGTGCGGCTTTGGGCGCGCGCCGGAGCGCCCGGGCCGCCTGCTGACGGCGGAAGGCAGTGCACCGCCGCCGGACATTCTCGACGTCATCGTGGGCGACCACCTCAATGCAGTCGAGCTGCTCCATCAGGCTAGAGGATAATGTACCGGACGGTCGCGGATGCGGCGCTCATGGCTGACGCCGGATTGGCCCGGAGGATCTGGCCCACGAGGAGCCAGTCGAACAGCATCCGCACGGCGGCGAGCGCCGCTTGACCAATGGCGCCGACACCTCAACGGCCTACAGCTGCTCTATATAGGTGGCGACGTCGTGACACGGGCCTCGGTCGAGAGCCCCTTCCGGACCTGCTATCAAGCGTATGATTTGCACCACTAGCGTCGGTTGCGGTTCCTCAAGCCCGTGGGCTAAAGGCTCTCGGACAATAACTACCAAAAGCCATAGCCCTGTGCACCGTCCGCGATTTCAGGCCTCGGCACTTATGACCTGTACATCAAGAGGGGCTGCGCCATAGAGTCTAGGCCGACTAGTCTTACTGCGTCAGTAATCAGGGATTTTTGCCAAGGTGCGGATCGGCGAATTGCAGCAGGGGCATCTGGGAAGCGTCCTGGTGAGAGCAACGATGA
>Ga0306921_10005312_pt1 | contig 13346 bp, 10 predicted proteins | sample sta12Cox44000080_FD_203760 | JGI IMG/M metagenome (GOLD analysis project Ga0306921, IMG submission 203760) | Lab enrichment of tropical soil microbial communities from Luquillo Experimental Forest, Puerto Rico - statoxic.12C.oxic.44.000.080 (v2)... | ecosystem: Environmental > Terrestrial >... | reverse complement strand
AGCTGGCGTGCGAGCCACTCGCGCCGGCGCGTGGTGGAAGAGACATAGGCAGCGATGGTCTTGCCTTCCTTGAAAGCGGCTACCGCCGCCACTAGTGCGGCAAGGTTTACCGGGTACGGAGGCATCGCGCGTCGCACAAACGCGAGCGACTGGCGGCGCGCAACCACCGCGCCGAGTCGGAGGCCGGCGAGGCCCGAGGCCTTGGAAAACGTCCGTGCCACAAACAAATGCGGATATTTGCGAACCCACGGAACGACGCTCGCGCCGGAGAATTCTGCGTAAGCTTCATCGAGGACGACTACGGTACGGGTCGCAGCACGCAGCAATTTCTCCAAATCCTTATTCGAAACCAGCGTGCCTGTAGGATTGTTTGGATTCGCAAGAAAAAATACCCGGGGCCGTTTCTTCAACGCCGCGAGCGCTTTGGCCAGGGGAAATTCCATTTGTGAGCCGTAGTGCAGCACGTCCACCTTCGCGCCCGCGATCTCGGCATAATAGCGGTACATCGGAAACGTCGGCTCGCAGATGAGTATGTGGCTTTCCGGCTCGACGAAGGTGTCGAAAAAGACGCGGAGAGCGTCGTCGCCACCATTCGTAAGAACCAGTTCATCCGGGTGGACGCGAAAACGGCGTGCCAATTCACGAGTGGGAACCTCGTACTCGGGGTATGTGGCAATGTCTTTCGCACTGAGGCGCGCGAGAGCTTTGCGGACCGCCGCGCTACAACCGGCGGTGTTCTCGTTGAAATCGAGACGAATTTTTCCTCGCCGGCCTTCGGCCGGTGCCTCGTACGTCTGGCGCGCCAGAATCGCTGGCCGGACTGGCAAAGAAGTCTTCATCGGCGGACCTCCACGGCCTTGGCGTGTGCGAGTAATCCTTCGGCGTGCGCCATGGTTTGCACATCCGCCGCGAGGCGCTGGTAGCCCTCGCGACCGATCGTCTGCACCGTAAACTGTTTCACAAAATCGAGCACCGAAAGACCACCACGGCGTTTCGCCCAACCAGCGGTCGGCAACACATGGTTGCTGCCGCTTGCGTAATCGCCGAAGGGTTGCGCGCTGACGGGTCCCACGAAAATCGTACCGGCAGAACGAATCCGGTCGAGCAGTTCCGCCGAACTTTCCGGGAGGGACAGGTGTTCCGGCGCGAAGCGGTTCACAAAATCGATGGCCTTCTTCCAACTGGCGGCGACCAGTATCGCTCCGGTGCCGTGGCAGGACTGGTGTGCAAGATTATTCGGAGGCAAGAGTCGCACTTGACGGGCAATTTCGCTTTGCACGGCCCGCGCGAGTTTGGCGGAAGGGGTGACGAGAAAGCTCTCCGCGTCGGGTGCATGTTCCGCTTGTGCCAGAAGATCCGCCGCGATCCAACCGGGATTGCCGCGACGGGCCAGGACGATCGCCTCCGTGGGCCCCGCCGGGAGATCGATTCCGCAATCATTGCCGACCAGTTGCTTCGCGGCAGTAACAAACCGATTTCCCGGGCCAAAGATTTTCTCCACGCGCGAAACTCGCTTCGTTCCATACGCGAGCGCGGCAATCGCCTGCGCTCCGCCGATTCGCGCCAGGTGCGGCACGCCTAGAACATGCGCGGCGGCGAGAACTTCGTCATTCGCTCGCGGGCAGACGGCAACGATTCGTTTGACGCCCGCTACCAGCGCGGGGATGACCGTCATGATCAGTGTCGAAAACAGGGCAAACCGCCCGCCGGGAATGTAACAGCCCACAGAATCGATGCCACGAATGACCTGCGCAATGTTCACGCCCGGCTCGACCTCGAGCGACCAAGGACGGGGCATCTGCTTTTCAGCGACGGCCCGGACATTTCGTGCCGCATGCTCTACAGCACCAACAAAATCGGAAGAAACTCGTCTTCGGGCAGCTGCCATTCTTTCTTGTGAAACCCACAAACCATCGCGTTTCAAATTTACCCCGTCGAGCGCGAGGGACCAGTGGTCGAGTGCCGCGTCGCCGCGGCGTTTCACGTCGGCCACGATTTTCGCGGCCACGCGCAACGCAGCGCGATCCTTCCTTTCGCGCATCTCCATTAGCTTTGCTTCGACCTGTGGCGTGAGTTTCAGGATTCGCATCAGAGCACGATTTTGTTCAAAGGGTATTCGACAATACCCTGTGCTTTGGCCGCTTTCAGGCGAGGAAGAATTTGCCGGACGACGGATTCCTCGATAATCGTGTTGACGGCGACCCAGTTGGAGTCGCTCAGTGCCGAGATCGTCGGATTTTTCAGCGCTGGTAAAACGGCTAGAACCGAAGCGAGATCTTCGCGTCGCACGTTGAGCATCAATCCAACGCGGGTTGCGGCCGCAATTGCCCCTTGCAGCATCAATACCAGATTCTCCGCCTTCTCGCGCTTGGCGGGGTCCTCGGCCGACTTGCGATTCATGATGAACACGGTGGCCGACTGCAAAACGGTGTCGAGAATGCGCAAACGGTTCGCCCGCAGCGAAGACCCCGTTTCCGTAACTTCCACGATCGCATCGGCCAGCTGAGGAACCTTGACCTCGGTCGCACCCCAGGAAAACTCCACACGCGCCTTGACCCCGTGCCGGGCAAGATACTTTTCCGTGATTCCTACAACTTCTGTAGCGATGACTTTATCTTGCAGGTCGCGGGGCTCGCGAATCGGGGAATCTTCGGGAACCGCCAATACCCATTTGACGCGCGCCAGACGCTGCTTGGCGTAGACGAGTTCGGCCAATTCCAACACGTCGGCACGGGTCTCTTCGACCCAATCGTGACCCGTGATTCCCGCGTCCAGCGCTCCGGTTTCGACGTACCGTGCCATTTCCTGCGCGCGTACCAGGAGGCAGCTGATTTCCGCATCATCAATCGTGGGCACATAGCTGCGTGAACTTAAAGTCACTTTCCATCCTGCGCGCGACAGAAGATCGAGGGTAGCTTCTTGCAAACTTCCCTTGGGAATGCCCAATTTCAGCAGGGTCACTGTGCCCCCTGATTGCCATAAACTTCGCCCGGAGTAAAGGCTCGCTCGGCGATGACGGCGGCCGAGCCATCCGAAGCGAGTTGCCGGAAGAAGCAACTGCGATAGCCTTCGTGGCAGACGCCCGGGCCCACAGGTTCGACGAGCAGCAAAAGCGCGTCGGCGTCGCAGTCGAGGCGGATCTGCTTCAAACGGAGAACGTGCCCGCTGGTTTCCCCTTTTTTCCAGAGTCGATTGCGCGAACGCGAGAAAAAATGAACTTCTCGCGTCTGTTGGGTCTCGGCCAAGGCGTCGGGGTTTAAATAACCCAGCATCAACACTTCTCCGGTGCGATGATCCTGAACGATGCCGGGAATGAGTCCACCCAGTTTTTCGAATGCCAATTTCACGGGAGCCTCCCCAAAACAAAAATCCCGCTAGCGGGTTGTGCGCCAGCGGGCTGATCAAGAGCTCGATTTCAGATAAGCGCTAGACAGGCCAGGACGGGCGCGTTGGGATGCGGTGCTGATGATGTCGATGCGCCCGGTAATTCATGCTGGCAGCAAGGTACACCATCCGCATAGCATGCCACTAATGCAAATTTTGGCAGCGAGAAATCGTAAATTTGGATATCAGGGACGTGTGACCGAGCCCGGAGCCTTCGAGCCGTAGTTCATGGTCATCTTGAGGTGCAGCGCAACGCCGAAGCGGTTGTTTGCAAGGTTCTCCACCCTGACAACCTCCGCCACATATTCACAGTTCATAGGGTCATGAGGCGAGGTGAAAGGAAAGGTCACGAACACGCGCATACCCTTGTAATAGTTTGAGCGCCTGGTATGGAAGTAAATGCCTTCTTTGGATGCATTTACGCTAACCGGAAGGTCTTCGAAATGCTCGTCCCGGGGATCCGAGGGCCGCACGCGCAAGGGTTTGGCGATCTTCGCTCGGCGGCTTCGGCGCTGCTCCGCGTATTGAGGTTGGCTCGTTTCTGCCATGCTACGTTCCGGGTTGGATACTCCCATCATTGAGGGCACCAGCTGAAACGTCAAGACGATGCGCTGAATCAGATACTGATGAGAAGGAGCAAGTAACTATGGCCAGAGAAGAAGCGGCAGAAAAGATCCGAAAGACCGATGACGAGTGGAGAAAACAGCTCACTCCGAACCAGTATTACGTAATGAGACAGAAGGGCACGGAGCCACCCTTTACCGGAGAGTACGAATCAACCGACAGCCCCGGGACTTACCAGTGCGTAGGCTGCGGCCAGACCCTGTTTCGTTCGGAGACCAAGTTTCATTCCGGTTGCGGTTGGCCGAGTTTCTACGACAAAGCCAGGGGCGAAGCTATCGACGAAGAGAAGGACTATTCGCACGGCATGGTGCGGACGGAAGTAAAGTGCAGCCGCTGCGGTGCTCACTTGGGACACGTCTTCGAAGATGGACCCAACCCGACCGGCCTACGCTATTGCATTAACTCCGTTGCACTGAAATTGGAGAAAGATTGACGCTCGTCTGGGGCGACACGTCTCACGCTGCGAGGCAATTGCAAGCAATCAGCTCGGTAACCAGCGGGTCGGTCTCTTTTTGCCAGACCGCGACAAGTAGCACCTTGTGACCCGACGGATAACGAAAAATGTAATAAACATTCTCCGCGCCGTCGAGCTCGTAGAAACCGGGCCTGCGCATATCAGGGCTACCAATGATGCCGATCTTCAGCAGCGTCCGAAGTTCCGCCAAGTGCTCCGGCGTATGGCTCCGGAGATCTTCAACGATAGGCGGCATTTTTTCACTGTTCCACATGAGCGCGTCCTTGTTCATCGCGAACCTGCCTGTTTCATTCACATAAGTAAAGACGTAAAACTTCGCGAAATGTTTCAAGCGACTAAGCGATTTCTCGCCCGAAAGTTACGGCTCTTCCGGGGACTTCGCGGTAACGAAAGCGAGATCCAGCGTTAATTGGCGTGCCGAGTTGCCACGTGTGCAGGTCGTTTCTTCCTCCCTCCTGCACGAGCGGAGATTTTAGGGTACTAAGTTAGTGGGTCGGCTTGTCTCCGTGACTCACACGACCCATACCGAACAAAAGCAAAAGTTTGACGGTTTCTGGAGATGGAAAAGAAATTGCTTCGCTTGAGAATCCCGAGTGCGCGGTCCCCGTTACCTTCCGCGCAGCGCATGCACCTGCTGTCAAATTATCTGTTTTCGGTAAGAAGTCGACGCAAGCGAGATACTCGCGCAGCGTGCGTACTTCAACGTCCCTTGGGATTACTATCTAATATGCTAATTGCGTAGAATAACGATTCGTGCGATAGTCCCTCTGTTCGGGCCGTTCAACTACTGAGGTATCCACCGTGGCCAAATCACAAAGTAAATCGCCTCGAAAAACTGTGCGTGATGAAAAATCCGAGTTCGGAAAGGACCGGCGGCGTCGGCACCACCATTACTTGGTTACCGTAAATTATTCAGACGGAGAAACGTTCGGACGCGTCTACACCGACAAGGAAAAGGCAACAAAATTCGCAGAGCGCCAACGGCGCTCACCGATTGTAAAGTCCGCGCGAGTATTACAAGTCTCGTAAAAAGATGTTTTGAACACGCTTGCCAAGGCTCATTCATTTTGAGGTTGGCGCGCAGGCATGTTATAACATTACTGTTCTAGGCGGCCTTAGTATAATGGTAGTACGGAACCTTGCCAAGGTTCAGGCGTGAGTTCGATTCTCATAGGCCGCTCCATTACACTTACGGGTACTGATTCTTTACGCATGGGACCATCTGCGTTTCTCCCGACGCCCGAATCAATCCAACCAACCTTTGATGTGCGGCCCGCTTTGCCGGAGTGAGCGCCTGGTAGGGACTTATTGCGGGAAAACGAAACAAAATCACCGCAACTTCGCGTGCTCGGCCTCGCCATGCCTCAGTACAGATAGGATCAAGCTTTTGACGAGGAAGAGATACGGATTGGCACCAAAATGTTATCAGCCCTTTGCGCAACCACGCCTGTGGTTTTTACCGTGATTATGATCCATCTGGATAAAGTTGGATTAAGAGTTTTCTCTAGATGCGATCTACGCCACAACATCTTGACTGTGACTTTTTTGCAGGCCTCCAGAACTCGTTCGCCCGTCGGTCTTCCTTCGTGGCACCTAAGGCGAATTCTCGTGCAGAGCAGGGCTGCGGTCAGCAAGAACGTGCCTATTGCATCACTTTCGTGCGCCGAAATCTTGCTATACAACTCTTGACTGCCATAGCCGCAACGCTACTGCTTTTGAATATCTCAGCATGTGCGGGAGGCTTTCAAGGCTACAGGCCTCTGGCACCGACCGTCACGCAACCTGCCAACGTAACTCTTCCGATGGGCCAAGACGCCTCGTTTAGTGTTACCGCGACCGGCACCGGCCCGATGACCTACCAGTGGTACAAGAATGGAATTGCGATTAGCGGCGCAACTTCCAGTAGCTACACAACGCCTCCCACGGTCGCTGGCGATAACGGCGCGGTGTTTACAGTTTCCGTGTCAAACTCGGCGGGTTCGGCTACGAGTGAGCCCGGAACTCTTACCGTCCTCCTTCCGCCACCGGTGGCCAAGAGTCTGATGCCCAGCTCGACAACACCCCCGTATAACTCTTCGGTGAACCTTTTTCCAACGTTTTCGGGCGCGAAGACGGCCGTTATTGGCTCCCACGGCGTCGGCAGTTCCGACATTACTAGCTCGGCTGTAAGTGGCGGTTCCTATCCGACACCACCGCTGACATCGACGACGACATACACGCTGACGGTCACGGATTCCATGGGCAACGTGGTTTCCACCACGTGCGTGGTGACGCCGACTCCTGTCACGCTGACTCCGATTTCCCCGGCGAACCAGGTCGTTGCTCCAGCACAAATGTCCTTTAGCTCGACGGCAAGCGGCGGCACAACAGACGGCATTACCTGGAGCGCGAGTGCGGGTACCTTCAGCGGAAACGTTTGGACTCCTCCTGCCACTGCGGGGGTTTATACCATTACCGCTACGAGCGTCGACGAACCGTCGGTTTTTGTCACCACCACCACCACGCTCAGCGCGCCTGTAATCCTGACTCAGCCAACGAGCCAACATATTTGCACGGGAAGCGCATTAACCCTTTCGGTAACGGCTTCTTACGCTTCGAGCTATCAGTGGAACCTCACCGGAGCACCAATTCCGGGCGCGACAAACGCGACCTACACGGTTTCTCCAGCGCAATCCGCCAACGCTGGAAATTATACCGTTACAGTCACGAACGGGCTGGGGAGCGTAACGTCGAGCGTGGCGGCAATCGCCGTGGGATCGACGTCCATTTCCTCGCATCCCACCGGTATTTCCCTGCGACCGACACAGACCGGGCTGTTTTCCGTTTCGGGCCACGGACTAGGTCAGATTTCCTATCAGTGGTATCAAATCCCCTCGGGTGGCTCCACTGGTGTAGCGATTTTCGGAGCGACGTCCAGCAACTACACCACGCCGCAAGTGGACACTAGCTACGACGGTGATCAGTATTACGCCACGGTCACGGACTCCTGCGGCACGCTGAACAGCACAGACGCAACGCTTACCGTCACCGCGGGCAATGCGCCTCCCACGATTATCACTCAGCCGGTTGGCCTGACCGTGGTGCCCGGCGGCGCCACCTCGTTCAGTGTCGTCGCGACGGGCACACCAACCCTTACTTATCAGTGGTACAGAATTCCTGCGGGACAAACAACGGGGGTGGCGATCGTTGGGGCTACGTCCGCGACCTATATGGTTCCGTCAACGGCGACAACGACCGCGAACGATCAGGACGCTTACTACGTTATCGTCAGCAATAGTTATGGGCAGGCGGTTTCGCAGCCTGCGTCGCTCGCGGTTGGCAATGGAATTCAGATCACCCAACAACCCGTCACCCAATATGTTGATGCTGGCGCATCGGCTACGTATCAGGTCGTGGCGACATCCGCCCTGCCGTTGACTTATCAGTGGTATGAGTCTGCCCCCGGTAGTTCCACATTCACGGCGATTCCGGGAGCGACAAGTTCGAGCTACACGGTCGATTCCGCCAGCAGCTCGGACAGCGGGAAGGTGTTCTACGTGGTGGTAAGCAACGGCGTCACTTCCTCGGTAATCAGCAACTCCGCAGGACTCTTCGTTGGCCCGCTCGCGGGTGTTTCCGGTCTGTGCAACAGCAATTGGTCCGCGTTAGGCAACGCCGTTGCACAACCATCGTGCAGTTACCAACTGACAACCTCTGCAAACAACCAGCACGGAGAGATTGTTTGGCCGACACTTATTTCCACAGGTGACATCCAGATCAGTTTTAAGGTGACGCTCAGTAATCCCAGTGCACTTCCGGCCGATGGCTTCACTGTGCTTTTGGCCGATCCATCGCTTGGCGCGACGCCCACAAGTTTGGGAGCTATCGGAATGGGTTTGGGAGCGAAAGGCATTCCTGGCCTGCTCTTCGAGTTGGACACTTACCACAATGCCGGAGAGCCGGCGGTGCCTTACATCGCCGTGACCCGAGGGGAAACCGCGCTTTTCGAGCATCCCTATTTCAATGTCAACACCACGATTCCGGCCGTTGTCTCTAGCAGCATGCCCATCACGCACAACTACACGTACTCGCTCATTCAGGGGAACATGACCGTGACCATGGACGGAGTGCAACTGTTTTCCGGAAACGTCACGCCCCCGCCCACGGCCTATCTGTTTATCACCGCTTCCACGGGTGGCTCGTACGAAGACACCGTTGTGAGCAATGTTTCGGCCACGGTCTCAGTACCTCCGAATTGACGCGAGCAAGCAAGGAGAATTCGCGATGCGATGCTTTCTGCTCTCGACTTTGTTGCTGCTCATGACTGCTTCGGCCGCCTATGCACAGGTTTCTTACAGCGGCGACGCTGCGGCCACGTATCATTGGGTTCGCACAAATGCGGGCCCCGGAGAATGCGGCTGTTTCGGTCTGAATGGTGGCGGGCTTTCCGGCTCCTGGAACGTTCATGGCCGGTGGTCCGTCATTGTGGATTTCAGCGCAGAGCACACCGGCAGTGGCGCTCCGATAGGCAATTCCTTGACCTTGGCTTCTCTTTTGGCGGGCGCGCGCTATCAGATTCCGCAGCGCTGGCTGGAAGGAAACCATCAACCGCAGCCCTTCGCCCAAGTTCTGATCGGGTCAACCCACGCAGGCGGCGGAGTCGCTGGCGTCGCTGATGGTTCCTTTGAATTCTCGACACGCATTGGTGGTGGGATCGACATACCCCTGAATTCTCATTTTGCTGTGCGGATTGTGCAGATCGATTACTATCTCACGACGTTCGCCAACGCCACGAATGACCATCAAAATAATTTTCTGGTCGGCGCAGGCATCGTCTATCATTGGTCACGCTAAAAAAAATGCCACGCGATCGAACTTAACCTATGCCCTCGGTAGGAGGGCCGCAGTAGTTGCGTACACTGTCGCTTAACTGTCGTTCCTGAAAACTCCGACTGGTTTCAAAGCCATTAAGGTGCGTTTTACTTGGGAAAACAACCGCCGCTGCGAATTGAATTTAGAGTGGCGCCCAATACTGCTACCGAACTCTCCTGAAACTTCCTCGTAAGTCCTTGACGCTCCGTTTCTTGTAGACTTGCCAAGGTTCAGGCGTGAGTTCGATTCTCATAGGCCGCCAGGGCGATACAACAAAGCCACGACAGTGCAAGAGATTCGCGATATGATTCGTGCGGTCCAGCGGAATAAAAGGCCATGACGGGGTCCATCGATCTTTACGACAACGCGTACGCCCACTATGAGGTCGATGCGTACCGCGAGGTTCGCGTCGAAACCTATGGCCAAGATCTGGGCCAAACGGGCTGGACGACCACGGAGGAGTCAAACGAAATCCCCCGATCGCTCGGCATCACGCCCGCCGCGAAGGTGCTGGAAATAGGGTGCGGTTCTGGTCGCTATGCCCTACAGGTCGCGGCTACGATGGGTTGCTGCATTCTGGGTTTAGATGTGAACGAGCCCGGTGTTCACAACGCCAATCGTCTTGCCTCGGCCCAAAATCTGTCAGCACGCGCACGTTTTGAAGTTGCTGATTGCTCAAAGCCGTTGACCCTTCACCAAGACTTGTTCGACGGCGTCTTTTCCAATGATGCGCTCTGTCACATTCCCGACCGCTCCGCGATCTTGGCCGAATTGTTTCGAGTGCTGAAACCGGGCGCGCGCTTTCTCTTCAGCGATGCGCTCGTCATTGGTGGCATAATTTCTCACCAGGAACTTACCGCACGCACCTCTATCGGCTATTACCTGTTCAGTCCTCCCGGCGAAAACGAGCGGCTGCTCAAGCGTGCTGGTTTCCGCGTGTTGAAGGTGAAAGACACCACCAATAACGCTTCGGCAATTTCCAAGCGCTGGAGTGAGGCCCGGCAGAGAAGAAGGGAAGCGCTGCTTACTATCGAGGGCCAGAAAAACTTTGAGGGCCTTCAGCAATTCCTCGCGAATGTTCATGCCCTCACCAGTGAACGCCGCCTGCTCCGCCTTCTCTACATCGCAGAAAAACCTAAATTGCGGAAACAGGAAGAGACTGGTCAACTCCTGGTTTGAAGGTCGTAGATATTTGCGCGCAAGGCGCCAAGTGTGACCAATTGAGACTGTTACGTTTTTGGCGCGTTTTGGTCTCGTATTAGCTCCGCCCCAGCACTGAACCCTGCGCGGGCTCAGGTGTAGTTTAGAGATCAGGCCAGTCGGCTCGACGAGAACTCGGCAATGATCGGTTCAGTCAACGCTCCCGGCGTCAGGCAGGAGTAATCCCCAGACGAGATAAGAAGGCAAAGCTCTCTATGAATCAAACGTGGCGGACAGATTCCATCGGATCGGCACGGAGCCAGAGACGCGCGGCCGAATAAGCCGTGAGCGCGGTGATCAGCCCCATCGTCAGTGCGACCGCCGCGAACACGGTCCACTCTATTGGACGAATTCCATACAGCAAGGACCGAACGAGCGAACTCGTGATAACCCCGCCGAGGACGCCCAACGAAACTCCCGAGGCCGTGACCACACTTGTTTGAAGCAAAATCATGTTCCACAAATCGTGAAAGCTCGCTCCTAACGCCGCTCGGATGCCCAGCTCTTTTTTTCGCTCACTCACGGAATAGAACACCGCGCCGTACAGACCCACCGTCGCCAGCACAAATGCCAAGCCGCCGAAACCGACAATGCAAAACAGGGTGATCCTAGGAACAAAAAGCGCGAAGTCTAACCAATCGTCTATCGTCAATGTCATAAAGAAAATGCCAGGGGCGATCTTCTGTAGCGCTTCCGAAAGCGGAGTAAGCCACCGGCGCGGGGCAGCCTTCGTGCGTGCCAACAGGTAAACCACAGATTGGTAGTGCTGATTCAAATCGAAATACATGAATGGGCGCGGAGGCTCGTCAATGTCCACGTATTTGCCATCGGCGACGACGCCTACGACCGTCGCAACACGATGGCCGTTTTCGATTTGCACAGTCTTGCCAATCGGATTCTGTCCCGGCCAATATTTGTCGGCCATCGAATGGTTCACGATGACGACCTCCGGAGTTTGAGGCTCGTCGGCCGAAGTAAACGGGCGTCCCGTTAACAGCGGGATTCCCAACGTCGAAAAGTAATTTTCATCAACCAAGACAAACGCGACGCTCTCTCCTGCTGCACTCGGCGTCGACGAACCCGCAATGTGAATTTGTTCGACACTGCCTTCGTTCTGGCTGACAGGAATATCGCCGGCGAGCGAGACGGACTCAACTCCATACGTCTGCAAGGCTACTTCGCGAATGTTTGCGTAAAGCTTGCGTCCTTGTTCCTCCGAAGTTCCGATAGATTGCAAATCACTAGTCAAAATCGCGATGTTCCGCGTTGTGAATCCCAAATTGACGTGCCGGAGATTGTTGAGGCTTTGAAAGCAAAGCCCGACTCCAATAAACACCAAAGTACAAACCGCGACTTGCACGGCCACCAGCGAGTTTCGAATTCTGCCTTTACGCCTGCCGCCAACCGCAGTTTCTCCGCTTAGCGCGCCGGCCAGGTTCGGCGTCGAAGAATAAAGACCTGGCACCACGCCGGTGGCCAGACCGACGAGAAAGACCAGTGCTGCAGTGGCAGCCATGACCGTCATGTCCGGACGAAAATCGATCGTTAGGGGAACAGCGCCAAGGCCCGGAATGAACGGCTTGAATTGCAGTAGTTGGCGGAGTCCGAGAAATGCAAGAAAAAAACCGAGCACTCCGCCCGCTCCCGCGATAAGCGTGCTGTCAACGACAGCTTCCCAAATCAACTGCTTGCGTGTGGCTCCCAATGCGGCGCGCACTAGAATTTCGTGGCGTCTCGTGCTGGCCAGCGCCAAAAGAAGGTTTGCAACATTCGAGCACGCCGCGAAGAGTACCAAACCTGCGATCGCGAAAATGATCGCAGAAATGATCCTTGCCGAGGACACGGAATCCTCCGGCAGCATCCTGGTTTCCGCCAAGCGGGCGATGCGGTCTTTATTCGTTTTCGGATAATCGGACGCGAGCTGCTTTGAAAGGGTTTGAACTTCCGCCAGGGCTTGTTTGCGGGTCACGCCCGGTTTCAGCCGTCCCACCATGCGGAGAAGGCGAACGGTGCGGTCCGTCCTCCAAGCCTGCCCTTGATGGTTCGCCGATACATCCGTAGATAGCGGATACCAGACGTCTGGCAGATCGCTGAAAATCGTCCCAACAAAGCTTTTCGGCATCACGCCTATCACCATCAGCCGGACGTTGTTGACGGTGACCGCCTTCCCCACGATGTTTGGGTCCGCTCCAAGCCAGTTCCAGTAAGAATAGCTCAAGACTGCGATAGCGGACGGCTTGTCGTCATCCCCTCGTGCAAACCCACGCCCGAGCAAGGGCTGCACACCAAGAACCGAGAAGTAGGTATCCGACACTGCATTCGTCAACCCGGATTTGGTACGACGGTCGTACACGATGGGCTGCATCCCGATGGAATACGGAAAGGCCATCAACCCCGAAAAGACCTCATTGTGGTCTCGATAGAACGCGTAGTCGTCGTCGCAAAAGCCCCCGAATTCCTCAGTGGGTGTCGAGCTATAAACCGTCAGGAGGCGGTCCGGCGCTAGAACCGCGGGAGGGCGAAGCAACAGCGCGTTGAAAACACTAAACCCAGTTGTGCCAGCCGCCATCGCAATGGCCAGAGAAGAAACCGCGATGAATGTCAGCCTCCAATGTTTTTTGAGAATTCGGAGGGAGAACCGGATATTGGACCAAAGCGTCATGTTTGCCCCCAAATCAGCGACGCCGACGAAGATTGGCACAGAATTTACCACGATTCGGTAGTCGCGTATCGGTCGCTCCGTTTGCGGCTTCTTGAGCGTTTCGCACTGACGCCAGACACGGGCAATAGGTCGCCGTTAGTCGCCAAGTAT